>OHQG01000191.1_pt1 | contig 38418 bp, 29 predicted proteins | sample 1577871 | NCBI WGS metagenome assembly OHQG01 (sample SAMEA3879604, study PRJEB24766) | human gut metagenome | biome: human-associated habitat; feature: feces | place: USA | collected 1985/1987
AAAAGAATAGAACTCCGTGATACTCTGTGTTCCTCTGTGGTGAAAACTCATTTCTACACAGAAATAAATCAATTCTGCCAACAGGTAAAGGATAAATCTAAAATAGTGATTAGTAAGTTTGAAAATAAATGATATGTGGTAAAAATACCGGATAAAAACATGCCGAATAATTTTCATTTTAAATGAAGACTCTTAACTTTGTCACAATTTCAGCTGACTGGAAGATGAAATTCCATATGGCATCATCATGTTGAATGGGAGTTTATAGTGTATGGTAAATTATGATGAAGATGAAATTACTACTTTTATTGATGTTTGTTCTGGCAGGGTGTACGAAACCCGCTACCTTGGATCTGCAAATTAACAGTGAAGCCGATAGTCTTTACGAGGAAGCTTGTGCACATTATGAAAATGAAGAAATAGATAGTTGTACCTATAAACTGGCAAAAGCCTTAGAACTATATCGTGAGAGTGGAGAAAACGAAAAGGTGGCTATCACCTGTTTGTCGTTGGGGCAATCCTACAATGGAATAGCTCAGACCGATTCGGCAAGACCTTATTTACTGGAAGGACTGAAATATTGTGAAGGGAATACAGCACTTGATAGTATCCGTGGACGGTTACTTACCGATTTGGCAAGTTGTTATATGATTGAGGGGGATATCCGGGAAGCAACATCACGATATCTGACAGCTTTGGATGCCACCTCTAAATCCGGTGATAGCGAAGCTTATCTGACCAATTGCAGTTCGTTGGGCGTCGCCTACCGTAGAATAAACCTTCCGGATTCTGCTCTTTACTATTACAGCAAAGGGCTTGAGGCAGCCATGAAAAGCAAGGATTATAGCGCTGTATCCAATCTGCATGCCAATATTGCCGTGATGTATATCTCTTTCAAACAACTGGAAAACGCGAGGGAGCATGCACAGGAAGCCATTACGTATGCACTGAAAGAAGAAGATGTTTTGGACTGGTTACAGGCTTATTACATCTGCGGTTCCTTGTTGGTAAAGACAGGAGAATACGGTCAAGCGATCAATTATCTGCGCAAGGCCTATGGAATAGCTTCCCAGCAACAATCACCGCGTTTCCGGTTAAAAGTACTGTCAGCGCTGTTACCCGCTTTTCAGGCTACTGCACAAGATGATTCGGTGCGTTACTATCTGAATGTATGTGACCGCTTTCTGGATGAATTACCGGAAACGAGCCATGAAGCTATCGGTATTTATGAGACAAAAGCCCAGCTTTTACTAAAGGAAAAGAAATATCGGGAAAGCTTGGATTTTTATCGAAAGTTGACGGGACTGATAAGCACGAATTCGCCTACCACCCCCTACGTGTGGTACAGCCGTATGGCCGAATGCTATCATAACCTGCAACAGCCCGATGAGGCCTACAGATATATGGAGCAAGCTCTCGAATTGCGTGATTCCCTGGCTGCGCAGGAGGTGGAGAAGCAAATGAGCGAGCTGCAAGTGCGCTATGATACTCAGAAGAAAGAACTTGAAATTAAGCGTCTGAAAGAATTACAACAGCAGGAAGAACTTCGCAGCCTTCGGCTCACAATTTGGTTTATAGCTTTTATCAGCTTTATGATTATCCTCTTGATCGTCCTCTTGTATAAACGCAAGTTACAACTCAGCCGTAAATATATTGACGGAATGGAGAGCGAACGTGCCCGTCTGGCACGCGAGTTGCACGATGGGGTTTGCAATGAACTTCTGGGACTGGAAATGGAACTTAAATCGGGATTTAATAGAGAAGAGGATAAATGTGAGTTGCTGGACAAACTGGGACGGAGCCGTGCGAATATCCGTAGTATCTCGCACGAGCTGATGCCTCCCGTATTTTTTGATGCCACTATTGATGAAATTATAACAGACTATATCGATCATCTGAATATTCCTTCATCCATGCATCTTTCATTCGATGCCTCTACGTCCGATTGGAGTCTGGTGTCCTACAATGTGGCCTATGAATTGTATCGTATTGTGCAGGAAAGCATGAATAATATTCTCAAATATTCTTCCGGCACACAGATCTCCATTTCACTGTTGATGGATGGGGCGCATGTGCGGTTGGAGATATTCAGTAATGGAGTAATGAAGCGCTCTTCTTCCAAGGGCATCGGGATGCGCACGATGGAAGATAGGGTCAGATGTATGAATGGTACGCTCCATGTGACTGCTGATGAGACCGGTGTGTGCGTTACGGTTACGGCTCCTATTAAATAAAGATTTATTCCATAATAGCTTTCATGTATGGAAAGTATACCATTGCATTTACCTGCTGTCTGTTGAAAAACTACGGAAAACAATAGTAGATTTAAACTAAAAATACCCTTCCTTTGCACAAAATAGTAAACATGATAACAGGGAGGACTAATATCTGACCACAAGCATATAAATAAAAGAAATATGGTGCAACTTCCATCGGATACATCGAAATACCATCTTCTTCTTATAGATGATCACCCTATTGTATTGGCGGGCATCCGTAACATTCTTGAAGTCTGTCCGGAAATAGGTGAGATATATGCGGCTGACAGTGCTGCGAAAGCTTTGGAACTTCTTAAATCCCACGATATCAGTATTTGCATGGTCGACATAGAATTGCCGGACATGTCGGGTTTTGAGCTGATAGAACAGATACGTTTGCTCTATCCGAGCATGCGTATTATTATTGAGACGATGCATAGTGAGGTGTGGGTGGTCCGTCGGATGGTAAAGGCGGATGTAGATGCAGTGATTCTTAAACAGTCCGCTCCGGAGAATTTGCAAGAGGCGATTCAATCGGTTTTGGCAGGTCGTAAATATTACTGTCCACATTTCCAGAAATCCAGGAAGAAGCTCCCTCCCGAAATGCCACAGGTTCTCAGCAAACGCGAACTGGAGGTGCTGAAATGCATATCCGAAGGTTTGAAGAGTAATGAGATAGCGGAAACGCTGTATATATCAGTCAATACAGTGGAGTTCCACCGTAAGCAGATCATGCTTAAGCTGGAAGCCAAGAATGCGTCTGATATGTTGATAAAGGCTATTAAGGGCGGTTGGTTGGAAATCTGACTCAATGATTCTTTTGCCGCTGTAACTTGCTGTGAATAAACTAATAAATACGAATAGGAATGAAAGAGAGTTTTTTGAGAATCGGGATGATGGCCGTTATTGCCTCATCTTGCATTTTTTTAGGTTCCTCTGATGCTTTGGCACAAAAAGTGCTCCGGAAGTCAGAACAAATGCGTCCAGCATGGCTGGCGGACAAGACACCGAAAACTACGAATGCGACTTTCCATTACCAACTGGTTGAAGCAGAGAACGAGTCGTTGGAAAAAGCCCGCCACGACTGCCTGCTGGCTCTTTCCCGCTATATAGGGCAGGCATGGAAAATCAGCGGAGAGGCTGAAACGGATATCCGTATGGAGCAGAAGAACGGAGTCTATAAAGAATCATCGGTTTATACTTTCCACTATAAGATAAAGAATGAAGAGATAAGCATCACGTCTACTAAGTACGATGAATACTGGGAATATGTGTATTATCCGGGTGGCGGACGCTATCACTGCTATGTGCTGTTTGGCGTAGCCGATACGTCTGCTCCGCAATTCGACCGCCTGTCTTTTACCCGTAAATATGGTGTGCGGGGTATGATGCGCTCACTGATAGTTCCGGGTTGGGGGCAGCTGTACAAGGGAAGTACGGTGAAAGGGGTATGTATACTGGGAGGCGAAGTATTGCTTGCGGGTGGCATCATCGTTTCGGAAAGTTTACGCAGCTCTTATGTGAAGAAGATGCATGAACAGCCCAAGCATCTGCAAACGTATAACACGAAAGCCGACAACTGGGAGAATGTGCGGAATGTGTGCATTGGTGCGGCGACCGCATTTTACGTCTACAATCTGATTGACGCAGTCGTGGTGAACGGGCGTAAAAGGGCGGTTGTCCATAAACCGGTGCAGTTTGCCATGTACCCCTCGGTAGGTGAATGCAACGGAGTAAGCTTTGCCTTGAATTTTTGAAATTCCATTAATAAAAGAATAATCATGAAAACAAGTAAGGGCTATTTGTTGGCTTTGGTATGCTGTATATCTATGGTATTTCTCGTAGCCGGGTGCGCTAAAGATGAGGTGGATACCACCGGCACCATATACGGGATAGTGAATGATGCCGATAACGGAGAACCGGTTTCGGGAGTACACGTGGTGCTGAATCCGGGAGGTAAAACCACCAATACTGGGAGCGACGGGCGTTATGAATTCCTTGACATGGAGCCGGGGCAGTACACTATCCAGATATCCAAGAACGGATATAAGACGAATACGAAACGCATTTCCGTTGTTGCGGGTGAGGAAGCTTCCGGAGACATGGTGCTAGAGCGGGGTGAATCGCGCATCAAGCTGAGTGCGAACTCGCTGACGTTTGCCAAAGGAGAGTCGTCCAGGACTTTTGACGTGATGAATGTCGGAACTTCCGGTTCCGTATCATGGAACATTACCTTCAGGGAATCCTGGATAAGTGTCAGTCCCTCAAGCGGAACCACGGGGCAGGGAAAAAGCAGTGCGGTAGTAGTCAATATAGACCGCACAAAGATAACTGAGGACGTGACGGTAAACTTGATAGTGGAAGCGGATGGAGAGTCCATGCCGTTGGAAATCAACGTGCAGTTCGGTGAAAGTGAAGGCGGGGGAGATGGCTCCTCCGGTGGCGAAGGCTCTTGCGGGGAAATTACTTCCTGCGATTCGGAAGTGAAAATTGAGTTCCTGTCGTGCATAAAGAATGCCGATGCGGTTGAGTTCCAGTTCATGCTGACCAATAACCGGGAAGACTGGAAGGTTTGGTTCAACAGGGACAATTCGGATGCTGTGGACGACAAAGGGAATAGTTGCCCCGGATACAATATAAAATTCTACGTGGGTAACTCTGACTCCTTTGTTACGGGCGGAAATGCCGTGACGTTTATGAAGGGAGTTCGTACGAAGTGCCGCGTCATAATACCCGGCATGAAAGCTGAGGCTTCTTTCCTGCAACGGCTGGATTGGGTTATCTCCAGTTCGCAGCCGTGGAATCCGCAGGTGAAGAAGATTACATTTACGGAGGTGAAATGGTAGAAGACAATTTTAATTAATGTGGTAATATGAAAATAAACAAACTTATCGTTATCATGTTTGGGGGGATTCTCTTTTTGGGTAGTTGTGCCTCTAAAACCCAAAAACAAGATACATTAGTGACAGACTCTGTGGCTGTATGTGGACAGAACAAGCCGGAATTGTTGAAGGGAAGATGGGAAATGCCTTTGAGCAAAGATCCTTCGCTGAGGGGACAGATGGAAAATGCCGGAAATCTGACTTATAGCATGGAGTTGAATCTTGCGGAACGGACTTTTATGCCGGAGTTAGATTTGCCGAGTGGAGAGGAGAAGTGTTATGGTTGGATGGACTTTTCAAATCTATCCCGCATTTATCATTATGATATAGATTCAGTTTTTTATTGGGGGCGCAATACTTATAAAGTTGTTTCCATCGATGGTTGGAATCAACTTAGTACGGATACGCTTGTGTACTATCCGGACACGAAGGTGGTCTATATAAAGAATAATGACTTCACATTCCAGCTATTCCTGATGATAAGCCTTTTAATGGAGAATGGGAGATTTATTATAAAAATGAGGAAGACCCTGATTGGGATATGTCTGTCTACTATAAGTTAAGCCTTTATAAGAAAATCGAAGCTCCGAAAGATTATCCTTTTGAAGGAGTGAAGTGCTACGGATACGGCATTCAGAGTAGTCAGGATAATGCATATTATGTCATTGATTCCATACTGTCCATACACTATGACTATGCAGAAGTGCAAAGGTGCTTTGTAGACTATCCGGAAAGCGTTCCTGACAAGATGCATTTGGTTTTTAATCGGAGTGATGGCTCATTGTCTATAAACGGGGACGAAAAAATACCTTGTAAGAAATCTGACCAGTATTAATAATAATTAACTATAATTGAATATGGGAGTCTTTACTAAGTTCGGAGCCAGGTTGCTTCTGGCACTTGTTTTATTATGCTCTTGTTCTATTGGGTATGAAAGCGATATTGACTATTCATTGATGCCTGTAAAACAAGGAGATAAATGGGGATATATTAATGTGAAAGGTGAATATATAATCAATCCTCAGTTTGATGGGGCGAATGTTTTCACTGACAACGGATTGGCAAGAGTATGGGTTGGCGATAAATGTGGATTTATCAATAAGAAAGGTGAATATGTCATAGCTCCTCAATATAGCAGCGCTACCGAATTTTTTGAGGGGAAGGCCTGGACGGTGAAACCTAAGGGAGCTCCTGTGTTGATTGATACTAAAGGACGCTCTTGCTTCACCTTGAAAAACGTTAGGACAGTATATAATTATTCTGGTGGGCTGGCCGTTGTTGTAGATGATAATGAAATGTTTAGAGCGATTAATACAGCTGGAGAGACTGTTTTTGAATTGTCTGGTCCTGCTTTTGTGACAAACTTCGTAGATGGATTGGCTGCCGTTCAAAATATGGACAGACTGTTTGGGTATGTTGACAAAAATGGGAAAGCTGTAATTAATAGTCAGTTCTATGGAGCTGATTTCTTCTTAAACGGGAAAGCTATAGTAAGAGCTGATGATATGTATGGCGTGGTCAATAAAGAAGGCAAATATGTGATTAATCCGCAGTTTGCAGAGATGCAGCAGGATTATAATAAGTTCTTGATAAAGATAGGTGAGCAGTATGGTTGGTGTGATGAAAGGGGTAAAATCATTATCAATCCTCAGTTCGAGAATGCCTTTCCCTTTTTTGGTGCCAATTTAGCGGCTATAAAAATGGGTGAACAGTGGGGGTATGTGAATAAGGAAGGGAAAATCACAGTTAATCCTCAGTTTCAGTTTGCTTTACCATTCATAGGGAAGGTCGCTTGGGTAAAATCAGCCGATAAATGGGGACTTATAGATGAAGATGGCAAATTTGTAGTGAATCCTCAATTTAATGATGTTTTATGTTCTTACAGGCTATTTATTCCAGTTAGAAACTATGTTGTATCTGAATATTTCAATGTAGAGGGCATTATCTCTTGGATTAACATGATGCTGGATGGAAATAAGGTAGATGGCATGACGGTGACGCAAACAACTATATCTGGCTTTCGGAAGAAGTACAATCTGGGAGAAAAAGGCGTTAGCGTTGAAAAGAAATATTCACGTGACATGTCTTATGAGATTTATGCTAATGGAACTTTTTATGAGAATGTATCTGACGGCTGGTGGGGAACGACAACCAAGCAGCTTCCCAATGCACGCCTTGACTATGTAACCATACAGTTGAAGTTAAAGGATAATGAAAATACCCGTCCATTGTATGATGCTGTGATTAATGCATTGGGAGGAAATAATGGTAAACGCGGTTCCGGGCAATATGTAAAAGTAAAGGCCTCTCCGGGCATTGTAACTATCTATGTGAGCGATAAGCAGATTAAGGATATTCTTAATGATAATTTAGGATGGAGCAATTATTGAGTAGAAGTTTCTAGTTTGTCTAAAGGATAAAAAACTATTATGGGAAGACGATTTTTATTTATACAAATGCTGTTGGTTGTAGCGGCTTTTACTTTTGCCCAAGGAAATTCTGATGAAGATACTGGTTTACGACTATTTTATGAACAGTCTTATTCACAGGCTTTACCTTATTTACAGCGGGCTGCTAAAGAAAGTAGTTTAAAGGCTCTGGATTGTTTAGGGCAGATGTATGCCGATGGCCTGGGAGTGGAAAAGAGCGAGACTATCATGATGAATATGTATAATAGGGCTATTCAGGAAGGTTATGCGCCGTCAATGGTTAGCTTGGGATTTTACTATCTTGGCAATGACAATGAGAAAGCTGTTAAATGGTGGAAGAAAGCGGCCCAGTTGAAATATGGTCCGGCGTATACTCTTCTTGGTGACTATTATAAGCATGGTTTTGGTGACAGTATAGACTTGAATCAAGCCGTTATTGCCTATTCTTGTGCTGCAGATTGTGGAGAAAAACGTGCTTATAGTAATTTGGGATCTGTTTTTGAAATGCTGGATGAAAAAAGAAAGGCTTATGAACAATATATGAAGGCCTACCAAAACTCTGTTTTGACAGAAAAAGCTTTGGTGGCTTTAGTCGATATGCTTTGTGATAAGAGTGCTCTTTACTATAGCAAGAATTATGACGAGAATGTGGTGAAAGCCGGAGAAATTTTGAATTCCGTTCAGGGATATCCGGATAAAGTGAATGAGCTTAAACAGAAATATGAGCGTATCTTGTGGGATTCTGCTCAAAAAGTTAAATATGCAGAGCAAAAGGAACAACAGTATAATGAATTGTTGCGGATTTGCATTAGTCCGGAGATTGCGTATCCTGAGGTAGCGACATTGCCTTCCGGGCGCAAGGTGAATTTTGTGAATATCCCTTATCATCAGAAGAAAGCATTAGGTACAAATGGGATATTTGGGAGCAGTTTTACGATTTCTTTCTTTATGAAATCAATGGGCATAGGTGCTAACGGAGGATGTCTCTTTTATGGATATAATGATTATGTAGGAAGTGATATAAATAAACAAAATTATCCTATTGCCTCAATAGCTAACAAGCTTCTTATCCTAAGAATGGGAAAGGAGAATTATGAATTTCACGCTTTTAAGCAATTTGCGGATACTGAAAAAAACATTTTTGACGTACAGTGGCATCACATTGTGCTGACGTACAGTAAGGCCATTAAAAAGGCAGAGATTTATATAGATGGTTGTTGGAAAGGGAATGAGTTTTTTATAGATATTAAAGAACTCCAATTTATGAAACTTGTATTTTGTGCAGGACTTTATGATCTTAGAATAGGTGATTTGTGCTATTTCAAAAATAAAGCTTTAGATGGAAATGAGATAGATATTTTCTATTCCTATAACTATAAATAAGAATTCCTTTTCAATAAAAAGCCTGGGAGAAAACAATGTTTTTAATAATATTTGGTGTGAAAATAAAAAAATGTATCGTATGAGAAGAGTTATTGCTGTATTAATATGTTTTGTATGTACTGCCTCATTTTGTATGGCGCAGAGTTATGACGAAGAAACAGGGATAAGGTGTTTTAAAAATAAGCAATACAGTGTTGCTGTACCCTATCTGCAACGCGCAGCTAAAGAGGGTAGTGCACGTGCGCAAGATTATTTGGGATATATGTATGAATGTGGACTTGGTGTCGATAAGAATTATCAGATAGCATTAAACCTTTATAAAAAGGCGGAGAGCGCTAATTATGGACCGGGTATTGTTAGTATAGGCCGATTGTACGAAAAAGGCTTAGGAGTTCCAAAGAGTTCTGAAAAGGCATTTTCCTATTATAAAAAGGCTGCTGATATGGGGTGTGCAGAAGGGGAATATCAAACAGGACTATGCTATAAAGTAGGGTATGGTACACAGGAAGACACGGCATTGGCCTTTGAATATTTAAAGCGCGGTACCACTGCGGGATATGGTTGGGAAACGTTGGGTGATATGTACTATGAAGGAATCGGTACTAATGTGAATTATCCGGAAGCTTTTACTTGTTATACTAAAGAAAATTATAATTATTCTTCGAAAGCTCTGATGCGCTTAGCTGAAATGTATCACAGAGGATTGGGTACAACGGTTAATTATGATTATGCCTTGAAAGTATTGAAGAACTTGGGTGCTGAAGGCGATTCTCTTTTCGTTGTGATTGAGTTGGAAAAAGAAGAAGTAGAGCGTGCTGCACGGGTGATAACAGCTCCTAAATATCCGGGAGGTACTCAAGCGCTTTATTCCTTTTTACACAAAAACATGCGTAAACCTCAGATTGCAATAGAAACGGCAGGATATGGCACAACTACAGTCCAGTTTATTGTAACACGTAATGGTGAGGTTGTCGGTGCGGATTATAAAAGGCGTTGCAATGAACGTGTTGATAAAGAAGTGTTGCGTTTAGTAAACATGTTAAGAGGGTGGACTCCGGCAACAAAAGGTGGTAAACCGTGTGATGCTGTGGTACAGATTTCTATGTCAATATTTCCTTCGTTTAATGCTTCAGCTCAATTTGTGAGAGTAAGGTAATAGTGGACTTATTGTTGGGTAGATGTGGAACGTTTGCCATAAATTAGAGTGTACTGGAAGTTGAGGATTACTTGCTTCCGGTACACTCTTTCTTTTGCTGTATATTAAGCTATGCCGAAAAAGGGAGTAAGAAGGCTGTTTGTGAAAAGAGTTAACTTATAGGGATTATCTCAAAATAAATTAGTTATTTTGCAGAAAACAAAAAAATTGTGGTATGAAGTCACTGTACATCAAAAACTACAAGAAACTTAAGTAAAATAAACTAAGCCTCATTGGGGATAAAGCCTGCATGGGGAAATGTTCCTTGTGCAGTCTTTTTTTCATGATGTGTGATTGCATGTGAGTCGCAGAGGCAGAGTTTTTCTGCATGAGCAAGCGGAGAAGGACGGATGGTGGATGTGGAATTGATAACAGAAGGGGTTCGTACTGATAGACGTTATATACTGAAATAGGTGGTAAAAAAGAAAAGAAATAAAAAAGAAATAGAAAGAGAAAAGGTTTAAGTGATTGATTTACAGCTTTGTTTTTGTTTTCTATTCTTTTTCTAAAAAGATAAGAAAAGAAATAAATATAGAATGGAACGAGAAGATTTTGATATACGCGATAATCAGTTGACCAGTCGGGAACGCGATTTTGAAAACGCGCTTCGTCCGTTGTCCTTTGAAGATTTCAGCGGACAAGATAAGGTGGTGGATAATCTGCGTATCTTCGTTAAGGCAGCCCGCCTGCGTGGCGAGGCGTTGGATCATGTATTGCTGCATGGACCTCCGGGATTGGGAAAAACGACACTTTCCAATATTATTGCGAATGAACTGGGAGTTGGTTTTAAGGTTACTTCCGGTCCGGTGCTTGATAAACCGGGTGATTTGGCGGGAGTGCTTACCAGTCTGGAACCGAATGATGTGCTGTTTATCGATGAAATTCACCGGCTTTCTCCAGTGGTGGAAGAGTATCTGTACTCTGCAATGGAGGATTACCGCATTGACATCATGATAGATAAAGGCCCGTCTGCACGGAGCATCCAGATTGATCTGAATCCGTTTACGATGGTGGGAGCTACTACCCGTAGCGGCTTGCTGACCGCGCCTTTACGTGCACGTTTTGGTATTAATCTGCATCTGGAGTATTACGATGATGATGTATTGAGCGGTATTATTCGTCGTTCGGCAGGGATATTGAATGTACCTTGCTCTACAAGGGCAGCGTCTGAGATCGCTTCCCGTAGCCGTGGAACGCCGCGTATTGCAAATGCATTGTTGCGTCGTGTGCGAGATTTTGCACAGGTGAAAGGTTCGGGGAGCATTGATACGGAGATTGCCAACTTCGCTCTTGAAGCATTGAATATAGACAAGTACGGACTCGATGAAATCGATAATAAGATACTCTGTACCATTATCGATAAGTTTAAGGGCGGTCCGGTAGGGCTTACTACTATTGCTACGGCATTGGGTGAAGATGCCGGAACTATAGAAGAGGTGTATGAGCCTTTCCTGATCAAAGAGGGTTTCTTGAAACGTACTCCGCGTGGACGTGAAGTGACAGAATTGGCTTATAAACATTTAGGACGTAGCCTTTACAATAGTCAGCGTACCTTATTTAACGACTAAGAACAGATACTATCTTTATTCTCTTCCCGGACTGAGAATAAAGATAGTTTTGTTCATTAATTAAAGAAAACATGGCGGGATTAAAAAGTTTAGCAAAAGAAACTGCTATTTATGGGGTGAGTAGTATTGTAGGGCGTTTCCTCAATTATCTGCTGGTGCCCGTTTACACGATAGCTTTGCCTGCATCGTCGGGTGGCTATGGTGTGGTTACGAATATATACGCCTGGGTGGCATTGATACTGGTATTGCTGACGTGCGGCATGGAGACGGGGTTTTTCCGTTTTGCCAATAAAGGGCAGGATGACCCGATGCGGGTATACTCTACCACCTTGTTGAGCGTAAGTATCGGCTCATTGGTATTCGTTGCTTTGGGATTGTTATTTCTGGAACCTATTGCCGGATGGTTGGAATACGGAGAACATCCCTGGTATGTAGGTATGATGATGATTGTGGTAGCAATGGATGCTATTCAAAGTATTCCGTTCGCTTATCTGCGCTATAAAAAACGCCCTATCAAGTTTGCTGCACTGAAGTTGCTGTTTATCTTCCTCAATATTGCACTCAATCTTTTCTATTATGTCATATTGAAAGGGAATGACGTAGGTTATGCTTTCCTCTTCAATCTGATATGTACCTCTGTTGTCATGTTGTGTATGATACCGGAACTGAGAGGATTTACCTATGTGCTGGATAGAGAGCTATTGAAGCGGATGCTTCGTTACTCCCTGCCATTGGTGATATTGGGTGTGGCAGGCATCTTGAATCAGGTGGCTGATAAGATTATTTTTCCTTTCGTCTATCCCGACGAGGCTGAGGCTACCGTACAACTTGGCATTTACGGAGCTGCCAGTAAGATTGCCATGATTATGGCTATGTTTACCCAGGCATTCCGCTTCGCTTATGAACCTTTCGTGTTCGGTAAGAGCAAGGAGAAAGATAGTCGTGAGATGTATGCCCAGGCTATGAAATTTTTCATTATCTTTACTTTGCTTGCCTTTCTGGCTGTAATGTTCTATCTGGACATCCTGCGCCATGTCATCGGACGTGATTACTGGGATGGATTACGGGTGGTGCCTATTGTCATGGCAGCTGAAATCTTTATGGGCATTTACTTCAACCTGTCCTTTTGGTACAAATTGATTGATGAGACACGTTGGGGGGCCTACTTCTCGTTGACAGGTTGCACTATCCTGATATTGATGAACGTCTTCTTGATCCCGAAGTATGGTTACATCGCTTGTGCCTGGGCGGGATTTACCGGATATGGCGTTGCTATGCTGCTTTCTTACTTTGTGGGCCAGAAGAAATATCCGATACAATACGACCTGAAGGCGATAGGTATGTATGTGCTTCTGGCGGCTGTGCTTTATGTGGCCGCTGAATATGTACCGATAGACAATATCTACTTGCGTATGGCATACCGTACAGTTCTGCTGCTGCTGTTTGTCGCTTATGTCGTGAAGCGTGATTTGCCGCTTAGCCAAATATCAATCCTGAACCGTTTCATTCGAAAATAATTATGCTTATGGAAACACCTGAACAGAACCAAAACCGGAATGTTTTTGCCGTCAAAAAGTTCCTGAGCGAGTATCTTGATCTGAGGAAAGACAAAGATAATGAGCTGGAAACAGTAGACTCCATCCGCAAAGGAGTGGAGTTTAAAGGGGCCAATCTGTGGATTTTGATCTTTGCCATCTTTATGGCATCATTGGGACTGAATGTCAACTCCACAGCCGTAATCATCGGTGCCATGTTGATTTCCCCATTGATGGGACCTATCATGGGTGTGGGACTCTCTGTCGGTCTGAATGACTTCGAACTGATGAAACGTTCACTGAAAAGTTTCCTGATAACGACCCTGTTCAGTGTAACTACGGCTACCATCTTCTTTCTTATAAGCCCTGTTGCCGAAGGGCAGTCGGAGCTTCTGGCACGTACTTCACCTACGATTTATGACGTATTCATCGCATTGATGGGTGGTCTTGCCGGTGTAGTTGCCCTGTCTACCAAGGAGAAAGGAAATGTGATTCCAGGTGTTGCCATTGCCACGGCCTTGATGCCGCCACTTTGTACGGCAGGTTATGGGTTGGCAACGGGGAATCTGGTTTATTTCCTCGGAGCATTCTATCTTTACTTCATTAATTCGGTATTCATCAGTCTTGCCACGTTTGCCGGTGTGCGTGTGATGCACTTCCAGCGTAAAGAGTTTGTGGACAAGAAGCGGGAGAAGAAAGTACGCCAATACATAATACTCATTGCTGTGCTGACTATGTGTCCGGCTGTCTACTTGACGGTAGGCATTATTCAGAGTACTTTCTATGAGAGTGCCGCCAATCGGTTTGTTGCCGAACAGCTTTCTTTTGAGAATACACAGGTGCTAGACAAGAAGATTCATTATCATGGTAGTAAGGACAATGAAATACGTGTGGTGCTGATTGGACAAGAAGTTCCCGAAGCCTCTATTGCCATTGCCCGTAACAAGATGAAGGACTATAAGTTAGGTGAAACGAAGCTGATCGTTCTTCAGGGAATGAATAATGAAGCTGTGGATATTTCTTCTATCCGAGCTATGGTGATGGAAGACTTCTATAAGAACAGTGAGGAACGATTGGTGGAACAAACAAAGAAAATTACAGTGCTGGAACAGAGTCTGGCAAGATACAAATCTTTCGATGAATTGGGCAAAACGATCGTTCCGGAGCTAAAAGTTCTCTATCCATCAGTGAAAACAGTTTCTATCTCTCATGCCATAGAACTGACGGTTGATTCGGTACGGACAGATACCATTACACTTGCTGTGCTGAAGTTTGGCAAGCATCCCGACGTCCATGAGAAACAGAAGATTACCGAATGGCTGAAAGCACGTACTGGAGCGAAAAAACTAAGACTGATTGCAGAATGATAATCAGTTAAGTATAACGAGTTATTCTAAATAATAATTTAATACCAAGTATAGAATGAAGCTAAAGTGTATCCTAATTGTAGCTTGCAGCCTCTTCACGTTGACGGGACGGGCGGACGAAGGTATGTGGATGCTGGGAAACCTGAATAAACAGACCCGTAAGACCATGAAAGAACTCGGCCTGCAAATGCCTGCCGATAAACTATATAATCCGAAGAAGCCGTCGTTGAAAGATGCGGTAGTCAGCTTTGGAGGGTTTTGTTCCGGTGTGGTAGTGTCGGAAGACGGGTTGGTGTTTACCAATCATCACTGTGGCTTCAGTAGTGTGCAGCAACATTCGTCAGTGGAGCATGATTATCTGAAAGATGGTTTCGTAGCCCGTAGCCGTGCAGAGGAATTGCCTAATCCGGAGCTTTACGTTCGCTTTCTGCTTCGTACGGAAGATGTGACCAAGCGTGTGTTGGGGGCCGTTAAGCCTTCGATGAGCGAAATGGAACGTTCCAGTGCGGTAGACTCTATGATGATGGTAATAGGTGGTGAGGTATCCCTGAAAGACTCCACTTTGCTTGGCGTGGTAGATGCTTATTATGGAGGCAATGAGTTCTGGCTCTCCGTTTACCGCGATTTCAACGATGTGCGGCTGGTGTTTGCACCTCCTTCCTCTGTCGGTAAGTTCGGTTGGGATACGGATAATTGGGTATGGCCCCGGCATACAGGAGATTTCTGTGTGTTTCGTATTTATGCAGACCGCAAGAACCGGCCTGCCGATTACTCCCCCGACAATGTTCCGTATCACCCTGAATATGTAGCGCCGATTTCACTGGATGGCTATAAGGAAGGCTCTTTCTGTATGACGATAGGCTATCCGGGAAGTACGGAACGTTACCTTTCTTCATTCGGTATCGAGGAAATGATGAATAACTCCAATCAGGCGCAGATTGACATCCGTGGTGTGAAGCAAGCCATCTGGAAACGTGAAATGGACAGTAAGGACAGTATACGCATTAAGTATGCTTCCAAATACGATGAAAGCTCCAATTACTGGAAGAACAGTATCGGTGTCAACCGTGCCATCCGTAAGCTGGGAATCCTGGAGAAGAAACGTGAAATGGAACAGGAAATCCGTCGATGGATACAGCAGAACCCGGACGAACGTGAGAAACTTCTTCAACTGTTTACAGACCTGGAACTGAATTATAAGAACCGCCGGGAGGTAAACCGTGCGCAGGCTTACTTTATCGAGTCTTTCCTGTATGGACCGGAACTGGTGCAGCTTGCTCTGAAGATTCTGAACTTTGACTTTGAAGGAGAGCAAAAAGCTGTTATTGCTGGTTTGAAGGATATCGTCGAACAATATTCTAATTTGGATCTGGATATAGACAAGGAAGTATTTACGGCACTGTTGAAGGAGTATCGCTCAAAAGTGGATACCACTTTCCTGCCGGAAATCTATCATACTATCGCACAGAAATATAATGGGGATGAGAAAGCTTTCGTAGATAGCCTTTATGCAAGTTCTGAGTTGACTACTCCCCGTGGTTTGAAGCGCTTTCTTGAACGGGATACTACCTATCAGATTTTCGATGATCCGGCTATCTCGTTGGGCATTGATATGCTGACGATGTTGTTCGATATGAATATGCAGATGCAGGCGCCTACTACGGAGATCATCCGTGGGGAACGCCAGCTGAACGGGGTTATCCGTCGGATGTATACGTCTCGTAACTTTTATCCGGATGCCAATTCCACCATGCGGTTGAGCTTTGGAACGGTATGCGGTTATACCCCCTTTGACGGAGCGGAATATGATTATTATACAACGACAAAGGGTGTCCTGGAGAAAGTGAAAGCTCATGTGGATGATGTTGATTTTGCAGTACAGCCGGAGTTGGTATCTCTGCTCTCTTCCCGTAATTTTGGAAGATATGCCGATGAAAAGGGCGAAATGAAGGTTTGCTTTATTTCTAATAATGATATTACCGGTGGAAATAGCGGGAGTGCGATGTTTAATTCGAAAGGTGAACTTCTCGGATTAGCTTTCGATGGAAATTGGGAGGCTATGAGCAGTGATATTCTTTATGAACCGAAGATGCAGCGTACCATCGGGGTGGACGTGCGCTATATATTGTTTATGATTGAGAAATACGGGAAAGCAGGGAACCTGATCCGGGAATTGAATATTCTCAATTAGTGGACGGGCCCCTGCTTTTCGTGAGGGAGACAATTACTTGCTTCCGGACAAGATTCCGGTATCGGTATCCCTGTTGTTGATTCTTCTGCCTTGGCTGTTGCGCTTCTTTCCGAAATCAAGGCTGAAGGATGCATTTACCATGAACAAAAGCCTTAAGTTCTTGGAATACGCTAACTGGCGGTAGGGAGCCGACTTTGACAGATTTTCTATTTCCTGTTCATACTTCTTGGTGAACGGGTTCAGCACCCCGGCAGAAAGGCTCCATTTCTCCGTATTATATCCTGCCATGATGGTGTGCAGTTTCTCTTCTTTAGTCAGCGTTTCACCCCACAAAGTGTGGTTGCTGGTATTCATTTCTGCCATCAGTACCCAGTTCTTGTACATTGCCATCAGGCTGCCTCGCAGTCCTGCATTGGTGTGTGTATTCGTGTAGGTGTTGCCATGGCTGATATAGCGGTTCAGAAACGGAGTGATTTTAATGGAGATATACTCTTTGTAAGGTCGTATTTGTATAGCTGTCTCCAGATTGATCCGGTGGAAACCTTTATGATTCTCGGTAGTGCGGACAAAATACCCGTCTTCGTAGTAGGTATTTTCCATAATCGGCTTATTGTCATAGCTATATCTTCCAAATAAATCGACAGATACATACTTGCTTTGCCAACTGGCAGACAGTGTATTGGCATAGAATGTAACAGACTTTAAGTCGGGATTCCCTTTGCGTATCTGATACTTATCCATTGCTTGCGAGATGTCGTTCAGGTCGGACAGGGAAGGGGCATAGCCCGACACGTATCCGTTGTATCTGAAAAACCACTTCCCGTTGATAGAGTACGACAGGCTTAAGGAAGGTTTGACTATATACTTCTCGGAAGAATACTGCTCCTGACTGTTATAAGTTCTCATGGCTCCAATCCCTACTGTGTAGTTCAGAGCTTTTATCTTTGATTGATATTCGGCGAATAGGTACGTTTCGGCCGTATTCATCGTGATTTTATTCTCTATACTACCCGAATATCTATTTTGCAAATAGGCCTGTGTATGCTTGATGCCTCCGCTCAACTTACCCGTATTGAATTGTTTTTCGTAGATACCTTCGCCGATGACGGAATATTTCTCACCTTTGGTTTCCGAATAGATATCCGTATCGTTATTGTCATTATTAAGGGCTTTCTGCATAAAAGTCCGTTCGTTCTTGCTGTCCAGATAAGAAGCCACTATATCCGCATAGATTGTCTGCTTGTTCTTCAGATTTCTCTGGTAATAGATATCCAAAGAAGGGATCAGTACTTTGGAGGCGGAAAGGTCGGATATGGAGTAGGAGGCATCTCTTTCATATAATGTACTGATTCTGTCCGACATGGAACTGGGAGTATCGCTGTATTGATTTCTGAGAGCAATATTGAGAAGTTGCTTGTCATTATCCTGATAACTGTAATTGAGGTTGAAGTTAAGGTTATCGTACTTTACTTTAGTTGGTTCTCCCACCTCTCTGTTCTCCTGATAGCCCTCCGGGAAGTGGAAACTTTCATAGTTTTCGCGCGTCCACTTCAGATCTCTCTGTCCCCAATATACGGTAGTACTGAGTTCAGACTTGTTGAAGTGGTATTTGGCAGCGAGGTTATGTTCGCCATATCCCGTGTCGGATACTCCGTTGGCGAGATCGGCAGAGATACTTCCTCCCGATTCCCTTCTCTTTACGACGTAGTTCAATACAGCTCCTGCATTTCCATAACGTGCGCCGGGATTGTCTATATATTCGATACGGATCACATCTGTCGGGCGGATGGCAATTATTTCAGCTTGGGTCACTTCCACACCGTTAATCCTAAGTTGCACATTGTCTCCTCCGGGCATCGTGATGCTGTTGTCTATCGGATTGATCAGGATGCGCGACAGTTGTAGATTTCTCAGTAAGGAAACTCCGTTGGAAGCGGCTTTAGTCTGCATTTCGGTCGGGAGGATAATTTGCCGGTCGGTCTTTTTGATGATGGGGCTGGCTGTGACGGTAACACCTTCCAGCATTACATTGTCGGGTGATAAGGGCAGTTCTCCCAGATTCAGGTTGGCTTGCAGGTTGCGGATGGAGAGATAGGAGTTTTCATATCCGACGCATGAGATGCATAAGATATAATCTCCATCGTTTACTTCTTTCAGCAGGAAGCCGCCACCGTTATCTGTGGCAACTCCGGTGATGAATGTCGAGTCCTGAGTCAGCAGGCTGACATTGGCATACTCGATGTGCTGATTGTTACTCTCATCGATGATTTTCCCTGTGATTTTGTTTGCCGCCATCAGGGAGGTACATAGGAATAATACTCCTGAAATGATACTTAGTCTCTTCATTTTTCTTATTATTTTTAGTGATTATTTCTGTTCTTTGAACATGACAAAGGTAGGGGGATCGGGGGAGAAAAGCGGTTTATATGTGGCACTAAATAAAGTGCAACAACTTTTGCAACTATCTGATAATTAAGGAGATTTAAACTGCGATTTATAGAAAAGTTTATATCTTCCCATTTCAAGTTTATATATAAAGAAAAGTGCAAAAAATGGGATGCCGTAACTTCCGTTAATTGATAAATATCTATCTTTGCAAAGACTTAAAGCAAGAAGGAAGGACGGCATGAAAGCATTGAAACATGGTTTGATAGGTTGGGTATGCGTGTTGGCATTGGCAGCATGTGCAGAAGCCCTGCCATCGCAACGCATCCGGATAGAAAAGGCGGAGCAGATGTTACACCAGAATGCAGAGGAGGCGATTGCTCTGCTTCGGTCGGTGAAAGATCCCGAAGTATTACCAGACTCGTTGCGGGCACGGTTTGCGCTGGCTATGGGGCAAGCCCACTATAATGCACATTGGGTAATGAATGAAGATTCTTTGCTGTTATATGCCTTGGATTATTATGGAAGGCCGGATGTGAGTGACACATTGCGGTTGCTGCGTACCTGCAAACTGGCAGCGCATTACTTCTACGATAGCGAGAGATATAAAGAAGCCACTGAGATGATGGCCGAAGGGAATCGCATTGCAGCCTTGCGTAGTGATACGGCTGCCCGTCTTGATTTGCTGCGGTCCATAGCGAATATAGGAGAAGGTAATGATGACTTTGAAGGTCTGATACGCTTGCAGAAGCAATTGATAGCTATAGAGCCTGATTCCACCCGACAATATAATAACTACAACAGTCTGGCGATATCATACTACTGTGCAAATCAGAATGATTCTGCGCTGCTGGCTCTCCGCAAAGCTACTGAATGCCTGTATACATCCGCGGACTCTCTGAAAGCGCTGTACTATGTGATGCGCAACTATGCGGATATATTGAGTGACTCCGGAAAGAACCGGGAAGCTATCGATTTACAACGCCGCAGTTTACAGGAATATAAAGAGACTAAACACCCCTTCGAGTCCTTATCTTATTATGCTCTTTCGCGTTATTTCCTGAATATGGGTCAGATGGATTCCGCCCGCTACTATATGCAAATGGGAGATAGCGTGCGTTCGCCCTACATTGACCAGGACTTATCATTGGCTAACTTTTGTCTGGTACAGAAAACATTGATGGATTATATGGACAACCGCTCTTTTACAATTCGGGATGTGGCGTTCTTCTCAAACCGGTTGTATAACAACTTTATCCGTGACCAGCGGGTGATAGCTCAAAAAGGAAAGGTGCAATTGTTACTCCAACAGCAGAATATGAATCTGCAACTGGAAAAACAGAAAGAACGGACCTTCTTTGTCGGAGTGGTGGCTCTCTGTATTTTGTTGTTGCTGGTTGTCGTCTGGTATTTGCAGCGAAGAAAGCATTTGCTTGTGGAAAAGGAAGAAGAACTGGAGGCCTTGCGCCGTCTGCTGCATGAGACGGAAGGCGATGAAAGCGGCAATAATGATAAGTTTGTCAAGAAGATGCTGCTTCAGCAGTTAGGTCTGATACGTATTGTGGCTACGAATCCCAGTTCCGATCATCAGGAGCTATTGGTACAGATGGGACGGATAGCCAATAAAGATGTAGCGGTGGACGATTTGCTGGTTTGGAGTGATTTATATAAGACTATTGACATGGTGCATGATGGCTTTTATACCCGTATCTGTCAGAAGTATGGAAATATCCTGAATGAAAAGGAACTGCAACTCTGCTGTTTGTTGAAGTCGGACTTTTCGACGAAAGAGATTAGCGTGGTTATCCAGCAGAGCATACGGACAGTGTATCAACGTAAGACGGTGATACGGCAGAAATTGGGCATGGCAGAAAAAGAGGATATCGCTGAATTTCTTTCTGAGAAATAGATATGCGGACTACACGGATAGAACGGACGAACGCGGATTTTTATTTTTCATCCGCATTCGTCCGCCCAATCCGCATCGTCCGCGTACCTACTTTATGCAATTCCCCGGATGCGGTCATCAAATGCCGACAGTGCCGCCTTTGCACCTTCACCCATTGCAATTACTATCTGTTTGTAGGGAACGTTCGAGACATCTCCTGCTGCATAAACTCCCGGAAGCGTGGTGCGGCAAAAAGCGTCGATCTTGATTTCGCCTATTGGAGTCGTTTCCAGCATGTCACGGAAAGGAGCGCTATTGGCTGCCAGGCCAATCTGTACGAAGATGCCATCCAATGGGAAATCCCGTTCTTCGCCGCTTACACGATCTTTGACGCGGATAGCTGTTACCTTATCACCGTTTCCCACTACTTTGGTAGTCTGTGAGGAAGTGAAGATTTCTACATTCGGCAAGCTTTGCGCCTTTTCTTGCAGTACCTGGTCGGCTTTCAGCGTATCGGCAAATTCAAAGACAGTCACTTTCCGGCAGATACCCGCCAAGTCGATGGCTGCTTCTATACCGGAGTTTCCGCCACCGATAACGGCTACGTCTTTTCCCTGATAGAACGGTCCGTCGCAATGCGGACAGAAAGCAACTCCTCTGCCTATATATTCCGTTTCACCTTCCACATTCAGTTTGCGCCAGCTTGCGCCGGTGGCAATGATAACACCGGGAGATATGAATACTTCACCGCCCACTACTGAAATCCTCTTTTCTTTTCCTTGAAGCTCCGCCTTCTCTATCTTACGGTCTTCAAACAAGTCGATGGGATAATGATTGATATGGCTTCTTAAATTGTCTGCCAACTGTGCACCTGTAGTCTGCGGCACGGAGATCAGATTCTCGATTCCTACGGTTTCCTTTACCTGGCCACCGATCTTTTCAGCTACAATAGCTACCCGTAATCCCTTGCGGGCTGAATAGATCGCAGCTGAGGCACCTGCCGGTCCGCCACCTAATACGAGGACATCATAAGTACGTGAGATAGGCTCTGCATTCCCCACAGGTTCGGAGCCGAACATTTCTTCCAGCTTTTGCAGAAGTTCGCCTAAAGTGCCACGTCCTACATGAAGCAATTTACCGTTGGCATAGACGGACGGTACGCCTTGAATTTTCAGTGCATCCACTTCTTCCTGGAAAAGAGCGCCGTCTATCATTTCATGCGTGACCTGTCCGTTCAGCAAAGCCATAATGTTCAGAGCCTGCACCACATCGGGGCAGTTGGTACATGTCAATGATACATAAGTCTGCAATGAAACGGGCCCTTTCAACGCCTGAATGCGTCGGTGGATGGCTTCATCGGGAAGATTTTTCCCCTTTCCATCGGCATTCAGTATTGCCAGAAGCAAAGATGTGAATTCATGGCCGTTCGGTATCCCGCGGAATTTGACACCGGTTTCTTTCCCGTTTTTCAGTAAAGAGAATTCCAGCTTTGGTTCTTCGGTTTCAGTTACCTCACAGGAGAGTTTATCGGAACATCCTGCTACATCTTTCAGCAACTCTGTCAGCTCCTGTGCGCTTCCGTGCCGGGGATGGCAGGTGATATGAAAAGTGTACTGTGCTTCCAGGTTTTGGAAGACACTGCGTACTTGATTTAAAATGCTTGTTTCTAACATAACAGTCTATATTAATGTATTCCGTTGGCGGGATTAATTCGTTTCCGTAGGGTTATGAGTTAAAAGATTATCAGCATTTAGTTCATTACTATTCCGATATAAACTAATCTCGCCAACGGGTACTAATGATAAGATAAAAGAGGTCCCCTCTATGTGTGCAATGGATAAAGGGGACCTCGCTAATAAAAAAGGGATGTGAACTTAAATCTTACCAACTAAATCTATACTTGGTTTCAGTGTTTCGCCGCCTTTCTTCCATTTTGCGGGACATACTTCACCGTCGTGTGTTGCAACGAACTGTGCTGCTTCTACCTTGCGGAGAAGTTCGTCGGCATTACGTCCGATGTTATTGTCCTGTATTTCGGCAATCTTGATTTTGCCTTCGGGGTTCACGACAAATGTGCCGCGGTAAGCCATACCTTCTTCTTCGATCATTACACCGAATGCACGAGTCAGCATGCCTGTAGGGTCTGCCAGCATCGGATACTTGATCTTACGGATACTTTCGGATGCATCGTGCCATGCTTTGTGCACGAAGTGAGAGTCGGTACTTACAGAATATACCTCTACACCCATTGCCTGGAATTGCTCGTATTTTTCAGCGATGTCCACCAGTTCGGTAGGGCATACAAACGTAAAGTCTGCGGGATAGAAGAAGAAAATAGCCCATTTTCCTTTTACGTCTTCGTTAGTTACTGTTTTGAAACTTCCGTTCTGAAATGCCTGAACTTTGAATTCAGGAAGCTGTGAATTGATAATTGGTTCCATAATCTTTTTTGTTTTAAAAGGTTTAGTACTTTGTTTTTTCGATGATGCAAAGTTCATGCAAACCGAATGCAGAAGCAAGCTCGCTTGATTATGCTGAGGTGCAGCTGAATTTCGCTTTTGCAAAAATATAGCATCTTTTGCCGATAGAACAAAAAAACCGATTGAAAAGATTTATGGGCCGATAGACGAAATCTATACAACGCACTGAGTTGCCCGCAGGGACAGCATTTCGCGGGGTACAGAGGCTTGTATTTCTTTTGTGAGTACCTCCAATAAGGTGGTTCGTATGAAGTGCTCGTTGGTGATGAGAATGATCTGCCGGGTAGGAGTGGGGATGGCAAAGGGGCGCACCAACTCTTTCTGTGTCTCGTTGAGCTGATCGATGGCAAGTTCGGGAATGAAGGTAACGCCTTTACCGCTTTCTACCATACGCATGAATGTCTCCATGCTACCTAGATGATAAGCGATCTGGCTGGCTTGCGCCGCTTTCATCTGGCAGAAGCGGACTAACTGGTCGCGGAAGCAATGTCCCTCGTCCAGCATCCAAAGCTGTTCGTCGCTGAGATCGGAGGTGCGGATAATCTTATTATCGAACAGTTTGCTTTCGCGCGCGATGTACGCATAGAATTGTTCGTAGAATAAAGGTATCTGGCGGAAGTCATCCTTTTCGGGGAGGGTGGCGATAATGCCGGCATCTATCTCTCCTTTTATAAGAGCCTGTTTGATGTCCTTCGTCTTCATCTCCGTTACGCGGATATCCAATTTAGGATATTTCTTCATCAGTTGCGGAAAGAAGCGGGGCAACAGATAAGGGGCGATGGTGGGAAGTATGCCTAACTTAAAGACACCCGATAAGGAGTGCTTCTCTTCTTCAATAATATCCTTTATATGGCCTGCCTGTTCCAATACGATACGGGCTTGCTCTATTACAAGCTGTCCGACGGGAGTAGGGCAGATGGGTTGTTGGTTGCGGTCGAATATCTTAGTGTCTAACTCGTCTTCCAGTTTCTGTATCATGGCACTCAGGGTGGGTTGAGTTACACGGCAATGTTCCGCAGCTTTGGCGAAATGGCGGAACTGACTAACGGCAAGAATGTATTCCAGTTGTTGTAAAGTCATGATAAATAAGGGGTTTGAACGGGTTATATAGATTCTGTCTATGCAAAGATAGAAATTATCTGTTTGACAAGCATGGGTTTCCGCCTTATCTTTGTCTCAGAAAAAAGAAAAACAGTATAAACTATTAAAACCATAAAATTATGAAGACTTTAAATTACATCAAGTTAAATGAATCGGGAGTAGCTAACGTAGTATCTGCATTGCATCAACTTTTGGCAGATTTCCAGGTATATTACACGAATCTGCGCGGTTTCCACTGGAACATCAAGGGACACGGTTTCTTCGTATTGCACGAGAAGTTTGAAAGTATGTATGACGACGCAGCCGAGAAGGTGGACGAAATAGCAGAACGTATCCTGATGCTGGGTGGTGTACCCGAAAACAAGTTCAGCGAATACCTGAAAGTTGCAAAGATCAAGGAAGTATCTGACGTGGCTTGCGGTAGCAATGCGGTCAGCAATATTCTTGAAACTTACGGATACCTCATTGGTGAGGAAAGAAAGATCATTGAACTGGCTAATGAAGCAGGTGACGACGTTACTGCCGACCTGATGACAGGCTATCTGAAAGAACAGGAAAAGATGGTTTGGATGCTGGTAGCTTTCAGCACAAAAGGATGCACGGACAAATAATATATAGGTTTAGGTGATAAATGATGGAAAAGGTGATGAAGTGGTGGAAATACTGCTTGGTCACCTTTTCTTGCATCATGCTTTCTGGTTGTTCTGATAAATATTTTCTTATTTGTAGCCTTTCTTTATATAAATTAGAAAGGAATCAAACGATGCTTCATAGTAGAACACAAATTACGCGAATTACACAAATAAAGGGCTACGCTATATCTGTCCGGCTTTTATGGCAGAAGATATTTGTGTAATTCGCGTAATTTGTGTTCTATTCATATCGGAAAAGATACGAATAAGAATTTTGATGCGATTGCCTTGATTTTTAGATACAATTATTTTTGTTTTAAAATTATTTTGATACATTTGCAAGCGATGCACAGAAGCGTCTGTGCATCGTACTTTTTAAAGAAAGAATTGTAAGAAGCGTTGTGCTTTATTCTTGTCATTGAGAACCTGAGAAATTTTCAAGAAAACACAAGAATGGCATGGTATGTTTCCTACGCTGGTTTCCGGCGTGGGTCTGCTGTCCGTCCATTTTGTGTTTTCGGGTTTTCTCAGGACCTTCAATGACAAGTGGTGGCACGCAGTTCCACGCTTTTGTTTTTGTACACCCTTTCAGTGGAACGTGGAGGGATAAAAACTTTTGTTATGCTATTTCTAATACTTCTTATTCCAGTGGTGGTTCCATTGTTGTTTTCTTTGGTAAAAAGCGTCAGTAATGATGTGGTGATTGGTGTGCACGTGATTTGCGCTTTGTTGTGTTATCTTCTGTTTTATAAGGATTTTGAGGGGAATAGTCTTTTCTGGCTGTTTTTTCTTATATCCATTGTGATTACGGTTCCGGCTTCCGGTTATTTTATAGGATTTATACGTCATAATCGTTGTGATGAATGCGGACATTTTTCAATGAAAACAGGATATGGACATCGTATGCGATACACCTGTTCCAATTGCGGCTATTTCTATACGGAGAGTGAGCAGAGCTATTCAAGCTCTTCGCACAGTCAGTCTTCATCGGACAGTGAAGAATATCTGATGGATGAGAATGGTCATAGAATGGATGGACATTTCGGAAGTAATGGTGATTTTTATGGGAAAGATGGCAATACGTATAAAAAGAACGCGGGAGATGACTCTTGGTCGAGAAAAGAATGAACAATTAAATCTATATACAAATGAAGAAATATTTTTTGATTTATTTGGCGACACTCTGCTGCATTTATGCGAATGCTGTAGATATCAAACGCTACGTGAAGGAAGGCGGCACGGGAAACGGGCTTACTTGGGAAACCGCGACCGGTGATTTGGGGACGGTTTTGAACTTGGCTTCGCGCGTAGATAATTTGGACGTATTTGTAGGCGAAGGCACATTCACCGGTAACTTTAAGATTGAAGGCAATACGCGGCTTTTGGGGCAATTTGCAGGTAAAGAGGGTTTTCATAATTCTAATGTGCTGACTAAATTGGTAGGTAATATCCGATTGGAGGGTATCTTGGCTTACGTGGATGTGTTGGGAAGCGTAGAAATGAACCAGGCTGTAATGGTGAAGGTCAATGTATACGGCAGCGATGAAAATGGTATTCATGTATTTCAGACGGGTGGTGAAAGTCGTTTGACAGGATGCTCTGCCTATCAGAATAAAACGGGGTGCAGCTTGTATGGTGGAAAACTGACGTTGGAAAGATGTTCTTTCTGTGATAATGAATATAGTGGGTTTTCTACGAGAGACGGTTCAGTGATAGCCTCCGGTTGTTATTTCGGAGCCAATAAGGGACCAGGTTGTGAACTCTCGAATTTGGGCTCATCTTGCCGCTTTTCCGATTGTGAATTTGTTGAGAATAGGCAGGGAGGATTCATAGGCGGAGTTATTTCCGGAAGACATATTCTGGAACGATGCAGAATCAGCGACAATACTTCTACCGAACCGGGGGCGGGCATTTATGCGTCGGGAAATGTCGCGGTCTATCATTCCTTTATTTATAATAATGAGAGCACTCATGCGAAAGGCTCTGCCGTCTATGTACTTTCTCCTAATAATTATTTTTGCAATTGTACACTTTGCAATAATAAAGGTGGTATTTATATCGAGGAGGGCTTTGCTTATGAAAAGGCGGAACAACCTTTGATGACCAATTGCGCTTTATGGCATAATGGTGCGGATTTCATCAATCCCGCCAATTGCACATATCAGTTGGAATCTTGCGCTTTGGAGGGAGGTACCGGTATTCCTGAATTGGATGCGGAACGCGGAATTCTGGCTCTAAGCTCAGAAAACGAAGGTACGGGCACAGTCGGGAATTATCCGGGCTTTGGCGACGGGTTTAATTTGTTGCCCACTTCTTGCCTGATAAACAAGGGAAAGATGACAGGGCATGAAAACCGTGATTATTGGAATCGTCCGTGCAACGTATTGGGAGGTTATGACATTGGCGCTTCTGAGTATCAGGGAGTCTATCAGTGGGTGGCAGGAAGTGCTCCAGTGACCTTAAACAAAGAAGAATATAAGTTGGCTTCCACTACCTTTAAGGGTGTGACATATTATTCTTTAATTTCCACGCAATCTGTAAATAAGGAAACGGGTGAACTTGTTGCAGATGTAAAAAACATATATCTGGGTACAAAGCGCAATGCTTATACTGTTGTTGCGGGGACTCCGTATATAGGTGTCTACAGGGAAGGCAAAGTTGGTGAGAAGGCTTCCTGTAATATACTTGAATGGAATGAAAAGGGAGGCTGGGAGCTTCTGCGTATGGTGACTTATACAGCCGGAAGGGATAAGCCGGTATTAAAGAAGCATCCTGCTCAGAAAAATTATCTGAACGTGACACAGGCCGGACGTACAAGTAGTATTGATGTTTATGTATATAAAAGATGAAAAAGTGTTATAGTATGAAGAACTTGTTTTTTCTTTTGCTCGCTGCCGCCATTGTGGCATCGTGCGATTCCGTTCCCGAAAACTTTATAAAAGTAGATGGCGGAACGTTCATGAAGGGATGGACTGAAAAAGAGCGTGCGTTGTATAAAGTTAATTACGGCAAGGACGAAGATCCTTTAGCTCCTAAAGAAATGTCGGTGGAGACATTTTATATCTCCAAATACGAGGTTACTGTCGGTCTGTGGTATGAGGTGATGGGTTACATTCCCGAGAAAATCACTCATGCGGAATGGTCGAAAGAGCCCGACTGTCCCATTATGGGCATTACTTGGCTCGAAGCGGTGAAATTCTGCAACCGGCTGAGTGCGAAGGAAGGCTATAAGGGGTGCTATGATTTTGGTGAACTGGATAAATACGGACGCTTTGCCGAAACAACATTGAAACCCGATGCCGAAGGGTATCGCTTGCCCACTGATGTGGAGTGGGAGTATGCTGCCCGTGGTGGGAAGAAAAGTAAGGGTTATAGGTTTGCCGGTAGCGACAGCCTGGATGAAGTGGCGCACTGGAATGCCGAAGTGCCCAGTAAGGTGGGTATGTATAAGCCCAATGAATTGGGCATATACGATATGACGGGTAACGCCGCCGAATACACTTATGGGATATCGCCCGATGTGACTATTGGCAAGGCTTTTGTTACCGTGCAGGGAGGGCACTATAATGGACGTCGCGGAGGCGCCAAACCTGAAAACTTTGTAATTTACAAAGATGATACCTCGTGGGGTGAAGGCCCTGATGTCGGTTTACGTTTGGTTTTCCAAAAAAAGAAATGACATGAAACGGATTTTATTATTGGCGGTATGCGGTAGTTTGCTGACGGCTTGCGGTAAGCAGGATAAGGATGGAGTGCAGGGACCTACGGGCAATGTGGAGGATGACTTTGTGTTTGTGGAAGGCGGCGCTTATCAGATGGGGGCTTCCGAGAAAGAATTAGGGCTTTTCCGTTGGAGGGAAGCCGATGTTATGGAATCGTATGCCCCCAAGACGGTGACAGTGGGAGATTTCCGTATCTCCAAGTATGAAGTGACCCTGAAGCAGTTCAAGGAACTATTGCCCAAAGCCGGGTTGTTTGGGAATAATGTCGATGACAATGCGCCGGCGTTTGGCATCTCATGGGAAAGGGCGATAGAATTCTGTAACGCCTTGAACGAGCGTGAAGGCTATGACGGCTGGTATAAAAAGGAAAGGCTGTATCGTTATGGTTACGACTATGTGCTGAAAGAGAATGGCAACGGCTACAGGCTTCCCACTAATGAGGAATGGGAATATGCCGCCCGTGGCGGAAACCGGAGCAAGGGTTATGCTTTCAGTGGCGGCGATGATGTGATGGAAGTGGCTCATTTTGGTGCCGGCGTGCCTTGCAGGGTAGGTATGTATAAGCCCAATGAATTGGGCATTTATGATATGACGGGCAATGTGGACGAATATGTTCACCAGGTAGATAAGAAAGGAGTGCGCATCAGTTCGCAGGGCGGAGGTTTCAAACTCGAAGGTCCTGCCAGTCAACTGGTGATTTACAACCGGCATGGTTGGGGAGATAAAGTGGCGGGTTTCCGTCTGGTGCTCGTTGGCGAAAAGCCTGAGAACGCCAAGCAAGGATTTCTTTCGAAAGACTGGAAAACCTATCGTCTGCGGGGTAAGGTAAAATTGTGTACGCAATATCTTGAAGAGGAGTTCGATGAACAGGGGCGTTTGATACGTGACAATGAGATATGCGTGGAGTATGCGGGCAATGATGATACTCAAGGTATCATATACTATGGCCGGGGTGCCGACCGTTACAAGGTGGGAGAGTTCAGACTCGGTCGAGGCAACTATCTGCTGGTACGCGACGACGAAGGGCGCATCACTCAGCTGAGCGGCGACATGGAGGGACGTGAGTATAAATATAATGAAGATGGCTTCACCGTTTCGGAACAGTCGGGAGTCAGTTCTCATAAGGATGTGGAACGGTTCTTGTCCTTGGACGAAAACGGCAATCCGCTCTCTGCCAAACTGAAAGGCGGAGATGAGGGGATGCAATATGAATATAGCATTACTTATGCCGGCTACAAACTGGACAAGGCGGGCAATTGGATAGAGCGTACCGTCCATAGGAAGGGCTATACTATAGAAAGCGATGAAGACTTCAATCCGGATCCAGCTACCCGTAAAGAGATAGATGAAACCGAAGTGCAGAGACGTACGATAGAATATTTTAAATAAAATTTATGTCTGAACCATTAATTCTGTGAATACTATGAATCATTTTATTATTGTTTTGCCCTTGTCGGCCACTCCATCCGCATCCACGATTGTGATGCTTGTAGTGATGATCGTTATCCTGGTGGTATATTCGAATTTCCAAAAACGGAAATTATCCGATGCCTTGAAATGGGGGATAGAAACAGGCGACGAGGTTATCACCACGCAAGGCATACGCGGGCGCGTGGAGAAGGTTGAAGAGGATGTGGTAAGTGTCGGCGTCACAGGCGGAGGAACCGAGGAGTGCCGATTGGCCGATTGCGTGCCCATGGCGGTGTTGATTCAGCATTTCAGTTTATTGAAATTAGGCGAATATTCGGAAGAAGACTATCGGTTGGGCATAGCCGAAAAGCGATACTCTTTTCCTCCGTCGTCGTCGGCCGCCAAGGTTTTGAAATGGATTAGGAATACCCGTCTCGCATTCAAGGGGGTAAATATAATGGCGGCTTGCGCTCTTCTAGACGTGCTTCTGAATCTGGAAGATATATTTAGCTTCCTGGAGTCGGGGGGAAGGTCGTTTTTCCAGTATGATGTGATGCAGGATTTGCTGGCGCCTGTTCTCATCACGTTGGGCGTCATCATTGGGGGCATCATGCACCTGGCCGGGCTGTATGGCATGGAAGACTTGTCGGGAAGCGAAGACGCGAAGGCGATGACAAAGGTGCACAAAGGCTTTTATTTTTTCTTTGCCGCCGAAATTGTAGATTTCTTCCCGCTGGCGGGCTGGCTCAGTATTGTGCTCTATATCATCGGATTTGTGATGCTGCTTGTCGGCTACTCCCGCCTGAAGAATTCCGGTTGGCAAAATGAAGCCGCGCGTAGCGGATATGCCCAAGCTTTCACGGCTTCCATTTTCCTGCTGATAGGCTATATTCTTCCGGGTATAGGTTCGGTGGTATCGTTTATTGGGTATGTGATATACTATCTGGCATGGAAGAATGATATCTGCAAGGCACCGTTTGTGGAAGTGAAGTAACTCCGTTCCGGGCTTACATCATCATGTTCTTCCTGATGGTACTCTGTTCAATCAGTCCCTGTATTACAACGAGTCTTACGACGGAAACACGCTCTGAACTACTTAGTAGTAATGATGCAGCTACTTATAGGTAGTTGGGTATTTACTACTAAGTAGTTGGACAATTACTACTAGGTAGTTTATCAACTACTGGCAGGCAAGATAAAAAAACATTTGCACAATATAAAATGGCCATATTTCTGTCAAACTATATCCACGCCATCCTATACTTTATAACCATCCCGATGCCAAGGCTACACCCTTTAGTCCGAAAGGTGTAGCCATAGCGGTAAAAGGGTGTAGCCATCCGACGTAAAGGGTGTAGCCCGGTCAAAGAGCCGCTACAGATGCTCCTGAGGGGCATAATAGGTACATCTCTTTGTAATTCGACAAATACAGATTGTATAAATTAATCGCTTTAGCCAACTTATTGAACACCTTCTTTATCGTATTTTTGAAAAAGTTTGAAACAAATGCTTGGAATCATAGGCTTTGACTCTTGTCAGAGTGGCGGAAGTATTAACTTCATTATTGAATAATCGTCTTTCCCGGGGTCGTAAATATATAGTTGTCCATTATCGGCACCGATTATAAACTTGTTTGCGTATTTTCTGAAGCTGTGGAAATGCTTTCGAGTAGATAGGGCCAGGGTCAGTTTGTTATCTTCCTTGGAGTATTTATAAATACCTTTGTCGGAGATAATCCAGATGATCTCTTTGTCCTGCACAAGGCTGATTACTCTGCGGACTCCATGCGAACTGCCCAGGATTTGCCGGCACGCCATTGCCTGCTCGTTCAGAGTGATTCTCAGTAAGCGTCCGTCCGACTGGAACAACCAGGTGTCCCCGTCAGAAAGAGTAAATATGTTTTGGACAGGAGCTGTCTGCGACGTAAAGCGGTGGAACTTGTTGTTTTCCGGCTGAAAGCGGTACAGGGAATTCATACAAATTTTGTACGCTCATACAAAGTTTAAAAAATACTCTGGGGTAGTTTTGCGACAAGCAACCTTTAATTAATTAGGAATATCCCAAAATAGATAAGAACATTGAATTGGATGTTCAGGGATTTCACCGGCCTGTGAAGGTCGGTGAAATCTTGTGTTATCATTTCTTTTTAGGTGCCCGTCTTGCCCAGCCTTCTTCGCTGAAATCGGGTTCTTTATCACGGAACTCCTTATTGTCGCCTTGAAAGAACTGTCTCCAATCGTCTTTCTTACCGCGGGCGCTGGTATAGCCACGTTCTTCGCGGCTTGGTTTGCTTTTCTTTTTATCAGCCGGAGCACTTTCAGATTTACTTCTACTTTTTCTGGGGGCATCGCTACGTTTTCCAGATGCATCACTGCGCTTTTCGTCTTTGAAGCTGCGCTTCTTGCCGTCAAACTCTTTCTTGCCGTAGCTGCTGCCACCTTCGCTCTTACGTCTGCCTTTGGGAGCTTCTTTGCCTTCTTCACCGGCAATTTCTACAGACACTTTGCGACCGTTCCAGTTCGCACGGTTCAGGGCTTTCACTACGTTACCTGCCTCTTTCTCGTCTACTTCGAAGAATGAGAAGTTCTTCATCAGGTCAATACGTCCCAGCTCTATGCGTCCGCGGGTATTACCGTTCAGCAGCCCTATCAGTTCATTTGGGAAGAAATTATCCATCTTACCCAGATTGATGAACAGGCGGGTGAATCCCGGATCAGCTTTGCGGCTGCCGCTTCTGCGATCACCGGTGCGTTCGCTGCCGCCTCTGCTGTTGCGTTCGCCACGGCTGTCGGTAGGCATTTCTATTTCTTCGCGGTTGCGGTAATATTCTGAGAAGCGGTTGAATTCATGAGAAACCATGCGCTTGATCAGGTCTTCTTTGCTCAACCAGTCCAACTTACGGTATATTTCAGGCATGAAGTCGGCCATATCTTCCTCGTTCACCTTCACCTTTTCCAGATCATCGATCACTTTCAGAAGCTGTTTCTCGCAGATTTGCTTACCGGTAGGCATTTCACCGGCAATAAACTTCTTGCTGATGATCCGTTCTATTTCACGCATTTTGCCTTTTTCGCGCAGGTTGATGATGGCGATGGAAGTACCCGTCTTTCCGGCACGTCCCGTACGTCCGCTGCGGTGGGTGTAACTTTCGGTATCATCCGGCAAACCATAATTGATGACATGTGTCAGGTCGTCCACATCCAGTCCGCGGGCGGCAACGTCCGTGGCAACCAGGATTTGCAGGTTGCGGATACGGAATTTCTGCATAACGGCATCACGTTGTGCTTGGCTTAATTCTCCGTGCAGTGAATCAGCGTTATAACCGTCCTGCATCAGCTTGTCGGCAATCTCCTGCGTCTCTTTTCGTGTACGGCAGAAAATGATGCCGTATATTTGCGGATAGTAGTCTACGATGCGTTTCAGGGCAGCGTATTTATCTTTGGCATGAACGGTGAAAACCACATGCTTCACATTGCTTGTGCTTTCATTTTTCCGTCCGATGGTGATTTCTTTGGCGTCACGCAGATACTTCTTTGAAATACGTGCGATCTCCGGGCTCATAGTGGCGGAGAATAACAGGGTATTACGCTCTTGCGGTACATCGGCAAGAATGGCGTTGATGCTGTCCGTGAATCCCATATTCAGCATTTCGTCAGCCTCGTCCATTACTACGTTCTGGATGGTGGTGAGGGATACAGTTTTGCGTTCCATCAAGTCGAGCAAGCGTCCCGGGGTGGCGACAATGATATGTACACCCTGTTTCAGGGCGCGTATCTGGCTGTCTATGGATGAACCGCCATATACAGGCAATACCCGCAATCCGGTGATGTATTTGGAATAATCATTCAGATCACCTGCAATCTGCAAGCAAAGTTCGCGTGTAGGGCAAAGTATAAGGGATTGTGGAATCCGGTTCTTTACATTAATTTTCTGGATAAGTGGTAAGCCGAATGCGGCGGTTTTCCCCGTTCCTGTTTGTGCAAGTGCTACAACATCATTATTTTCTCCTAAAAGGTAAGGAATCACTTCCTCTTGTACCGGCATGGGACACTCATATCCCATTTCTTCAATGGCGCGGCGTATCTCCGGCGACAGACCGAGCTCTTCAAAATTCTTCATTAAATCTTTGTATATCTTTATATTCGGGCACAAAGATAGAACAAATTTAGTGATTAGTGATTAGTTATCAACGATAAAATTGAATAACAGGGCTATTTTTTTTATTACTAATCGTTTTTTATCAGAAGAATGCTTTGCAGCTTCTTTATTTCTTCTTTGGTGAGTCCGATAGCTCTTTGCAGATACGTGTCTACATCACCGTACCGACGCTCTATTCCCTCCTTGGCGGCGTTCAGGAAATCTTCCCTTGCCGAATAGATGGTCGTAATGGCCTCTTGCGAGCGTGCTGGCAGGTTGTAGGCATAACTGGAAGCGCTGGGAATGTTGAAGTAATCGTTACTTAGGCGGTAATCTTCCATAATGATGTCGCTGTTCACGCCAAGGGAGGCGAGGATCAGTGCCGAAGCAATGCCGGTGCGTCCTTTGCCGGAGGAGCAATGGATAACGACAGGATAATTGGCGCTGTTCAGCAGGATGTCAAATATCTGGCGATATTCTTTATGATAGTTCATTACCAATTCACGGTTCATCCGTTCCACCATCCGGTAGACGGTGTCGCTTTTTATCTTCTGCTCCTGAATGCCTTTCAGGATATCTTTCATATCTCCTGTTTTTATAGGGACATGTATTACATTAAATCCTTGTTGCGGTGGAGTGTGACCTTTTAACTCCGATTCTGAGCGCAGATCGATGATGGTCTTGATGCCTATATTCTTCAGTTCCCTGCGTGAGTAGCATTCCAGACTGTCTATCTGTGCAGAACGATAGAGCATGCCCCAACGCACCCTCTTTTTGGTAGGGTATGACGGATACCCACCCATATCACGGAAGTTTTGTATGCCGGGGATATTGACATTGCGGGTGGCAATCTTTACGCGATATTTATCATTAAATACCAGGGTGTAGTAATAACGCCTGGTAGGGTCTGTGGTGACAATCGTCATTCGCTGATCGGAAATGTTTGCTATGGCTACCGGAGAATCCTCGGGAATATTGTTCGGGTCAGTCGAAGCATATACCTTTACGTTCCCTTTGATGAGAGGCGCTATTTCCCATTTGACAATACTGTTCCCGACGTTATTTTCTTCGCAAACAATGGATATATGAGGAGCTGTGCCGCTACAAGCCGGTAGCAGTAATACACATGTTAGCAAGTTCAACAGATTTTTATACATAGTTTTTTGTCTGAGCGTATACTGCAAAGATATGTATTCTGCTGACTTTTGTTACTTCAAGGCGCAGAGTTTCACAGAGTTTTTTCTCCTTTAACGGGGATTTAGTTAACGGGAAGCAGCTGCTTGGCAAATTCCGGTGATATAGAGTTGTTGAAACTCCGGCATACATCTGCCGCAAACTCGATGCCGCAACGGATAATCTTGTCCCAGGTGTCCTCGCTTATCTGTCCTAAATCGCAGTAACGCACGTCGTACTTCAGTAAACCATAAATAATACCGGCATTAAAGTTATCGCCTGCGCCAATAGTGCTGACTGCTTCCAATGGGGGAATAGAATACTCTTTGGTGATGCTATTGGTGCGTAGTGAGATTTCTTTGGCTCCGGCAGTACAAAGGAAGTTAGGGCAATAAAAACGAATTTTGTCTTTATATACCTTGTCCACTTCTCTTTGATTGTACATATAGAAAAAGTCTTCTATAGATCCGCGCACAATGTTGGCATATTCCAGATTTTCGATGATGGTGGACGTCAACTTGATAGCCTCGCTTTTGTGTGACGACCGGAAGTTGGGGTCGTAGTACACGATTGCTTTCTTCTCACGTGCCTGCTCCAATAAATCCAGAACTTTTTCGCGCAGCACTGGATTCAGGGCAAAATAGGAGCCGAAAACCACGATGTCATCTTCTTCCAGTTTTGGGAAAACCACATCCAGCCGTTGCTTGGGATAATCTTTGTAGAAGATGTATTCCGCATCACCATTCTCGTTAAGATAGGCCAGTGATACTGGGGATTTTCCATCGGGAAATACGTTGACATAGTCAGTAGACATGCCGCTATCCCGCATGGATTGCAGGATTGTATTACCTACCCGGTCGTTTCCTGTCTCACTGATAAAGCTGACGGGAACGCCTGCCCGTGCCAATGACACGACGCCATTGAATACTGAACCGCCCGGTACGGCAGCTGTCGGCTGACCGTTGCGGAAAATGATGTCAAGAATCGTTTCTCCTATACCAATTACTTTTCGCATAATTTTCTTGATTTTTCACCCAAATAGCCACCGTGATGGCGTTTGGAGTAGTCTCCAATAGTAAATCCTGTCTGTTTCATGACTTGTACCACAAGGATGTCGCCGATAACGGTCATCACAGTGGTCGAAGTGGTGGGAGTCATACCTAAAGCACAGACTTCCTTTGGTTTTCCTGTGCTGAGGCATACATCGGACTCGTGTGCCAACGGACTATCCGGATTTCCGGTAATAACAATAAACTTGAGGTCTGGGTTCAGATTATGAGCCAATTGTGTAAGTTCAACGATTTCACGCGTCTTACCGGAATTGGAAATCAGCAACAGCAGGTCGTTCTCCTGCAAGATGCCCAAGTCTCCGTGTTGTGCTTCGCTGGGGTGCAGAAATACGGAAGGAATTCCTGTGGAACAGAATGTCGTAGCAATATTCATGGCAATCTGTCCGGCTTTTCCCATACCTGAGGTCACCAGTTTTCCTTTCCGCCGGTGAATCTGTTCCACGATAAGTTCTACCGCACGCTCGTAAGCGTCTGTCACGGGGATGTTCAGTACGGCTTGTGCCTCTTTCTGCAAAAGCTCTTGAATGGATTCAATCATTATACTATTTTTGTTAGTAGTTAGGTTATAGCCTACAAATATCTGCAATTTTCCATAAATGGCAATAAGTTTTATTGTATTTTTGCTTTGCGAAGATAGGGGGAGCTCATCAAATTGAGTTATCTTTGCGCCCTCAATCAGTTTTGAACGTAAGAATGAAGAAGTTAGCACTTTTCCCTTTACCGGGACATAACGAATATACACTTGCCAACGGTTTGCGTATTATCCATCAACCGGCCTATTCCAATGTAGCTTATTGTGGTTTTGCTGTTGATGCCGGAACCCGTGATGAGCTTGAGAATGAACAAGGCATGGCGCACTTTGTGGAACATCTTATTTTTAAAGGTACACAGAAGCGGAAAGCCTGGCATATTCTCAATCGTATGGAGAATGTAGGTGGTGACCTGAATGCTTACACCAATAAAGAAGAGACGGTTATCTATTCTGCTTTCCTTACTGAGCACTTCGGCCGGGCCTTTGAACTGCTGGCGGATATTGTATTTCATTCCACCTTTCCGCAACGTGAGATTGAAAAGGAAACGGAGGTAATCATTGATGAAATCCAGTCTTACGAGGACACGCCTTCCGAACTTATTTTCGATGACTTCGAGGATTTGATCTTCCGCGGACATCCGTTGGGACGTAATATTTTGGGTAATCCTGAATTACTGAAAACGTTCCGGAGTGAAGATGCTGCTGCTTTCACTTCCCGCTTTTACCATCCGGGCAATATGGTTTTCTTTGTTTGGGGCGATTTGGATTTCAAGCAAGTCATCCGTTGGGCAGAGAAACTCCTTATAGATGTCCCTGCGGTATCGGTGGATAACCGTCGTATGCCTCCTCCTCTTTATACGCCTGAGAAACTCACTATACATAAAGATACGCATCAGGCTCATGTCATGATTGGCAGTCGTGGATACAATGCCTATGATGATAAACGTACAGCCCTTTATCTGCTGAACAATATTCTTGGGGGCCCGGGTATGAATAGTCGTCTGAACGTTTCTCTGCGTGAACGCCGGGGATTAGTTTATAATGTGGAGTCCAATCTGACTTCTTATACGGATACAGGTG
>OHQG01000197.1_pt1 | contig 37721 bp, 28 predicted proteins | sample 1577871 | NCBI WGS metagenome assembly OHQG01 (sample SAMEA3879604, study PRJEB24766) | human gut metagenome | biome: human-associated habitat; feature: feces | place: USA | collected 1985/1987
GTCCATAAGCAAGTGCTGCTGCTGTCGGCTCGTTGATGATACGTTTTACATCAAGACCTGCGATCTTTCCTGCATCTTTTGTAGCCTGACGCTGCGCGTCGTTGAAGTATGCCGGAACTGTAATAACAGCTTCCGTTACTTTTTCTCCCAAATAACCTTCTGCATCCGCTTTCAATTTCTGAAGGATCATTGCGGAAATTTCCTGAGGAGAATATTTTTTCTCATCGATCGTCACTTTAAAATCGCTTCCCATCTCTCTTTTGATAGAAGAAATTGTTTTGTCTGCGTTTGTAACTGCCTGACGTTTTGCCGGCTCTCCTACGAGACGCTCTCCTGTCTTTGTAAACGCTACGACTGACGGCGTTGTTCTTGCGCCTTCTGTGTTTGCGATCACTGTCGGCTGTCCGCCTTCCATAACAGCTACGCAACTGTTTGTTGTACCAAGGTCAATACCGATTATTTTTCCCATGATTTTTTCCTCCTGCTTCTTATCGCTTTTTATTATTCTGAAATAAAGTTGCTTTTCTACTAATTTGCTACTTTTACCATACTGTGTCTTACGACGCTGTCATGATACATATAGCCTTTTTGAAATTCTTCCGTGATGATGTTTTCACCCGCTTCCTCATCTTCCACATGCATAACCGCATTATGGAAATCAGGATTAAATTCCTGGCCTACCGCTTCGATCGGTTTTACACCGACCCCTTCCAAAGTCGTCATGATCTGTTTGTAGATTTTTTCCATTCCTTCTACAAAAGGATCTTCCTTACTTTCCTCCGGCACGGCTGCAAGACCACGTTCAAAATTATCGATAACCGGAAGAATTTTTTCTATGATATCTTTCGCTCCGATTTCATACATTTGAGATTTTTCTCTCTCTGTACGCTTGCGGAAGTTATCAAACTCTGCCATTTGACGGGTGAGACGATCAGTCAATTCTTCAATCTTCTCGTCTTTTTTATCTTTTTTTTCTTTCTTTGCGAAAAACTTTTTCTTTTCTTTTGATTCTGTATCTTTTGTATCCTGAGACTCTTCCGTCTCTTTTGAAGCTTCCTCCTCAACAGATCCTTTCGTCTCTGCCGCCTCGTCCTGCTCATCTGCAGCCGCTTCGTCTTCCATCTTTGCCGCTTCTGCCTTTGCTTCCTCGACAGCTTCTTTTATCATATCTTCTTTGCTCATCTTGTCACCCACCGGCTTTCCACCTTTCTATCCTTTTGGATCTTTATTATAAATCGCATCCAACTCTCCCTGCAGAATTTTCAGCGTCTTCATGACATGTTCATAATCCATCCGTTTCGGTCCGATAATGCCGATCGTTCCTTTCATGCCTTCGCCAAGTTCATACGTCGCTGTCACGACACTGCAGTCCTTCATTGTTTTAACCGGAGTCTCATCTCCGATATAAACCTGTATTCCGTGACTATCCTCACTTGCCAGTGTCTCTGTCACAAGATCGGCGAGCTGCTGCTTCTCTTCAAATGCACTGATGATCTCCTGTGCGCTTTGCTTATCGCTCAACTCCGGATACTTAAAGATGTTCGTAGCTCCGCTTGTATAAATCTTCATATCTTCTTCTACATGGATCGTCTCTGCCACCGCATCCAGTACATGAGCGACAACCTCACTGTGAATGCCTGCCTGCTCTTTCAGCCTTGCGATCAATCCAAGTGTGATCTGATCAATCGGAAGTCCGTTCAATGTAGTATTAAGAAGCATATTTAACTTCAGAAGATTCTCATTACTTAACATTTCCCCTACTTCGATGATCTTATTCTTGATTACATTACCGCCAAGTACGATAACCGCTACGATCTGTTCTGCATCAACTTGAGAAAGCTGAATAAATTTCAGCGTATTCCGATTGTTAATCGGAGACGATACCATCGTCGCATAATTCGTATTCGTCGCCAAAACTCTTGCTGCCTGCTGTAATACTTTCTCAACCTTATCGGTTTTCTCCAACATCGCGCTTTCTCTTTTTGCAATCTCTTGTTCTTTTTCTTCCATCAGCATATCAACATAAAGCCGATATCCTTTATCCGAAGGAATCCTTCCCGCCGACGTATGCGGCTGAAAAATATAACCGAGATCTTCAAGATCTGCCATCTCGTTCCTGATCGTCGCGGAACTTAAATTCAGATCTGTATATTTAGAAAGTGTCCGCGAGCCAACCGGTTCTCCGGTCTCAAGGTAATTCTGTATGATCGCTTTTAATATAGTAAGTTTTCTTTCACTTAACGACGTATCGACCGCCACAGCTTTTCCTCCTCTCTCGCTATTAGCACTCTTTTCTTTCGAGTGCTAACACCTTTCGTATATTAAGATAGCACTGCATTTTCCTTTTGTCAACAGTGTTTATTATTTTTTTATTTATTTCTGTACATCCGAAACGATGTCTTCTATCTGAATTTCCTATTATCCGAAAGAGGCAGAATCACAGCATCCGCTTTTTCAAAACAAAAACTCACTCATTACATAGTTGCTTATATCAACTCCCCGCTCTGTCAGGCGGATCTGCCCTTTTTCTTTTATCAAAAGACGTTCTTTTTCAAGTTTTCCGATCGTTTCTCCGTAAACCGTATCTATTTGCACCCCGAATGTTTCAAAAAAACTTTTTTCCGACACTCCATCTGTTTTCCGCAGTCCGAGAAACATGAATTCTTCCATTTGCTCTTGCACTGACAGTACACTTACTTCTTCTGCTTTTTCCCATACCGCTTTTTTACTCTCTTCTTTTTTGCCGTCCGGATCTACAGTCTTATTCAGTCTTATATAAACATCCATTTTATCTGTATTGCAGAATCGGTGTTCGGCAATCAGAGAGGACGCCCCCAGTCCCAGTCCGAGATATTCTCTTCGCTCCCAATACCCTAAATTATGCCTGCACTCATATCCCGGTTTTGCATAATTTGAAATCTCATATCTCTCATACCCGTATTCCCGAAGGATCTTCTCTGTTATTTCATAAATCGCCCGTTCTGTATCTTCATCGGGAAGCGGAAGTATCTGTCTGTCTTTTCTTATATTACCGTCTTTATCTGATACTTCCGGCATACTACTCTCGCGGGACAACAGTTCTTTTTGGCATATCCGCTCCCCATCCTCCCCGTAAATCGTACCGAAAACAGTTCCTTCTTCTATAATTAAACTATATGCGGAAATATGTTCCGGCTGTAACTGCGCAACTGTGCGAAGCGTTGTTTCCCAGCTCTTTTTTGTCTGCCCGGGAATCGCCGAGATCAAATCGATATTAACGTTATGAAATCCTGCTTTTCTTACCATCTTCCATGTAGTGAGAAATTCATCATATGTATGGATACGTCCAAGCATTTTCAGTTCTCCGTCATCGACCGATTGAAGACCGATACTTAACCGGTTCACTCCGCATGTTTTCCACATGTTTATCTTTTCTTCCGACACAGTTCCGGGATTTACTTCCATCGTTATTTCCGCATTCTCCGCAATATCGAAACTTTCCCGCAAAGCACGAAAAATAGAGGCAGTGTATACTCCCTCTAATATAGAAGGAGTTCCACCGCCTAAAAAAATCGTTGTCACGCAATAATCCGAAAACTGTTCTTTTTTTCCTTTTATCTCCTCCGCAAGAGCTTCCACATAAGCAGAAACCTCCTCTTGCTTTGCAGAAAACGAAAGGAAATCACAATACGCACATTTCTTTACGCAAAAAGGAATATGCACATACAGTTCCAGTTCTTTTTTCATATTTTCCTTTACCTCTTTAAGATGTTTTAAACATCACTTTTTCACTTATACATCGACAACAAAAATCACTCGTCATCCAACTTCAGTACGCTCATAAATGCTTTCTGCGGTATCTCTACGCTGCCGACCTGACGCATTCTTTTCTTTCCCTCTTTCTGCTTTTCAAGCAGTTTTCTCTTACGTGAAATATCACCGCCATAACATTTTGCCAACACATCTTTTCTCATTGCCTTTACTGTTTCACGAGCGATGATCTTACTTCCGACTGCCGCCTGTATCGGAATCTCAAAAAGCTGTCTCGGAATTTCTTCTTTTAATTTCGCGCACATTTTTCTTCCGCGGTCATAAGCGCTTCCTGCAAATACAATAAACGACAATGCATCCACTTCTTCTTTATTAATAAGAATATCAAGCTTCACAAGTTCAGATTTCTGATATCCCATCATCTCATAATCAAATGACGCATATCCTCTTGATCTTGACTTCAATGCATCGAAAAAGTCATAGATGATTTCATTCAGCGGAAGATGATAATTCAATACGGCACGTTTTTCCTCGATATATTCCATTCCCTGATAAATGCCTCTGCGTTCCTGACAAAGATCCATGATCGCACCGATATATTCCGATGTAACCATGATCTCCGCTTTTACCATAGGTTCTTCCATATAATCAATCTCCGCCGGATCCGGCATATTCGTCGGATTTGTCAGATCGATCACTTCTCCGTTTGTTTTATGGATTTTGTAAATTACACTCGGCGCCGTTGTTACGAGATCCAAATTATATTCCCTCTCCAAACGTTCCTGGATAATCTCAAGGTGAAGAAGTCCGAGAAATCCGCAGCGGAATCCAAACCCAAGAGCGACCGATGTTTCCGCTTCAAATTGCAGCGCCGCATCGTTGAGCTGTAATTTTTCAAGAGCGTCTCGAAGATCCGGATACTTTGCTCCGTCTGCCGGATAAAGTCCGCAGTATACCATCGGATTTACTTTTTTATATCCCGGCAAAGGCGAGTCACACGGTCTTGACGCATCAGTCACTGTATCGCCCACCCGCGTCTCTTTTACATTCTTCAGGCTGGCAGTAATATATCCGACCATTCCGGCGCTCAACTCTTCACATGGTATAAATCTTCCCGCTCCGAAAGTTCCGACTTCCACAACATCTGCCTGAGCGCCTGTCGCCATCATAAGCATCGGAGTTCCTTTCTTCACCGTTCCTTCCTTTATCCTGCAAAATACAATGACCCCTTTGTAAGAATCATAGACGGAGTCAAAGATCAGCGCTTTTAACGGAGCCTTTGGATCTCCCTGAGGCGCAGGAACTTTTTTCACGATCTGCTCCAATACGTCATGGATATTTTGTCCTGTCTTAGCTGAAATAAGCGGGGCATCTTCCGCTTCAATACCGATCACATCCTCAATTTCTTCTTTCACCCTCTCCGGATCTGCACTCGGAAGATCGATCTTATTGATCACCGGGATCACATCAAGGTCATGATCCAACGCAAGATATACATTCGCCAATGTCTGTGCTTCTACTCCCTGAGCTGCGTCAACTACTAAAATCGCTCCGTCACACGCAGCCAGACTTCTTGAAACTTCGTAATTAAAGTCTACATGTCCCGGCGTATCGATCAGGTTAAACATATATTCCTCCCCGTCGTCTGCCTTATATACGGTACGAACCGTCTGTGCTTTAATCGTAATTCCGCGTTCTCTTTCAAGCTCCATGTTGTCAAGCACCTGAGACTGCATCTCTCTGCTCGTCAAGAGGCCTGTCTGTTCAATAATCCTGTCTGCTAACGTAGATTTTCCGTGATCGATATGCGCGATAATACAAAAATTTCTTATTTTACTCTGATCTATAACTGACAATTTCATTCCTCCATTATTTGCATATTTTATATGATTTCTGTATTTGATTTTGTGATAAACTTCACTGCTTTCCCGAATTCTTCACAATAAAAAGTTCCACAGCCAAAGTATCTGTCATAAGTCCGGTCTTAACATTTTGCTCTAACTGCGCCCCTTCTTCCATAACAGTTCTCAGCTCTCCGAGTTCATATCGTTTCGCCGCATCCATATACCTTCCCGCAGCAAACGGATGGATCCCTGCCTTTGAAGCGATTTCCTTCTTCCCGTATCCATTCGCCATCAGACCTTTGACATGAAATAAAAGGCGGTATTCTCTCGTCATCAAAAACAGAATACGCATCGGCGGTTCTTTCAGGGCAAGTAGCTCATAATAAAGATCCAACGCCCTCTTCTGGTCTTTTCCTGCAACCGCATTGACCATCTCAAATATATGGTTCGTAATCTGAGTGACACAGATCTGATCAATATCGTCTCTTGTAATCCGATCTCTTCCGATCGTATAACAAAACAGTTTTTCCAGTTCTTGTGTGATATTCTCCATATCCGTGCCGACCTTATTCAGAAAATATGCCGCATCTGCGCCTTCCATCTGCTTTTTTTCTTTCTTTACAAGACCAAGCACCCAGCGCCGCAGCGTATTTTCATCCTGAACCGTCAACTCGACAATATGACCTTTTGCCTTTACCGCTTTATACAGCCTGTTTCGCTTATCTACCTCTTTTTCTATAAATAAAAAATAAGTAGTAGGCGGGATGTCCGTAATATAATCTGCCAGATCTGTTCCTGCATTTTTAAAAAAGCCTGTATCTTCAAACACAATAAGACGGCGCGATGCAAAAAACGGCAATGTCTCCGCCAGATCGATTACCTCTTTTATATCTATGTTCTTTCCTTCATAGACGGCATAATTCATCGTATCGCCTTCCGGAATCATCGCTCTGACAAGCCGTTCCCTATACTGTCGCTTCAAATATGACTCTTCTCCGTACAGAAGATAAATCTGTTTAAATTGTCCCGTTTTCAAATCTTCATTTAAGCTTTTCATAACTCTTGTATTATAAAGGAAAAACAATCATTTTGACAAGAGAAAACTCTCAATACTAATCTGTATTCCGTCAGACTTTATTGTGACAGCCCCGTCTGTCTGAGTATTATATGTTTTCACTTTTCTCTTTTTCAACCTATTTAACGTCTCTTCATGCGGATGTCCGTACCGATTATCAATTCCTGCCGAGATGATAGCCGCTCTTGGATCTGTCTTCTCAAGAAATGCAGCTGTACCCGAGTTTTTCGATCCATGATGGGCACATTTTAAAATTTCATATTTTCTCAAAACATCGCTTTTAACAAGAAGTTCCTCTCCCGCACCTTCCACATCCCCGGTAAAAAGCATATCGAAATTCCCATAAGAAAACTCAAGCACAAGAGACGCCTCATTTCCCGCCTTTGGTTTTGTCAGCCCCTGCGGTATGTCCGTAAGCGGGCCGATACATCTCAACCGCATCACTTCTTTTGAATCGTTTTTTTCTGTCTGCCTTTCTCCTCTTCCATATATATTTGCTCCTGTTTTCACAGAAACGACACGCGTTCCGTTTTCTACCGCTATGCGCGCCAGATCTGCCAACTTTTCATCATGATATTCTTCGGGAGGAAGCACAAGCGTGTCAATACGAACTCCCAGCTTCTGCCCTTCCAGAAGTTCTCTTATTCCACTGATATGATCCTCATCTCCGTGAGTCACAAATACATAATCAAGGCATCCGATGCCCTCCGACAACAAATACGGTTCGATCCGTTGAGCGCCTGCCTGTTTTACATCACTGCTGCCCCCGTCTATCAAATAGTTTTTCCTTTTTCCCGAAAGAACAATGCCATCACCTTGCCCCACATCCAGCACTGTTATTTTTATTCCTTCAATATCCCGGGTTTTTGCTCCGCATAAAACAATCAAAAACGCCGCCGAAACAAAAAGCATATACCCCCATATTTTCTTTGGAAAACGCCGATACATTCCATATAACGCGAACAATATCACATAATAAGCGACAAGTAATTGTACGCTCGGTTTTCCTGCCGTTATCCGCCCGAACGGAAGCATAACTGCCGCAGAGCACAATCGATCATACGCCCAAAGTATCACGCCGGAACTTTTCAGCAAAATAATACCGATCGGTTTTACAAGCAGGATCATCACAGAACCCGACAGCCCCGTTCCCATAATAACCGGGAGAGCCGGGATCACAAACAAATTTAAAAAAACCGAGTACGGCGGGATTTCAAAATAAAAGTACAGCATAGGACCAAGCAAAAACAGATTCACTGCCAAACTTGCGCTCACCGCTTTCCCCATATGCGTCCATATATTCTTTTTCTCCGTACCACACCCGAACAAACATTCAAACAAAGGCGTCAGCATACAAATTCCGCAAAGTGATCCAAAAGAAAACAAAAATCCTGCATCTGACAGACAGAGAGGATCTTTTGCACTAAGCAGCGCCGCTGCCACAGCAAGACTTGTGGGAAGGTCATAATCTCTTCCTGTCACTTCAGCGCCCATCCGAACGGAAAACATAATAAGCGCTCTTAAAGCTGAAATACTCGCTCCGGTCATTACTGTATAAAAAAGCAAAACAATCGTTCCGACAGCTCCTGACACCGGAAATCCCACTCCTCTTTTTCTCAGAAATCCATAAAGACCGCTTCCGATAAAGGACATATGAAGCCCTGATATGGCCAGCAGATGACCGATCCCGTTTTTCTGATACAACTTTTTCATATATGGATCAAGGTCTCCTTTTTCTCCGAGAAGGATCGCACTTATCGTGTTTCCATAATAACTGCCCAAACACCCTACAAGGAGTTTCTTCCAACCTTGCCTGAATTCATGCAGGAATTGTCTGATGCATTCAGTCTGCCCGGATAATATACCGACTTCATCCGCCCATACATATGCGCCTATTTTCTGCCTTTTGTAATAAGCTCTCTGATCAAAATTGCCCGGATTACGTGCAGTCTCAAATGCAGACGCCTTTCCTTTTATTTTTAGTTTATTTCCGATTTTGATATGTGCCGCATCTTCTTTTTCAAGATAAACAAGCACTTTCTCTTCCCATATTTTTCTTGGCAGCTCTTGACTGAAATCATAGGAAGAACGATGCCCGTCGCTTTTTCCGAATACAGACTGCCTTGCGATCTTTCGATCGCTGCCACTATAAAAAGAGACGGCATTCCCCTTTACACGGACTGCCGTTACAGATTCTTTTTCATCAATCCTATCTGCCGTTCCCGTCAATATAAGATTGATTTCTCCTTTATTGTTTCGGTTTACGATCTGCCCAAGCGCGGAAGTGTAATCTCCCGCGCCGAAAAACAGCACCCTTATCGCCTGTACTGTAAGAAACAGTACGCAAAATATACATAATGGTCGTCTTTTCATTTTTTGTCATCGGCTGCGACCAACTCTAAATTTTCTTTCAGCGGCTGTGAAAGATCCACAGTGCCCATATACTTAGCTTTTGACTCTCCGTTAATCGTAATCTGAACCTGCGTCGCCTCTGTTCCCTCAACAAGCGAATTTACGATTGAATAAATCGTAAGTTTCGGCAGGATATCATACTCTCCGTTCAGAAACGTACTATCGAAATTCACATAACAAATATCATCTTTGATCGTCACTCCCAACAGATTTGCATTCGGGTTGATCGTCGGATAAGCTCCGCTTTCAGGACCCTGCATCAGTTTCTCAACGATCATTTTCTCTTTCGACAAATTACTGCTGTACCTTGCCGAAACTTTTTGCGGAACAAGCTTATCTCCGCTTTCATTTGCAAAATAAAGCGCTAATTCTACCGTCTGGTAGGCGCTCGGTGACGATCCTGTGTTTTCTACGAAATCATCTTCTGTCATAAGTCCGATCGAATTGCCGTCACTGTCTTTAAGCGACTCTCCGTCGATCGTAAACAGTACTGCGTTGACCCCTTCAATTTCCGAAAGCGAACATACAATAGATGCCCTCATAAGCTTTTCTTCCAGACTGTTTACTTTTAAATACGCTTTATTGAAGTCGATATCTAATATACTCCCCCGCAGTTCACATTTTTGTACAGATACTTCATTCGGAATCGGAGGAACATTTTCGATTTTATCCGATGGTTTCCGAAGCGTTTCCAGTATATCCTCTGCCATACCGCAGATTTCTTTGTCCGTCATCTTCTTGCCTTTTGCCGTTTTCCCGGTTTCATAGGGCGCTTTAACAAGTCCTGTTCTGTCTTCATTAAGATAATAGACTGACATCTCCGAATCTATTTTCTTCTTCCGGCAGCCTGAAAGGAAAAACGGCAGACACAAGGACAAAATAAGACAAATGCATATTACGACCGCAAGTTTCCTGTTCCTTTTCATCTCCCCACTCCTTCCGGCACTGTTGTATAGATCAGCGGAATCCGAACTGTAAATGTCGTTCCCTCGCCTTCGTTACTATGCACTTTGATCGATCCTCTGTGAACGATCACTGCGTTTCTGGCGATCGCAAGCCCCAGTCCCGTTCCGCCGATTTCTCTGGAATGAGACTTGTCTACCCGGTAAAACCTCTCAAATATATGTGCCTGATCTTCCTGAGGGATTCCAAGACCGGAATCTTCTACTTTTAAATAAAAATATTTATGATCGGCATTTAAAGACACATGAACCCATCCGTTTTCATGATTATATTTAATCGCATTTTCCACAAGATTTGAAACGGCAAGTGTAAATTTCGTCTCATCAATCTCTGCGCTCACCGGACGGAAACTTTCCATGACCATCTCAACATTTTTCTTTTCCGCGATCGGTTTCAGCCTCTTTAATATTTGTTCAAGCAAGTCGTTGATATTCACCTGCTGAATGTTCATCGTCTGACCGGTCCGATTCATTTTCACAAGAGAAAGAAGATCTGTTATGATCTGATTTTCCCGGTCGATTTCTTTCGCGATATCTTCCATAAATTCACGGTACATTTCCACAGGAAGGTTTTCCTGCTCAAGAAGCGAATCTGCCAGCACTTTCATCGATGTCATCGGAGTTTTCAGTTCATGGGAAACGTTTGAGACAAACTCTTCTCTGGAGTCGTCCAGCTGCTTTAGTCTGCCGAGCATTTTGTTGAACGCTTCACTTAGCTGACTTGTCTCCGCAAACGTGTCTACGTGCAGCACATCGTCACTGTATCCTTCACTCACATTTTCAATCGCCCCTGTAATCTTATGAATCGGTTTTACAAGTTTATTGGCAAGGGCCACCCCGAAAACAGCCAAGAAAATCGCCGCTATTCCTACTACGACACCTCCATGCGTATAAAATACCTGTTTTGTAACTTCAATACTGTCTGTAGAGACACTTGCTAAAATCACACCGTCTATCTTCTTTTTCCCCGGGATATTGATCGGTGAAGTCACTTCGATATAATGATTCTTTTTATCATAGTGGTTCGTCGGCTTTGTGCGCATGCACCGAACGACGCTTTCCGATACATTCGTCTTTCCTTCATCGAGATTATATGTATCTTTAATTACGCAGAGATCTTCATCCATGATCATAACTCTGCCGTTATATATATTCGTCAGCTGCGTCAGATTAGAATCGATCACTTCCGAAGTCGGATCGGAAAGATATCCGTATGCCGAGAGCTGATTGCTTAATATTGTACATTGATTTTGGATTTCCGCAGTCCGAAGTTCGACCGCACGCGACTCGTAAAATGCTACGATTCCGAAAAGTGTTGCAAGGCAGGGTATCAGCCCTGCCAGCATTGTACAAAGAATCACACAAAAACGCATGTTCCCGATAATTTTACGGTTGGATACAAATTGATATTTAATCTTGGAAATAATAACCCACTCCCCACTTTGTATGTACATATTTCGGTTCACTCGGATTCATCTCAATCTTCTCACGAAGCCTTCGGATATGTACGTCTACTGTTCTTGCATCTCCCGGGTAATCATATCCCCACACCAGATTCAGCAGATTTTCTCTGCTGTATACTTTGTTTGGATTCATTGCCAGAAGCTCTAAAACATCAAATTCTTTTGCCGTAAGATTGATCTCTCTCTCTCCGATAAATACTCTTCTGCTCTCACAATCAATCTTTAAGCTTCCTTTGATCAGCACCGGTCCGCCTGCCGGTTCTTTCCGTTTCGACGTCCGCCTCATGATGGCTTTGATCCTCGCCTTCACCTCTAAAATGTTAAACGGTTTCGTTATATAATCATCCGCACCGTATTCCAGTCCCAGTATCTTGTCCATATCCTCGCTCTTTGCCGTCAGCATCACAACCGGCATATCCGAAAATTCCCGAATCTGCTGACACACCTGAAAACCGTCCAGTTTCGGCAGCATCACATCCAAAAGGACAAGATCATATTCACATGCCTTTGCGTATTCCAAAGCCTCCTCGCCGTCATAGGCGCAGTCTACTTCCATGCCTTCCTGCTCGAGGCTGAAGCGGATTCCTTTTACGATCAGCTTCTCATCATCAACAACTAAAATTCTCTTACCCATACTCCTCTTTTTTCGACTCCTTATGCACTGCGGTATACAAAACCGCTCTCTTATGTCAGATCGTTATGTCTTCTTTTATTTTATTAAATACTCCCTCTTTGATTCCCTCAATCTGCATCAATTCTTCGATTGACTGAAAGCCGCCGTGTTCTTCCCGATATGCGATTATACTTTGCGCTTTCGCCTCTCCGACTCCTGTAAGCGTCATGAGTTCCTCTTTTTCGGCTGTATTAATATTTATCTTCCCATCGTCCGTACGTTCGGTCACTTCCGATACAACCCCTGCGCCTTTCACTTCATCTAAAGAAGGCACATAAATCTGTTCTCCGTCAACGACAACCCTCGCCTGATTAACCGCTTCCGCCGCAGCGTTTTCTGTCAGCCCGCCCGCTTTCGCAATCGCTTCAAACACTCTGGAATCCTGTTCCAGTTCATATACGCCCGAAGCCTGAACTTCTCCGCAAACATATACGAATACTTTTTTACGCTCCGGATTTTCTTCCACTGTACCGCTGTCCGCTTCCGCCTTTTTTCTTTCTGCCTTCTCTGCTGGCTCTTCGCTCTTTTGTGATGTATGATCCGACTTTTCTTCTTCCGCAGAAAATAAAAATTCTTCTGTTTCAGGAACGGCCGAATCTTTGTTCCCGCACCCAAACAGGAAACTTGCCGAAATAAGAAAGAACACTGTCATGACAGCGTATTTTTTTCTGTATTTTTTCTGATTGTCTTGCATATTCTTCTCCTCAGCTTTGCCGGGAGAATTACCCCTTTATGTCGGACATTAATATTGTAACGAATTTTTACTAAAATTACAATAGACAATTAACGTCTTGTTACATCTCTGTCAACCTATTAAGGACAACTTTCTTTTTCTTTACAAAAAAAACATATATATTACAGATTTATTACTTTTATTTCCATTGAAAAACTGCTATGCCGGCAACCGCAAGAAGGAGACCACCTGCTTTTCTCCATGAGAACGGCTCCCGATCCATTCCAAACAATCCGAAAAGCTGGATCAGATAAGCAACCGTAAGCTGTGCGATCACAATGAGAAGAGCTGAACGCGCAGGCCCTAACGCTTCGATACTTTTTATAACCGTCCATGTGATCCCTGCGCCGATCACACCGCCTAACAGCATATATTTCGGCTGTACTTCCATAAGCTGTGAAACCTGATCTCTTCCGGTAAAAAACCACATCGCAAGACAAACCGCAAAAGCCGTAAACTGTACCCAGCCGTTTCCGACCCACATTCCTGTTGTCTTCGTAACCTGTGTGTTAAATACTCCCTGAATACTCATAAGCGCTCCGGACAAAAGAGCAATTAAAAAACCGATCATATACATACCTCCGAACTGTTTAGATCAAACAATTTTTCTAACTTCCTTTAGTATGTCCTTCGACCGGTTTCTTATTCTGTCTATTTATGTAACATTTTCTCTTATGAAAACATTGGAGAAATATCTTTACGGAAACACTTTTATGCAAGTATTCTGCGCATCTTCTCAACCATCTGATCGATATGCTCTTTTTCTACGATCAGCGGAGGAACAAAACGGATTACGTTTCCCTGCGCCTGTATGATAAGCAGACCTTCTTCAATCGCACGATCATTGATCTCTTTGATCGGCTTTGTGATCACAAGACCCTGCATCAGACCTTTTCCTCTTCGCTCTGTCACACAGTCAAATTCCGCTTTAAGTTCTTCTAATTTTTCTGTAAAGTATGGAGCTATTTCATTGACATGTCCTACAATATTTTTTCTCTCAAAAATGGAAAGAACTGTCTTTACCGCCGTGCACGCAAGCGGATTTCCTCCGTATGTCGCCCCGTGATCTCCCGGTTTAAGAGAATATCCGGCAACCTCTTCCGTCATTGCAAACGCGCCGACCGGAATGCCGTTTCCGATCGCTTTCGCCATCGTAAGGATGTCCGGCTTTACTCCGTACCCCTGCCATGCAAACATCGTACCTGTTCTGCCCATGCCGCACTGTACTTCGTCACAGATCATAAGGATATCGTTTTCATCACAGAGCTTTCTGATCCCTTCCATAAATTCCTGTGTCGCCAGATGAATGCCGCCCTCTCCCTGAAGCGGTTCTAAAATAATCGCACACGTTTTCTCATTCACAAGCGACTTCACACTGTCAAGATCGTTAAATTTTGCAAACTTTACCCCCGGAACAAGCGGCTCAAAAGGTTCTCTGTAAGAATCATGTCCTGTAACCGATACCGCTCCAAATGATCTGCCGTGAAACGAGTTTTCCATAGCGATAAATTCATATCGTCCCGATCCTTTTGTATATGCATATCGTCTCGCTGCTTTTAAAGCCCCTTCATTTGCTTCGCCGCCGCTGTTTGTAAAAAATACCCGATCCACTCCGCTGACTTTATTCAGCGCTTCCGCCGCTTCCCCGCAGCTTTCATGATAATAAAGGTTGGACGTATGGTATAATTTATCAATTTGTTTTTTCAGCGCCTCGTTTAATTCTTTATTGTCATACCCAAGCCCTGTCACTGCGAAGCCTGCCGCAAAATCAAGATATTCTTTTCCGTCTGTATCATACAGATACATTCCCTTTCCATGGTCAAGTGCGATCGGAAAACGATTATATACATGAATAAGGTTTTCCTCTGCCGCCTGTATCTTACTGTTCATCGTGATTATACCTGCTTTCTGTACTATTTAAAATCGCTGTTCCGATCCCTTTATTAGTGAAAATCTCAAGAAGAAGACAATGCGGAATCCTTCCGTCAAGAATATGCACTCTTGAAACACCTGCTTCGATCGCATCGATACAGTTCTGAAGTTTCGGAAGCATTCCCCCTCCGATATAACCTTCTGTCATTAGTTTTTCCGCCTCTTTTACACAAAGTTCCGAGATTAAGGTAGACGGATCTTCCGGATCTTTATACACTCCCTCGATATCAGTCAAAAACGCTAATTTTTCCGCTTTCACCGCGCGCGCGATCGCACACGCCGCATCATCTGCATTAATATTATATGTATGGTAATTTTCATCCATACCGACCGGACAAATGATGGGAAGGAAATCTTTTTCCAGGAGATCGTAAATAATCTGTTCATTTACCTCTGTAACTTCTCCTACATATCCGATATCCTGACCGTCAGAGTATTTCTTCGCCACCTTTAACAAAGCTCCGTCCTTACCGCTGATACCGATCGACCTCACGCCAAGGCTCTCAACAAGTTGAACAAGACTTTTATTTACTTTTCCAAGTACCATCTCGGCTAATTCCATCGTATCTTTGTCTGTCACACGAAGCCCATTGATAAACTTCGGTTCCATACCGGCTTTTTCAACCCATTTGCTAATCTCTTTTCCGCCGCCATGTACGATGATCGGCTTAAATCCGACAAGCTTCAAAAGCGTCACATCCTCAATAACGCGCTTTTTCAATTCTTCGTCGATCATAGCGCTTCCGCCGTATTTCACAACGATGATCTTTCGGTTGAACCGCTGGATATACGGCAAAGCTTCAATCAAAACTTCTGCTTTATCAAGATATTGCTGCATGTTTTTATTCATGTTCTCTCTCCAATCTTTTTGTCTCGTATCTTTGATCCTGCAAATAACTCTTTTTTCACTGACATGTTCTAGCTTCTGTAATCTGCATTAATGCTGATATATTCATGAGTCAGATCGCATCCCCATGCCGTTGCCGCGGCATCACCTTCTTTCAGATCGGCGATCGCAGTCACCTTAGGCTCAGATAAAATTTCCGTTGCTTTTTCCTCACTGTAATTTAGCGCAACACCGTTTTCAATGATCTGAAGCTTTCCTGCCGCACTTTCAAAAAACAAATCCACCTTCTCAGGATCAAACTGTGCTCCCGAATATCCCATCGCACAGAGGATTCTGCCCCAGTTCGCATCGTGACCTGCTATTGCCGTTTTCGTCAAATTTGAGCAGACGATCGATTTCGACAAAACCTTTGCCTGCTCTTTCGTCTTCGCGCCTACGACTTTTACTTCAAAAAGCGCCGTCGCGCCTTCTCCGTCTCCCGCCATCTCTTTTGCAAGCGTTTCATTGACATAATGGAGAGCTTTCTTAAACTGTTCGTATTCTTTTGTTCCATATTTAATCTTCTTATTATCTGCCATTCCGTTAGCCAGCAAAAGAACCGTATCGTTTGTAGATGTATCTCCGTCTACGGAAATCATGTTGTAAGTATCTTCCACATCTTCACTTAACGCACACTGAAGCGCTTTTTTTGTAATTGCGGCATCCGTTATCAGAAAGGCTAACATTGTACACATATTTGGATGAATCATTCCCGATCCCTTTGACATCCCGCCGATCGTCACGGTCTTCCCTCCGATCTCAAAGGTAACTGCCGCTTCTTTCTTCTTTGTATCCGTTGTCATGATCGCTTTTGCTGCCTCTGTTCCCTTTTCTTTGCTGCTGTTCTTTGCCTCTGCCAGCATTTTGATTCCCGATTTCACCCGGTCCATCGGAAGCTGCATACCAATCACTCCTGTGGAACCGACAAGCACGCTTTCCGCCTCTACGCCAAGAACACAAGCCGCCTCTTTTGCCGTTTCTTCACAATATTTCATTCCCTCTTCTCCGGTACATGCATTTGCAATGCCGGAATTTACGATCACTGCCTGTGGTTTCCGCTTTGACTCCACGATCGCGCGATCCCACTTTACAGGAGCCGCTTTCACAAGGTTTGTTGTAAAAGTTCCCGCCGCCTTACACGGCTTTTCACTGTAGATCAGCGCCATATCGGTACGGTCTTTATACTTGATGCCCGCTGCCGCTGCCGCTGCCTGAAATCCTTTTGCCGCTGTTACTCCGCCATCGATCACTTTCATTTTGTCCTCTCCTTTTTGTACCCTATATGTTCTGTCAAAGTTTCTTCTATAAAAGAAAACTCCGCCTCTTAAAAGAGGCGAAGTCAATCCGCGATTTCACTTTAATGAAAGAAGAACCGTTTCTTTATCAAAACGTCTGTATTTCTGTTTTTTGTTCTCCCCCCGCCTTTTTCTGTGTCGACGATTGTTTTAAATCATCTAACCGTCTAAATTCTATACGCAAATATTATTAGCTATTATATTATGAAATAAAATCTGTTTTGTCAACTATTTCATCTTTTGAATTACGGGCTATACGAATCATTTTTAAATTACCGGACATGGATTCAAACTCTCTCACAATAAACTAAATACCGCTGATAATTGTGAGGATATGGATGACAAGTCACAAGAGTCACCATATCTTTGCCTTCCTGTATTCTGATCTTATCAATCTCATCCGGAGATATCACCTCTATCCGTTCCACTTTATAAGTCATCGTTTCCCAGAAGTTTGTAATAAATATTTCATCCCCGATTTTCAATTTTTCAATCTCACGAAACATCTTTGCATAACTGTATCCCCGATGTGCGACAACCGCCATATTCGTATTATTCCCACCGATCGGCATCGACGTTTCCGTAAGCTGAGCAGCTCCTTTTGACATATTTTCTTCGTTAGCGCCCAAATATAACGGAAGCTCAAGATCCATAACCGGAATTTTAATATATCCTGCAATTCCATCTTCTACTCCGTACTCTTCCAAACGGATTGCCGGGTTTGCATATGCATACGGATCTGCCAGATTTTCCTGATTGTTTTTTATAAGTTCTTCGTTATAGTTCTTCATTTCTTCATAAAGCCGGGCATATTTTTCAGGATTCGCATCCCGGACATTCTCCGTCGTTTCTTCAAACTGACGAAACATACTCTCTGTCTTTATCTTATAAAATTTCTGAAGAATATGCGGATAAAGCAGAATCCCGCATCCGATCAAAAGAAGAATCAGACCGAAAATAAAAAGTTTTCTTTGTTTTCTCACTCTTTTCATCTTTTTCTCCTTTTTAGACTTCTCTTCCCGGCTTTTTTCTTTCTGCCCCTTGTCCTTCGTTTTTTCTTCATTTTCCTTACACACACCGCCACTGCAGCAACGAATAAACTGACGAGGGCAAATACCGCTGCGCCATATGCGATCATCTCCGTTATATCCCGCTCTTTTTTCGCCGTATCCGACTCTTTCTCTTCGCTTTCCTTCACGATTTCATCACATATTTTTTCTCCCCGGACAAGCAGTCTATGACTGTTTACCCCGTACGGCGTACACGTTAAGAGCGTTATGTATTCCTTATCCGCTATCGGACGCAATGCATCTGTATCTTCCGGCTCTATCACTGAAATCTGATCTACCTCATAAGTAAGAAGATGATCCAATACATGGATATAAAACAAATCCCCTTCCTTCATTCGATCCAAATCTGTAAACAATTTTGCAGTAGACAATCCTCTGTGGGATGCAAGAACCGAATGCGTACCTTTTCCGCCTATAGGAAGAGCCGTTGTTTCCATATGTCCGACGCCCCGTCTCAACACCCTCTCACTGACTCCATGATAGATCGGGAGCATAACGTCGATCGCCGGAATTTCAATATATCCCATCACTCCTTCTTTTTCTTCTACATTGAGCACATCTTTATAATTACCGGGCAAAACAGAGCCGCTTCCTAATATAAACGGATCTTCTACAGACATTCCCGTAACAGATTCATTATACTTTACAGCCTTTTCCCACTCTGATTTCATATCTGTCTTCGGAAGTTCTTCAACCGTCTGCTCATAACGACTGATCATCTCTGCCTGGTGCCGCTCTGCAAGCTTGTTACTGACTGCCGGATACAACAGTATACATGCTCCGATCAGAAAAAGAGCCGTTACGATTAGCTTTTTACTTCTGCTCATAATCACCTAAAGGGATGTTCGTCTTCTAAGACTCCCTCCCTCTTCCTTCTTAGTCTTTCAATCTGCTTTCTATTGATCAGCGATCTTTTTTCTTTCTGGACATAAAAATAATAATGCCCGCCGCTGCCATAACCGTCAGACCGACTGCCGTAAAAATGATCGTTCCATTTCCACCTGCTGCCGGAAGTTTACTCGGTTTTGTGTTTATGATCGTATCGCTTGGAACCGTAGCAGTAGATGAATCGCGATTCACTGTCACTTCAAAATATTTACTCGGAAGCTGATATCCTTTTACCGTTTTTGTCTCTACAAGATAATACTTCTTTGCTCCGGTAGCTGCGTCGTCACCTTGAACTTTATTTTCTTCATTCGCCTTATTTGTATAATATGCAAGACCTCTAAACTCTGCAACGCCCTTATCGTTCGTCTTTACAACTGTAGTAAATTCCTTTTGATTCGGATCATATACCTTCAAAGCTCCTGTAATTTCTCCCGCCTTATTATTTTGGAGAAGTTTTACTGCTGCCTGTGCTTTTTCCGTACTGTCGAAAATCATAAATTCAACATCTTTTAAAGGTGTTCCGTCTGCCTTTTCCCCAACCTTTTTAATGGCAATCTTTCCGGTATGTACTTCCGGCCGCTCGTTTTCAGGCACGCTTACATCAACAGCCGTACCCTTTGCAGTTGTAAATTTCAAATCTGCGTCATTATAAATTGCTTCCCCTGTTTTTGCCGTTTTATTGATCATCGTATCAAAACGGATCTGAAGAAATGCAGCCTGAGCATCCGGATTATTAATCGCTTTTTTCAATTTTATTTTTCCCGCATCGGTCAGACTTATTATCAATGTATTCTCATTTCCTTCTGCCGGCTCTTCCACTGAATAATCCGTATCTTTTTCTAACTCATCTATTACCGTTTTATAATCCTTATCTACCGCTTTAACAACAATGTTCCCTTTATATGTAAGCTGAGAATCGATTTTATCTGTCACTTTGTATAATTTTGCGGTATCATAGCTGCCGTTATCATTTGTCAATGCAATATTACCCGGAATCGCCGTATGGATAATCCACGTCTGATTCTCTTGCATATCAAAAGAATCATGCTTATTTCCTGCATATGTAACATCCTTTTCAATAGACAGCACTTCATTCTTTGGATATACATGTACATTATAATTAAGTGTCTGACCGTCTGCCTGCGTCATCGGAACATCAACATAAAATGCTTTTCCTACCATCGCATCATCTTTCTCATTCGGAAGAACCGCATCACTTCCATCGGATGAATCCAAACCTAACTCTTCTACTTTGTATCTGCCCAACGGAAGATCTTCCAAAACTGCTTCTCCGGACTCATTCGTAACTACCGTACGAGATATTGTCGTTTCGTTCCATTTTCCCGCTTGGTCCTGCTCCATTTTTGTAACCTGAAACTTAACATTTGCCAGCGGTTCTGCCGTTTCAGGAAGACTATCCATTTCAATACCGCCGTTTTCTGTGTTTGATTCAAACGCATTTTCTGCATCAGGCATCTTATATTTATGAATCGTAATAGAACCTTTCTGGTCATTACCCACTACTTGTCCGCTATTTTCCACAGCAAACGCCGTCGTCATTGTTCCAAACAACATTACTGCTGCCAGAGCTATCGTTGTCATATATTTCAAAATCTTTCCCATAATTTTAAGCTCCTTTTCTTTTGAATCTAAAATATAATACAAGTGAACAACAGATGATCATAAATCCACTGAACACAAAAATCTTCGTACCGTTTCCTCCCATCTTCGGAAGGAGGCTTGTCTCTCTGTTAGAAACCTTAAATCCTTCTATATGATTTCCACTGATTGCCGGTACGTCGCCTCTTGCTTCAAAAGTGACTTTCTTACTGGCATCATCTGTAACAGCAATAGTCACCTTCCAATATCCCGTCGGTTTCAAATATCCTTTCGGAGCTTTTGTCTCTTTAAGAAAATATTCCCCTTGTTTCAACCGACCGAAATCAACAATTCCTTCTTCTGATGATACAACCGGACCTCCTACAATGCTCCATTTGTCGGCATCGTTCTCATCACCCTGATAAAGGGTAAATTCCGCGCCCGCAAGCTCATTTCCTGTTTTTTCATCTACTTTTATGAAGGAAAACGGGACTGTAGGTTCATTTTCCACTTGAAGAATTCCATCTTTTTTTTCGAACTGCGGAACTGTGGAATCGTCTTTTTCTGTTTTTTCTACTTTAACTTCATCTTTATGTGCATCGACGGTTACTGTCCATGTTCCTTCCGGCAAAATGAATCCATCCAATGTCGCCTCTTCTGATAATATGTATTCGCCGGATACAAGTTCTGAAAACTTCACGATTCCATCAGCCTTGCTTACCTCTTCCGCGCTCCATGTACATCCTTGTTCATCCACAAATCCCGTCTTATCGTTATGTGCATGTGTACAAGACTCCGGTGAAATCAAGCCTTTGCACTTTTTATCATGTTTATGATTACATGTTAGTTTAAACCGAACTCCTTCCATCACAGTTTGATCTTCTGCGCTTACCTTTTTAAAAACAAAGTCCGTTTTTTCTCTGTCATTTCCGACTGTAAGATTCGCCTTCAATCTGTAAATCGGTTGAACTGTTACCGTACCGTCAATCACCCCGGCCTCTTTTTCATCACCTTTTCCTTTGTTAATAAACTCAGCGGCGTTTTTTGCCGCTTCTCCCGTCTCATTTGTAAAGGTCTTCCCGGTATTCTTCTGCGTTTTCCGGTCAAAATACGTTACAATGATCTGATCTAACACCATCCCTGTTCCCGGAGTAACTTTAATATTTACATCCGGCGAATATCGATCGATATATGTACTGTTTTCCCCGGCTGATGTGGATTCTCCTTCTGTAGGCGTTACCGTCTGTTCTCCGCCTGTGATTTCCATTTCACCGCCCCCAACCGAGAAAAAGACAGGATCACTGTTTAACTCAAAACCTTCCGGAGCTTCTGTTTCTGCAAAACAATAGTCTCCGTTCGGAATCTCCGTACTAAAATTTATCTTTCCCTCTTCATCTGTTATATACTCATCCGGCTGATACAGCTCTCCTTTTACAAAATTGCCTTCCTCGTCCCGAACGGCTTTATACAGCTTAAATTTTGCATCTTTTACAGGTCTGAATCTTCCTTCGTCGGTGCCTGCTACCGTTTTTGTCAAAGTAAGCTTTGTTTCTGCGGGTTCCGGTTTTACTTTTACATAAATACGGATCATATGATTAATTAAAAATTTCATGCTTGAACTTCCGATCGTCGACATATCTGTTTCCGCATTTTCCGCCGTGCCATAATACCACAACACATTATCTGTTCCCAAACCGCATCTCACATATCCACTTGACGAAACATTACGCACCGGAAATATTTCATCTGTCAGTTTATCATAGTCCAAATAAGCGCCATCGATATTGGTAGACTGAATCATCGTAGCATCTTGGTCTTTTAATATTTCAATACGAAGTCCACCGCGTTCAATATAAGGAATTGACAGATTTATATTCTTTATATTTTCATCTGAATTATCTTCCGGTTTGATCAAAATTACCGGATCTGCTCCTAATTTAAACGCCTGGTCGAGCGTTTGCTTTATGATCAAACGCCCTCCGGCTATTACCGGATATTTTCGCACCGGATTTAAAGATATATTAAGATGTGTATTTCTAAGCTGCTCTCCAAACCACTTTTTTCCTTCATCAATATCGGTCAATCCTTCCGCAGAACCTAATGATTCCAAATAATTTATTGATAAAGGCGACAAATCCGAAATGGCATTGTTCTCTAAGTCGATCATTCCGGCTTTTCTAAGCCACTCGATTCCTTCGATACTTTTGATCAATTCATTCTCCGGCTTCTGAGTGTCTAACTGTTCTGTTTTTTTCTCAACTTTCTTATTTGCATATTGCACAGCTCCGGGCTCATCCACTAATGACTCCAGATACTTGTTTGCCTCTTCCTGCGTATTAAATTCTTTTGATATATCCTTAATTTCAAACGATGGAATAAACGTAGCCATCTGTGCAGATGCTATATATGTTACTTTCCTTGCATATCCGTCTGCTTTTATCATCCCCGTAAAAGACCCTAAAACTTCTTTCACGCTTTGCCCCGGTGTTCCCATCCATCCTGCTTCAAACAAAGAATCATAAACTGCAACGGCAAAATTACGATCTGTAAAACCAACGTCCATAATCTGCCCGATGCCTATATCTCTGTCTATACTGATTGCCGTAGTTCCTTGTGTATAAACAGGCAACACAAAAAAAGTTACTTTTGATTCAGCAATATCAGTCTGCGCTCCTTCCCCTGCTTTATTTTCCTCATTCCGCCCTGTCTTACCTGATGTCTGATCGTCGGAAACTTTCTTCTTTGTTTTCGTATTATTTATTGTTTGTTTTGTCTCTGTCTTTATCTGTTTGCCTGCCTGTACATCGGCCACATTCCCCAATGTTACGGCAGAACCAAATAGCAAACTGCATAATAACAGTGACACGCCCCTTTTTATTTTATTCATTATCTACTCCTCTCCCCATCTTCTCTATTGTTCTGCTCATCGCATCCCAACTCCTTTCTACTATACTGCTGTGAAAAGCAGAAGATATTAGTGAGAATTTCCCTTCACATCGCCTCTTTTCCTCTCCCTCTGTTCCACTCACCCAAAGTGCCAAAAGACGCATTCTTGGATTGCAGGCGGCTTCCAAGTTCTCGGACAAATCCGGACTTTAGCTCGTCGTCGTTGCAAAAACAAAAAGCCGCTTCCTTTTTGCCCCTCTGAAAAAGTTACTTTTCGGAATATTTTATCTGTCAATCCCATATAGTAACTAGACATTACCAATATTAGCATAACAAACCTATAGACTCAAGAGAAAATGTAACTATCTATTGCCAAAATTTCGCTAAAAACTCAGCAAACTACCACTCGAAAGGAGACGCTATATGCAAAATCCAAAACAAATTTTTGCGTCCACACTAAAGTATTTACGATATAAGCATCATTTTTCTCAAGAAAAATTAGTTATCCAGATGCAAATACGCGGGAGTACTATTACTCGTGAAGTTTATAAATTCATTGAATCCGGTTTCGGCAATATCAAAGTTTTTGACTTAGTTATTTTAAAAAATATCTATCGTATTCCTTACTCTGATTTCTTTGTCGGTCTTTCTCCTGCCACACTTCCACGAACTTCGATAACTATGTTACTTAGACATCCTACTTTCACCGATAATCTCGCACTCTTAAGAACATCCCATGAATATACACAACAACAGTTAACCGATGCAATGAATGAGATGGGGACTTTTATTCACCGGGCTGCTTATGCAAATATTGAACGCGGAAAACGAAATCTTAAAGTTACAGATCTTGTATGCTTAAAAACAATCTACAATGTCCCTTATGAAGCGTTTTTTGAAGGAATCAAAATCCACGAATAAAGATGTCTATACAAAAAACAGAGCTGCCGATCTGTACAGCTCTGTTTTTTGTATAACTCTCATATGATAACTTTATTCAAACAGACTATTGACCGTTAAATGCAGTTATATTTTCTTCATTTAACGTAAAATCATAATAATTCAGATCCAGACGCTCCGTCCATCCGATTGTATTCCAAAATGCATTTCCAATATCATTTTCCGTAAATGCGATCAAAGATACTTTATTAATCTTTTCTTCTTTCAGCGCTTTCATCGCAAAAACAACCATCCTTTTTCCGATTCCGTGACGTCTGTAATCTTCATCTACACAGACATGATACAAACACCCCCGTCTTCCGTCGTGACCGCACAAAATACTTCCGACAATGCGACCGTCTTTTTCTGCCACGACACTTGTCGTCGGGTTTCGTTTCAAAAAGCGCGCCACTCCTTCTTTTGAATCATCGATACTTCGAATACCAAATCCTTTTATTTTTTTCCAAAGGGCATATACCCCCTCATAATCTTCTATCGTCATGATCCGTACCATACTGCATCATCTCCTCTGTTTTTTCCCGTTTGATTTTACTTTCTGCCCTGCTGCTTTTTGCACGATATACATCTTAAGGAAACATCGGAACAAGCTCAAGGCCTTCACTTTCCGGAAGTCCGAACATCAGATTCATATTCTGAACCGCCTGTCCTGCCGCTCCTTTAACCAGATTATCGATCGCTCCCATCATAATAATCCGATTTGTCCGTGGATCGATCTTAAACCCGATATCGACATAATTACTTCCTTCCACCCATTTCGTTTCAGGGCATACGTCTTTTTGAAGCACACGCACAAATTTTTCACCGCCATAATATTTATCATATACAGCCTTTACGTCTTCATAGCTTACTTCTTTCGTAAGTTTTGCATACTCTGTAACTAAAATTCCTCTGTTCATCGGAACTAAATGCGGCGTAAAATTAAGAACGACCTTTTTCCCGGATGCGTATCCAAGCTGTTCTTCGATTTCGGGCGTATGTCTGTGTGTCGCCACTCCGTATGCTTTAATATTTTCATTCACTTCGCAGTAAAGATTCGGCAGTTTTGCTCCTCTTCCCGCTCCTGACGTTCCTGATTTTGCATCGATGATCAAGGTGTCCATATCGATCAGCCCTTCTTTTGCCAACGGATATGCCGTCAAAATGGAACAAGTCGTATAGCATCCCGGATTCGCCACAAGACGGGCCTTCTTCACATCTTCCCGATTAACTTCACATAATCCGTACACCGCTTCTTCAATAAACTGTGGGGATTTATGTTCGAGCTTATACCATTCCTCGTATATTTTTACGTCTTTCAGACGGAAATCCGCGCTTAAATCTATAATCTTTGTCTTTGACAAAATTTCTTCGTTTACAAGAGACGCACATAATCCCTGCGGCGTAGCCGTAAAAATCACATCTACCTGTGATGCCAGTTCTTCCATATTATCATCCATGCAGACCGCATCTATGATCTGAAACATATTTTGATATACGTCCGCATATTTTTTATCTATGTAACTTCTCGAACCGTACCATTTAATTTCCGCCTCTCTATGCCCTGTCAATATTCTGACCAGTTCACCTCCGGCATATCCTGTTGCACCGATAATTCCAACTTTTATCATAATCTATTCGCTCCTCTCTGCTGTTTGCTTTTCACAAACCTGCCCTGTCTCAATATTTCTTCACAAAAAATAAAATGAATATGCATTCTTTTTGCATAATAATACATCATTCTTGCATAATATGCAAGTTTTTTCTGTTATCAAATACATTAATCTGTATTTAACTTATATCCACTTACAAAAAATATCGGAAATCGAGACGCTCTCCGAATTAAACTTCAGCTTACGGTTCGATTTCCGATATTTTTATATTTCTTTCTATTATTTTTTTCTATGTTTCTTCTCTAACCAGTTTCTTCACACATTCCTCTATAACAGCAGATATATTTTCTGTAAACTGTTCTAGCATCATCTCTCCTTTTTCTTCTGTTGCAGGTACCGGATTTCCGTATGTTCCCGAAACGCTCAACTCTCCGATCGATGTGTTGTCCATTCCGTACGTAGTCGGTCTGACAGGATATTCCTGCACTGCCCGCTCCATATGAACTGTCTCCGGCTTTACTGCCAGCATAAGTGACGTTTCAAACTCGCAGGCATGAAACATTCCTCCCCATGTCGGAGTTTCCATATATTTATCATAAATTTCTTCCATTCCCGGATAAAACATCCCCAACACTTTCACATCTGTTTCATCTTGTATTTCCCGTATCGCATATTTTATCACCGACCTGTTCGCCTCATGTCCGTTCATAAAAATAAGAATTTTTACCCCGTATCTTTCTACAGAACGAACAACATCTTTCAATATTTCCCGAAGAATATCCTGTCGGATCGTTACAGTTCCGATTCTGTCACGCCAACTCCAAGAATACCCAAAATGAATACTTGGATACACAAGCGCTCCCGTTTTTTCTGCTGTCTTTTCAGCCAATGCTTCCGCCAAATAAACATCTGTTCCAATAGGAAGATGATACCCATGCTGTTCCGTTGACCCAATAGGAACGATTACTACCGGAAACTCACGTAACCGCTCCTGCACTTCCCGCCATGTCATATCTTTTACTTGATTGCTCATATTTGGGACACCTCCACATACTTTCGCGCTGTTTCTCTGATCTTTTTCAAATCACTCCTCTTTGCATGTTTCGGAACAAGATTACTTCCGGCCGCCACACCTTTATATCCTAATCTATAGAAATTCACTGCATTTTCCGGTGTTACCCCGCCAACCGCCACATAATCCATCTCCGGGAAAGGACCTTTTAACGCTTTAATATAACGATCGGAAAACGCATCGGCAGGAAATAATTTTGCAAGATGGATTCCACAATTTACCGCTGCCTGAACTTCAGACGGTGTCAGCACTCCGGGTAAAACTTCTATCTTCTTTTCCAATGCATATCGAACAATCTGCTCATCAAATCCGGGAGTCAGAATATACGGCACTCCCATATCTGAAAGTACATCAATTTCCTCTTTTTTCTTAACTGTTCCTGCACCGATATAAACATCCCGGCCTTCAAAATACTTTCTGCTTGTTCGGATACACTTCATGCCGTTTTCTCCGTCACTTAGCGAAATCTCAAACCATCTGATCCCTTCTTCCACAAGGCCTTCTATGATCGAAATAATTTCTTTTTCTTCCACTTCCCGAATAATCGAGACAAGTCTTGCACTTTCTAACATCATTTTCTCCCTAATAAACTGCCAGCCATCGCTTTGGATTTTCAACAAAAATTTTATGAATCACGTCCTCATCCACCCCTTCGTCCAGAAGTCTTGGAATAAATTTTGTCTTGATATATCGAAATCCCGGACCTCCTCCGTATCCTTCCAGATAAGAGGCTCTCCCCATATCTCCCGAAATAAGAAGCTGATCAGCATATCCGTGAGATATCAATGACTTAATTAATGCAACTCTGATACTGTCAGGATAGTATTTTACCTTTCCCGGTCCATCAAATTGAATATAGATTCCCCGGTCAGCAAGTTTTAACAAATAATATTCATCCGGATTTCGATCTAAATGCCCTAAAGCAACAGTGGAAAAATCTACATTTTCCCGAGCAAGAATATCTAACAATTCCATTCCCATTGTTCCCGCTTCTGTATGTCCCCAGATCGGCGCTCCACACCTTTTCTGCGCCTGTGCCGCAGCAACTGCCGTCTTTTCTTCAAGTGGATGGATCATATTGTAATATGTTCCTATTTTTATGAATCCTGCTCTGATTCCGTCTCTCCCTTCCAAAATATCGTCTGCGAGAATATCGGAAATTTCTTCTGTACTTTTTTCTTCTACCCAATTCGGATAGTAAATATGTTTGTTAAATCCGGTCGTTGCAATGACATGAACTCCTGTCTCTTCAGACATTTTTTTTAAAAGAGACAGATTGCGCCCATAATCTAACGTAGACGCCTCTACTAATGTCTGTCCGCCTACAGACTTAAACAGCTTTAATTCTGCTACGCTGCCTTCATAATCGCTCACTTCCAAATCCCTGTCTTTCTGACATATCGGCGGAACTGCATACAAATGTTCATGTGGGTATGTAAATCCCATCTCCTCTGCCTGAATATCTCCGCAAACTGTTCTTGCAAATTTCATTCTCATACCGCCTTTCTTCATTTTTCCGCTTTTCTTTTAAACTCCTGCAATCATTCCTATTAAACGCATAAATACACTTACCAGAATTGCATCTGTTGATGCAAACCACAGACCTTCCACTCCATATCCTGTCACATCAATTAACGGGTATGCCAACGCAACTATCAACGTAAATAAAAATCCTAACAGAAATGAAGCAACGACGCATCCTCTTTTTCCTCCTAATTTATCTCCAAATACTCCGGCAGCGCCTCCCATGAAAAACAATCCGATCACTCCCGGTAATACGACAACTTTCAACTGAGTTGAAATCAAAGTTGCAAGAATCCCGCCTACCATCGCGCAGAGGAAACCGACTGTTGTAGCAACCGGACCGCTTGCATAAAAGATCGGAACATCTAAAGCAGGTCTTGCACCGGGGATAAGCTTCTCGCTGATTCCTTTAAACGCCGGGATAATCTCACCCAGAAACATTCTGACACCTTGAAGAAGTACGAGTACTCCCGCTACAAATGTCATTGCCTGAATAACAGCATATACTATTATATTTTGTCCTCCCGCCAATTCTGAAACAACCTCTGTTCCTGCCATCAAAGCCGTGAAAATATAAACTACTATCATGACGATACTCATAAGAATCGACATATCTTTTAAAAAGTCCAGTTTATTCGATACTTTCACTTTTTCCCATGTATCTGTTTCTTCATCACGATTTTTCTTTCTGACCAGCCGACCTACAAATCCACTAAAAACAATCAGGGAACTTCCCCAAAATCCAAATGCAACTTCATCCGTCTTTAAAATTTTCCTTGTATAAGGCTGAGCGATTGCAGGAAATACGACCATACAAATTCCCTGGACAACAGAACCTATGGCAACTGCCATCCATCCGTTAATCCCCATCTGATCCAACACGATCGCCATAGTTCCCGCAAACGAAAACATCATATGCCCTGTCAGAAAAATGTACTTAAACGGAGTAATTCTCGCCAGAATAATATTAATCACAAACGATAAAAGCATAATCATAGGCGTTTCAAATCCAAGCACTGTCTGAACTGCCGCTACTAATGCGTTATCTTCCGGAACAACACCTGACATTCCAAATGCTGCATTGAACATTGTGCTAAACGGTGTCAGCGCAGATGCGATCAAACTTGATCCGGCGCTCAAGATAAGAAAACCCAACATTGTTTTCATCGTTCCCTGAATCACGGTTGACGGTCTGTTTTTCATTGCAATAAGACCGATCATCGCCACTAATCCTAATACAACTGTAGGCTCACTTAAAAATTTAACAAAAAAAATCACCATAATATACCGCCTCCTTACTTATTCAAATATGGTCTGATCTTTTCTTCGATTTCCGCTTTATCTAAGAGATTTGTAATTGCCAACACCGGAACATCTGCTTCGATCTGTTTTGCAATCTCTGACGATGCCACAATCAAATCGCAGCTTTTTCCTTTATAAGAACCTAGATCTGTTGCCTCACCTTCTACTGTAATCCCATACTTTCTTCCACTTTCTTTCACTGACATCAACAACATAAGACTTGTTCCAAACCCCATTCCGCACACTGTTACAACTTTCATCTTCTCGCCTCCTTTTCCATTAATTTTTCCAGTTCCTCATATGTATTCAAGGCTGCCAGTTTTTCAATCATCCGTTCACCTGCCAGCAAAGAACTCAAATCCTGCAAAAGCTCAATATGCCCATCATCTGACACCCCTCCGAGCGCGAACACAACCCAAACAGGATCATTACACGGATGATGAAAACAAACCGGTTCTTTTAACTTCACAAAACTAATACACGGTTCTTTTACATTTCCGCCCGGTCTTGCGTGCGGCAATGCCAATCCCGGAGCCATTACCATGTACGATCCGAACCTTTGATAAGAATCGATCATTTCTTTTACATAACCTGCTTTTGCTTTTTTATTTTCTACAAGAATATTCCCACAATATTCGATCACTTCTTCCGGTGTAGACAAAAGCGGCGGATCTAACCGTACCATTTCTTCCGTCAGCATCTTTTTCAATCTATTTGCCATAATACACCTCCATACAGCGTTCTATCTCTTCCGCCGATTTACAGGACAACAATCTGTTCTTATCTTCTAAGTTCAAAAAGAGATGAAATATATATTCTAATTCTTCTTTCATACGCTCATCTCCCCGCTGAAAACATCCCATAACAACTAACTTTACCGATGTTCTCCCCCAAATAATCGGTTCTTTCAATAATGCAAACACAAGAAAGCTGCTTCCTTCGATCAAACCGTGAGGCATTGCGATTCCTTCCACTATTTCTGTTGATACCAAATTTTCGCGTCCTACAATTCCCTCTGCTTCTTGTTCCGTAATAAATCTTTTTTCTCTGCATAAGTCACATAAATAATTCAACAGCTCGATTTTTTCCATATATTGATCAATATACAAATACATTTTTGAGACGCTCTCATATCTCCACTTCCGGTGACGCGCTAAATTTCCGACAAGCTGTTCCAATGCAATCTGTTCTTTAATATCCAACATCGGCGACAGCCTCACCCACGGTTTTCCCATAATTTCAGGCTCTTCTACCGGAAATGTCGTAATAAAAAAGTCTGCTTCTTCCGCTTTTTTTCCCGCCTCTTCCAAAAGGCCTGTTCCTATTACTTCGAGATGTGGATATTTATTATGCAGTCTGCTTTCCAATAATTTTGCCGATCCGATTCCGCTTCCATAAATAATCGCACATTTCCACTTTTTCGACTTTAGACTTCTCTCCAAATAAGATGCAAAATGCATGCCCAAAAAACTGATTTCATATTTACTTAATGAAAGCTTCGTCCATACCGAAATTTCTTCTGCCACTTCCATCGCATAGTAATACGCTGTCGGATAACTTTCCAAGACATCATTGTAAAACAGATTTTCTGTTTCCATCCCTAAAAGATATCTGCTGAAATTCGATGCCAGATGAAGCACCAGTCCGTTTACTAAAATATCGTCCTGAAACAGATCTACCTTGTAATCATTTTTAATCCTCTGAAATGCTCTTTCTGTCATATCTTGATAGAATTGAAGATTTTTTTCATTAATGCTGTCTACATATCCGTTTTGCCAAAAAGCCTGCCTGTAAACAAGAGCAAGATAAATATTTTCTATTTCCTCATCAGATTTCGGACACACTGATGTTTCAATTCTCTTTTGTATGTTACGAACAACTTCCATATCATGATTTAAATGAACTGTCTGACTGATATTTGCAAAATAGTCAGTTTTAATCGTCTTTCCTATCGCAATCCTTTGCTTTTGTATCAGTAAGTATTTCAAAAAGAACAGTTCATTTTCTTTCCTTTTATGCACTGATTTTTGCGCAAGCTCCGCATCAATCTCACTTCTCACTTTTGCCAGCATTTCTCTTGGAACACGAAAAATCTTCTCCGTTTCTTCTAATGACTTTTTCTTCAGCAATTTATACAAATAGTTTCGTATATAAACTTCACTGCCTCCTATAAAAAAACCTACATACGGTTTGTTTAAGAGTCTGAGCCCTTCTCTTTCCAGCTTTTTCTCTACTTTTTCTATAATTCTGGACATACCTGATCTGCTATAATGCAAAAGTTCCGCAAGATCATCCAACTTACATGTCCGCTCGAAAAACAATTTAAAAAGTACTTTCGTCACTTCCACATCTTCTTCAACCGCCAACGCATCCCTGAATTTTTCTTCTTCAATAATCTCTAACCGATACCCTCTTCCTTTTACGGTATGAATAAAAAATCCATATTTTAAAGATTGTTCTTTTAATTCTTTCATATATCGGATTACTGTCCGCTGACTAATTCCAGCCAACTCCCCAAGTTCTTGTGAATTCAAAAATTCTTTTGAGGATTCCAACAGAGCCTCTAATAACTGCTTGTATTTTTCCTGCATCTTCAAGCTCTTGTCCTCCTTCCATACCTTTTCGCTGTTGTTACACTAATTATAATAATATCCATTTATGAAGTCGATATGTATTTATGGCAGTTGATACATGCCAATTTCCCATCCTCTTTCCTGCTCGACATTGATTTTGCATTGTGATCAGCCAATGACATTTGCAATATAAAAGAGAGTTAGGGCGCCTTCCTCAAGGAAGGCGCCCTAACTCTCTTTTTTGTTTTAACAGCTATAATTATTTTCTGATCTGACCGTTTCCAAATATAATATATTTTGTTGTAGTCAGCGCCTCGAGTCCCATAGGTCCTCTCGCATGAAGCTTCTGTGTGCTGATACCGATCTCAGCCCCGAAACCAAACTCAAAACCGTCTGTAAAACGTGTAGATGCATTCACATATACAGCGGCCGCATCGATCTCATCCTGAAACTTCAACGCATGATTATAATCATTTGTGATGATCGATTCAGAATGTCCTGTATTATATTTATTAATATGACTGATCGCTTCATCAATCGAATCCACTGTCTTGACCGAAATAATCGCATCGAGATATTCCGTTCCCCAATCATCTTGCGAAGCCGCTTTGATCTCAGGAACTCTTTCATCTCCACGGATCTCGATCCCGTGTTCACTCAGCTTTTTAACGATAGGCAGCAGCGCCTTTTCCAACATACCGCTGTGAATTACAAGCGATTCACATGCGTTGCAGACTCCCATCCTCTGTGTCTTTGCATTTTCGATAATATCTGCCGCCATACTGATATCTGCCGTCTCATCCACATACACATGACAGTTTCCCGTTCCTGTTTCAATAACAGGAACCGTACTGTTTGCCACAACATTTGCGATCAAACCTGCGCCTCCTCTCGGGATAAGCACATCGATCAAACCGTGCATCTTCATCATTTCATTCACAACTTCCCGGCTTGTATCCTCAACAAGAAGAACAAGATCCTGACAAAGTTTTTCTTTGCGCAATCCTGCTTTGATCACGCGCACGATTGCCTGATTTGAATAGATCGCATCGCTTCCGCCACGCAGGATCACTGCATTTCCGGTCTTAAAACAAAGGCCAAAAGCATCTGCTGTCACATTCGGTCTTGACTCATAGATGATTCCCACAACACCGAGCGGAACTCTCTTTTGCCCGATCCGCAGTCCGTTCGGGCGAACTTTCATCGATAATATTTCTCCGACCGGATCGTCAAGAGAGGCAATCTGCCGGAGTCCTTCCGCCATATCTGCAATTCTTTTTTCAGAAAGCGCCAATCGGTCGATCAAAGACTGTTTCACACCTTTTTCCTCTGCTGCCTTCAGATCTTTCTGATTCTCGGCAAGGATCAGCTCCTGCTGCATGATCAACTCGTCTGCCACTGCGCAAAGTCCTTTATTTTTCTCCGCTGTTCCCAGTTTTGCCGCTGCGACAGCCGCATGTTTTGCATGGTTTGCAAGCATTTCCATATATGATTCCATCATATGCTCCTTTCTTCCCGCCCGACATCAGGCAGTACGCATTATTATGGCTAGCTACTACAAATTTTTCTTATTGTATCACCTATCACACTTTTATGCCACCCTTTCTTCGTAAAACAATCTTTAAACGTAATCGTTCAGTCCGCGGCTTTTTGATAGATTCGATAAATATCTTCCTGATTTAATTTTTTCACACATCCGATTGTTCTCTTTCCGAAATGGCTGCACTTTAAAGCAAGTTCCTTCATCTGATCTTCGCTTACTTCAATGTTTAATCCGCCAAGATCCGTCGGCATTTCGATTTGTCTGAAAAAGTTTTCCATAGCTTCGATTCCCTTTTGTATTACTGCATTTTTGTCATCACCGTTTTCCACGCCCATAACATTAACCGCAAATTGTTCAAACCGATCCGGAAGAGCGTCACAAACGTAACGCGCCCAACTTCCCCATACCGCTGCAAGTCCTGCGCCGTGCGCCACATCAAACATTCCTCCGAGCTCATGTTCAAGCTGATGACACGCCCAGTCTCCGCCATCATTTCCGCACGCCATCAAACCATTATGTGAAAGGCTTCCCGCCCACATTACTTCTGCCCTTGCTTTATAGCACTGTGGTTCATCCATGAGGATTTTCGCATTTTTCATCACTGTACGAAGTAGATGTTCACTGATTCCATCCGTCAGTTCCATATTGTCACAATGATTAAAATATCTCTCCATCGTATGCATCATGATATCCACACATCCGCTTGCAGTCTGATATTTCGGAAGCGTCATTGTCAGTTCCGGATTCATAACCGCGAATTTAGGTCTGCAATAACTGCTGTTGTATCCCCGTTTCAGCCACCCGTTTTCATTTGTGATCACAGACGAATCACTCATCTCCGAACCTGCCGCCGCAATCGTAAGTACAACTCCGATTGGCAGACATCCGCAAGCCTGACGTTTTCTCTCGTAAAAATCCCATACATCCCCTTCGTTCTCAACGCCGTATCCAATCGCTTTCGCCGAGTCGATCACACTTCCGCCTCCGACTGCCAGAATAAAATCTACGCCCTCTCGCCGGCACAGATCGATTCCTTCATATACAAGCGACAATCTGGGGTTCGGAACGACGCCTCCAAGAGAAATATAAGAAATCCCTTCCTCATCAAGCGATGCGAAGATCCGATCAAGAAGGCCGCTTCTTTTTACACTTCCGCTCCCGTAATGAATAAGCACCTTCCGGCAGTTTTGCTCTTTGACAAGCTGTCCTGCTTTATTTTCCGTACCTTTTCCAAACACAACTTTTGTCGGCGCATAATATTGAAAATTTTCCATCATTTCTTTCCTCCTTTTAGATCATAATAAAAAATATACTGCTGCATCACACCCGCACATCCTTTATATTTCTCAAACGGAAACTTCCCGGCATATACGGTGTCAATTACTTTTTGTATATGTGTATCAACCGGAAATGCATCGAGCTTATGAAGTGCAAACAAACAGATACAATCGGCAACCTTGCTTCCGATACCTGAAAGTTTCAGCAATTCTTTCTTTGCTTCATCATAAGACATCTCTTTTATTTTTTCAAGATTAACAGTTCCCTCTGCCACCATTTCCGCAGTATTGCATAAATATTTGCTTCTATAACCGAGCTTAAGCGCCCGAAGTTCTTCTTCGGACGCCTGTACAAGCTGCTCTGCTCTCGGAAATGCATAATATACATGTCCTTCGCCGGTTTCTTTTTTATCTCCATACCGTTCACTGATTCTTTGTATCATCGATTTGATCCTCGGTATATTGCTCTGCTGGGATAAAATAAATGTTACGATCATTTCCCATAAATCCTGCTGCAAAATACGGATACCGCTTCCAAATCCTGCCGCCTTTTTTAAATATTCATCGTCTTTTATAAGCGAAAGATAATCTGCATAACATGTATCGAGGTCAAAATACGTTTTCCAAAATTGTTCAAATTCTTCTTGTGTACAGTAAAATCTTACTTTTTTCTGATCTTCCGCCACCTCGATTTTTAAATATCTGTCTCCCGCCGTCAATTCGTATACTTTTCCCGTTTCATCTGCCGGATCAAGTCTGAAACACTGACCCGAAGAACAAATCTGCGACACGGAAAAATTTTCTTTTTCTATTATAACCATCGTCTCTTCCTTATCTTTTCCTTACGGTGCTTTTCCTTCTAACGTCTGTTTTATAATGCTTCTCATAATATCTTCCGTAAGCTGTCCTGTCACATATCCATATAAATTTCCGTCACGATCGATCATATATGTCGTCGGAAATGCTGAAATTCCGTACCACTCGAACAGTTCTCCCGTTTCATCCATAAGTACCGGATATGTATATCCGTTTTCCTCCATAAATTTCGTAATATCCGAAACGGTTCCTTCCTGTCCGATTCCGGGTCCCGCGACTCCTAAGATCACCACTTCCGAATCATTCCCCATAACGGTGTATTCTTCATACAGTTTCTGTATTTCCGGCATTTCGCTGCGGCATGGTCCACACCACGTTGCCCAGAAATTCAAGAAGATAACCTTTCCTTTGTAATCCTCCAACTTATGAGATTTTCCGAACTGATCTTTTAATTCACCCATATGTGCACGGACTTTTTCCGGGTCCTGATCTTTTTCCTCTTTATCTGCTTTCCCACTTGCATTTTCTCCGGACGTATCTTTTCCGGATGTCTGCTCTTCATCCCCTCCTGAAGCATCCTTTTCATCCTGCTTTTTACCGTTTTCCTGCTTTCCCGATTCTGTTTTCTGCCCTGCCGAAGACAAATATCCTGTAATATCATTCATTTTCCCTGTAAACATAAGCAGTCCCATCAGCACCATGAGTACTCCGCCGATTTTCACTGTATAACGGACGATCTTCATATGCTTTTTGAAAAGATCTAAAAGCCGTGCAGTAAAAATGCCTGCCAATAAAAACGGCAAAATAAATCCGATCGTATACACTCCGATCAAAAGAAAACCTTTCGCTCCCGACTCTGCACTTCCAGCCATAAGGAGAACGCTTGTCAACGCAGGGCCTACACACGGCGTCCATGCAAAACTAAATGCGAATCCCATAATAAAAGCTGTGATCGGCGACATCGTCATTTTTTCAAGCCGAATCGGAAATCTATGTTCTGATCCGAGAACTTTGGAACTTCCAAATACTCCAAGCTGATACAGACCAAATAATACGACTAATATTCCCCCGACTCTGGCAAACAGCATCCTCTGCTCATGGAAGAAACTTCCGGCCGCCGACGCGCCCAGACCGAGTATAAAAAATGCGCTTCCTATGCCTACGGTAAAAAACAAAACTCTTAAAAACAGTTTCAGCCGATCTTTGTTCTTCTCACTGTTTTCACCCGTTCTGACCGCAGTATTCAAACCGCCTGACAAATAGCCAAGATAAAGTGGTACTAACGGCAATACGCAAGGGGAAAAGAAGCTTAATAGCCCCTGCATAAAAACTGTAAAAGCCGAAATCCCGGTTTCTATCGAAAATCCCATATGTTTCTCTCCATTCTTTTTATTATTTATCTTTTCTTTCCGTCTTTCTTTTGTACTTGCTTCGCTTTGTACGTTTTCTTTTCTTTTTAAATAATTTATAACATATTTTTCATATATGAGACAGTGATATTATCACAAAGCCAGCCTGTTTCTTACTTTCGAGTCTTTAAGGTCAAAGCTGTCGAGTTTTTCTCTTATCAAAAAAGCGTCTCGGAACAAAACTTTTT
>OHQG01000199.1_pt1 | contig 37492 bp, 33 predicted proteins | sample 1577871 | NCBI WGS metagenome assembly OHQG01 (sample SAMEA3879604, study PRJEB24766) | human gut metagenome | biome: human-associated habitat; feature: feces | place: USA | collected 1985/1987
CGGGTGACGGAGTAGGTATCTTAGTGCAGATATCCCATAAGTTCTTCGAAAAAACCTGTAGTACTCTCGGCTTTTCTATTGGCAAGGAACGTGACTACGGTATTGGTATGTTCTTTATGCCACAGGATGAGTTACAGAGAAACCGTGCTAAGAAGATGTTTGAGATTATCGTTGAAAAAGAAGGCTTAAATTTCTTAGGCTGGAGAGAGGTTCCGGTTCAGCCGGGCATCCTCGGAAAGAAAGCAGCGGACTGTATGCCATGCATTATGCAGGGATTTGTAAAGAGACCGTTTGATGTTCCACGAGGACTTGACTTCGATAGAAGACTTTATATTGTAAGACGAGTATTTGAGCAGTCTAACGATTCTGCTTATGTTGTTTCTTTAAGCAGCAGAACAATCGTATATAAAGGTATGTTCTTAGTTGGACAGTTAAGATTATTCTATAATGACCTTCAGGATAAGGATTATGAATCTGCAATCGCAACCGTACATTCCAGATTCTCAACCAACACCAATCCAAGCTGGGAGAGAGCACATCCGAACCGTTTCATCGTACATAACGGAGAGATTAATACCATCAAAGGTAATGCAGATAAGATGCTTGCCCGTGAAGAGACCATGGAGTCCGAAGAACTGAAAGGGGAACTGCAGAAAGTCCTTCCGGTTATTAATTCCGAAGGTTCTGACTCAGCAATGTTAGATAATACCTTAGAGTTCTTAGTAATGAGTGGAATGGATTTACCACTGGCAGTTATGATTATGATTCCGGAGCCATGGGCAAATAACAATACCATGTCCCAGAAGAAGAAAGACTTCTATCAGTACTATGCAACCATGATGGAGCCGTGGGATGGACCAGCCTCCATTCTTTTCTCAGATGGAGATGTCATGGGAGCTGTTCTTGACCGTAATGGATTAAGACCTTCCAGATATTATATTACCGATGATGACCAGCTGATTCTTTCTTCCGAAGTCGGAGTACTTGATATTGATCCGACCAAGATTGTTGTAAAAGAAAGACTTCGTCCGGGTAAAATGCTCTTAGTAGATACCATCCAGGGAAGAGTCATCAATGATGATGAATTAAAAGAGTATTACGCAAGCAAACAGCCTTATGGTGAATGGCTTGACCGTAACCTGATTAAACTGGAGGATTTAAAGATTCCAAATCAGCGTGTTCCGGAATATACCAAAGAAGAGCGTCAGAGAATGCAGAAAGCATTCGGTTATACTTACGAATCACTGCGTGAAGCAATCCTTCCGATGGCATTAAACGGAGGAGAAGGAACTTCTGCAATGGGTATTGATACTCCGCTGGCAGCACTGGCAGGAGACCATCAGCCACTGTTTAATTATTTCAAACAGTTATTTGCACAGGTAACAAACCCGCCAATTGATTCCATTCGTGAGAAAGTGGTAACATCAACTACCGTATATATCGGAGAAGATGGTAACCTGCTGGAAGAAAAGGCGATTAACTGCCAGGTATTAAAGGTAGATAACCCGATTCTTACCAACACAGATTTGATGAAAATCAAAAATATGAAAGTAGAAGGCTTCAAGGTTGTGGTTCTTCCTACTACATATTATAAGAATACAAGCCTGGAAAAAGCATTGGATCATCTGTTTGTAGAAGCAGACCGTGCATACCGTGACGGTGCAAATATCCTGATTCTTTCCGACCGTGGCATTGATGAGAACCATGTGGCAATCCCATCCCTTCTGGCAGTATCCGGTTTGCAGCAGCATCTGGTAAAGACCAAGAAGAGAACTGCAGTTGCCATGATTCTGGAATCCGGTGAACCAAGAGAAGTACATCATTTTGCAACATTGCTTGGTTATGGTGCCTGTGCAATCAATCCATATCTGGCACAGGATACCGTAAAGCAGTTAGTAGACGAGCATATGTTAGACAAGGATTACTATGCAGCAATCCATGATTACAATCAGGCAATTATCAGTGGTATCGTAAAAATTGCTTCCAAAATGGGTATTTCAACCATTCAGTCTTATCAGGGTTCTAAGATTTTTGAGGCAATTGGTATTGACTCCGCAGTAATTGATAAATATTTCACAAATACCGTAAGCCGTATCGGTGGAATTACACTGGAAGACATTGCAAAAGATGTAGATACTCTGCATTCTGCAGCCTATGATCCATTGGGATTAGAGACAGACCTTACTTTAGACAGCAAGGGACGTCACAAGATGAGAAGTGGCGCAGATGTTCACCTTTATAATCCGGCAACCATCCACCTTTTACAGGAATCAACCAAACGTGGAGATTACAACCTTTTCAAACAGTACACAGACCTTGTGAACAGTGAAGAACGTGATGCAAATATTCGTGGACTGATGGATTTCAATTTCCCGAAAAAAGGTGTTCCGATTGAAGAAGTAGAAAGCGTAGATTCTATTGTAACAAGATTTAAAACAGGTGCGATGTCCTATGGTTCTATTTCCAAGGAAGCCCATGAAACACTGGCAATTGCCATGAACCATTTACATGGTAAATCCAATACCGGTGAGGGTGGAGAAGATCCGGACCGTATCGCAAGTAAACATACAAGCTTAGACAGATGTTCTGCAATCAAGCAGGTAGCGTCCGGCCGGTTTGGTGTAACCAGCCGTTACTTAGTCAGTGCAGAAGAGATTCAGATTAAGATGGCACAGGGTGCAAAACCTGGTGAAGGTGGACACCTTCCGGGCAAGAAAGTTTATCCTTGGATTGCAAAGACAAGACTTTCCACACCGGGTGTATCCTTAATTTCACCGCCACCTCATCATGATATCTACTCCATCGAGGATTTGGAGCAGTTAATTTACGATTTGAAGAATGCCAACCGTGATGCAAGAATTTCCGTAAAACTGGTATCAGAAGCAGGTGTGGGTACAGTCGCAGCCGGTGTTGCCAAAGCAGGAGCGCAGGTAGTATTGATTTCTGGATATGACGGTGGTACCGGTGCAGCACCAAGCAGTTCTATCCATAATGCAGGACTTCCTTGGGAACTTGGACTTGCAGAGACACACCAGACTCTGATTATGAACGGACTTCGTAATAAGGTAAGAATCGAGACAGACGGTAAGCTGATGAGCGGCCGTGATGTAGCAATTGCTGCATTGCTTGGAGCAGAAGAGTACGGATTTGCAACTGCACCGCTGGTAACCATGGGATGCGTGATGATGCGTGTATGTAATCTGGATACCTGCCCTGCCGGAATCGCAACACAGAATCCGGAGCTTCGGAAACGTTTCGCGGGAAAACCGGAATATGTAGAAAACTTCATGCGGTTTATTGCAGAAGAATTAAGAGAAATCATGGCGAAGTTAGGCTGCCGTACCATTGATGAAATGGTAGGAAGAAGTGACCTTCTCCGGGTAAGAGAGGATTTGACAGACCGGGAAAAAGAAATCGACCTTTCCAAGATTTTGAATAACCCGTTTGCAGGACCAAAGGAGAAAGTTACATTTGATCCAAAACATGTATACGATTTCGAACTGGAGAAGACCAAGGACGAAACTGTACTGTTAAAACAGCTTTCTTCTGCACTGGATAAGAAACAGAAGAGAAGCATTGATGTAGAAGTAAGCAATACAGACCGTTCCTTTGGTACCATCTTTGGTTCCGAGATTACAAAGAAATATGACGATACTTTAGAGGAAGATACCTTTATCGTAAAATGTACCGGTGCCGGCGGACAGAGCTTTGGCGCATTCATTCCAAAGGGACTTACCTTAGAGCTGGTAGGAGATTCCAACGATTACTTCGGAAAAGGACTTTCTGGTGGAAAACTGGTTGTCTACGCTCCGGCAGGTGTGAAATATAAGAAGGATGAAAATATCATCATCGGTAACGTAGCACTTTACGGTGCAACCAGTGGTAAAGCATTTATCAGTGGTGTGGCAGGAGAACGTTTCTGCGTACGAAATTCCGGAGCTTCTGCAGTAGTAGAAGGTGTCGGTGACCATGGATGTGAATACATGACCGGTGGCCGTGTGGTTATCCTGGGTAAGACTGGTAAAAACTTTGCAGCCGGAATGAGCGGTGGTATTGCTTATGTATTAGATGAGGACAACGACCTTTATACCAGAATCAATAAGGAAATGGTGTTCTCAGAAGAAGTCGGAAACAAATATGATGTTATGGAATTAAAAGATATGATTAAAGAACACGTAGCTTTGACCAATTCTGAAAAGGGAAAAGAAATCTTAGATAACTTCAGTGAGTATCTGCCGAAGTTCAAGAAAGTAATTCCATACGATTATAACCGTATGTTAATGGCAATTGTTCAGATGGAAGAAAAAGGATTGTCTTCCGAACAGGCACAGATTGAAGCATTTTATGCGAATACAAGAAATTAAGGAGGGGACGCAAAATGGGAAAACCAACAGGATTTATGGAATATGACAGAGAGAATGCAGCAGCGGTTGCACCAAAGGAACGTATCAAGAACTTTAACGAGTTCCATACCCCTCTCTCAAAAGAAAAACAAAGAGTACAGGCAGCACGTTGTATGAACTGCGGCGTGCCGTTCTGCCAGGCTGGTATGAATATCATGGGAATGACCAGCGGATGTCCGTTGCATAACCTGGTACCGGAGTGGAATGACCTTTTGTATACCAACAACTGGGAGCAGGCATATAACCGTCTGACCAAGACCAACAACTTCCCGGAATTTACCTCAAGAGTATGTCCGGCACTTTGTGAAGCAGCCTGTACCTGTGGACACTGGGAAGACCCGGTAACCTGTAAGGCAAATGAGCATGGAATCATTGAAAATGCCTATGAAAAAGGATATGCTGCAGCAAAACCTCCAAGAGTCCGTACCGGAAAGAAGGTTGCAATCATCGGTTCCGGTCCTGCCGGACTTGCAGCAGCAGACCAGTTGAATAAAAGAGGACATTCCGTTACTGTATTTGAAAGAGATGACCGTGTCGGTGGACTTTTGATGTATGGAATCCCGAATATGAAGCTGGAAAAATGGGTTATTGACCGTAAGATTAATATAATGAAAGAAGAGGGTGTCGAGTTTATTACCAATGCCGATGTTGGAAAAGACATCAAGCCGGCAAAACTCTTAAAAGAATATGACCGTGTCATCTTAGCCTGTGGAGCAAAGAATCCAAGAGACATCAAAGCTCCGGGCAGAGATGCAGAAGGCATTTACTTTGCAGTAGATTTCTTAAAGGCAACTACCAAGAGTCTTTTAGATTCCGAGCTTAAAGATAACAAATATATTTCTGCCAAGGGAAAGAAAGTAGTTATCATCGGTGGTGGAGATACCGGAAATGACTGTGTCGGAACTTCTATCCGTCACGGCGCAGCCAGTGTCATCCAGCTTGAAATGATGCCAAAAGCACCGGATGAGCGTGCAGAGAACAACCCATGGCCGGAGTGGCCAAGAGTCTGCAAGACAGACTACGGTCAGGAAGAAGCAATTGCCATGTTCGGTTCCGACCCTCGTATTTACCAGACAACCGTAAAAGAGTTCTTAAAAGACAAGAACGGTAAGCTCTGCGGATTAAAAACCGTAAAATTAGAGGGCAAAAAGGATGAAAAGACCGGACGGATGCAGATGGTGGAAGTACCGGGCTCCGAAAGCAAGTTAGATTGTGATCTGGTTCTGATTGCAGCAGGCTTCCTTGGAACAGAAGATTACATTGCCAAAGCATTCGGCGTAGACTTAAATGCCAGAACTAATGTGGCAACAGACGCCGGTCATTACAAGACCAACGTGGAAAATGTCTTTACAGCAGGAGATATGCATCGTGGACAGTCCCTGGTTGTATGGGCAATCCGTGAAGGAAGAGAAGCAGCCCGTGAAGTAGACGAAAGTCTGATGGGATATTCTTATCTTTCCGTACAGTAATGAAAATTACAATATAATGATAGAAGAAAGTCGTCTGACTATGGTGACGCCGGAAGGTGAACTGTGGCAGGCGGCTTTTTCGTGGTTGACACATTCTGCTTTTGGGGCATAAAATAACCCTTGTGACAAAAAGAGCGAGAAGAAAACAGCGAAAGGATATAAAGAGAATGAGCAGGAAAGCAGTATTTTTTGATATTGATGGAACATTGTGGGACGAGCATTTTGTGATACCGGAGAGCACAAAGGAAGCAATCCGGATGCTGCGGGAAAATGGACATCTGGCATTTCTCTGCAGCGGAAGAACCAGAGCATTTATTCAGGATGAAAGATTGCTGACACTGGGATTCGACGGAATTGTGGCAGGCTGCGGTACCTGGATAGAGATGGATGGAAAAACACTTTTTTATAAAAAATTAGAACAGGAATTGATAGAGGATACCATACATATATTAAAAGAGTATGGAATTCCTACGGTATATGAGGGAAGCCGGAATTTGTATATGGATCTGGAAGAATTTGAAGAAGACCCTTATGGCTTGAAACTAAAAGAGACATTGGGAGAGGATTTGCTGCCGGTAACGGGAAATGAAGCAATTATGGAAATCAGTAAGTTTTCCTGCTCCACACCGGATGATACTTATCTTAAGGTACTTTCCCATCTGGAAGAGAATTTCACACCGCTGGTGCATGCTGCGGCATGTGCAGAGTTTATTCCAAAAGGATTTTCCAAAGCGTCCGGCATCGAAAAAACCTGTGAGCTTCTTGGTATTGAGAAAGAAGATACCTATGCATTTGGAGACAGTATCAATGATGTGGAAATGTTAAAGCATGTGCAGCATGGAATTGCCATGGGAAATGGTACCAAAGCAGCAAAAGAAGCAGCGGATTATATCACAGCACCATTGCACGAAGACGGCATTTATAAGGGATTGGAGCATTTTGGACTGATTTCATAAACAAATCTAAAAAAAGTATTAAATCGTTACAAATTGAAGAAAGTGAGAAAACGAGAGAAAAAACGAGATATTAAGAGTAAATATAAGAAAATAAGAGAAAAATAAAAAATGGTCAGGCTTGCGAAAAAGAGACGCAGAAACTATTATATGACTATCAGTTAGCACTCGGTTTGAACGAGTGCTAATAAAAAAGAAAGAAAACAAAGAGACCGAATCAAGGAGGCAATGAATCATGAAATTAGTACCATTATCAGACAGAGTTGTATTAAAACAGTTAAAAGCAGAGGAAAAAACCAAATCCGGAATTATCTTAGCAAGTGCTGCACAGGAGAAACCACAGGAAGCAGAAGTAATCGCAGTTGGTCCTGGCGGAGTGGTAGATGGCAAAGAAGTTACCATGCAGGTAAAAGAAGGACAGAAGGTTATTTATTCTAAATATGCCGGAACAGAAGTAAAACTGGATGGCGAAGAATATATCATCGTAAAGCAGAATGATATTCTTGCAGTAGTAGAATAATCGAATTGATAATTGGTAAATAAAACAAATAATAAAATAGGAAAATAGAAGAAAGAGGTAAGAAATTATGGCAAAGGAAATCAAATATGGAACAGAAGCCAGAACAGCATTAGAGGCTGGAGTTGATAAACTGGCAAATACAGTCAGAGTAACAATCGGACCAAAAGGAAGAAACGTTGTACTGGATAAATCATATGGCGCTCCATTAATCACAAATGATGGTGTTACCATTGCAAAAGAAATCGAATTGGAAGATGCATTCGAAAATATGGGCGCACAGCTTGTAAAAGAAGTAGCAACCAAGACCAATGACGTTGCTGGTGATGGTACTACAACAGCAACCGTTCTTGCACAGGCAATGATTCAGGAAGGAATGAAGAACTTAGAGGCTGGTGCAAACCCAATCGTTTTAAGACGTGGTATGAAGAAAGCAACTGAAAAAGCAGTTGAAACAATCGCAGCAATGTCTTCTAAAGTAACCGGAAAAGACCAGATTGCAAAAGTTGCATCTATTTCCGCAGGTGATGAAAGCGTTGGCAACATGGTAGCAGACGCAATGGAAAAAGTTTCCAATGATGGTGTTATTACCATTGAAGAGAGCAAGACCATGCAGACAGAGCTTGACCTGGTAGAAGGTATGCAGTTTGACCGCGGCTACCTGTCTGGCTACTTCGTGACCGATACGGACAAGATGGAGTGTGTGATGGAGAATCCGTACATCCTCATCTACGACAAGAAGATCAGCAACATCAAGGACTTCCTGCCCATCCTGCAGCCTGCTGCCGAGAGTGGCCGTCCGCTGTTGGTGATCGCCGAGGATGTCGATTCTGAGGCACTCACCACGCTGGTTGTCAACCGTCTGCGTGCTGGCTTGAAGATCTGCGCCGTCAAGGCTCCGGGCTTCGGCGACCGCCGCAAGGCCATGCTGGAGGACATCGCCGTGCTGACTGGTGGTGTGGTGATCAGCGAGGACAAGGGTCTGACGCTCGACAAGGCCACGCTCGAGGAACTGGGTACGGCCAAGAAGGTGACGGTCTCCAAGGACAACACCACCATCGTCGATGGTGCTGGCACGAAGGAGAACATCAAGGAGCGTGTGGCTCAGCTCAAGAACGAGATTGCCAACACGAAGAGCTCTTACGACAAGGAGAAGCTGCAGGAGCGCCTGGCCAAGATGGCCGGCGGCGTGGCCATCATCCGCGTGGGTGCCGCTACCGAGGTGGAGATGAAGGAGAAGAAGCTCCGCATCGAGGACGCCCTGAACGCGACCCGCGCGGCCGTTGAGGAAGGCATAGTCGCCGGCGGCGGCAGCGCCTACGTCATGGCCTCCAAGGCCGCTGCCAAGCTCGAAAAGAGCCTCAGCGGCGACGAGAAGACCGGCGCTGGCATCGTTGCCAAGGCCCTGCTGGCCCCCATCTGCCAGATAGCCTCCAACGCCGGCGTCGAGGGTGCGGTCATCCTGGAGAAGGTCGCCGCCTCCCGCAGCGCCACCTTCGGCTACGACGCCGCGAACGACAAGTTCGGCGACATGATAGCCATGGGCATCGTGGACCCGACCAAGGTCTGCCGCAGCGCCATCGAGAACAGCGCCTCCGTCTCTGCCATGGTGCTCACCACCGAGAGCCTTGTGGCCGACCTGCCCGAGAAGGCGGCCCCGGCCCCCGCTGCTCCCGACATGGGCGGCATGTATTGATAAAAACACAGCTTTGGGAGCCGGTGCCGCTGGCACCGGCTCCCCTTTTATTCTGAGCATCGGAGGAAGGTATGGAAAATATAGAGATAAGGCGGGCCGTCCCCGGGGACGAGGCGCTCATTCTGGATTTCATCCGCGAGCTCGCGGACTATGAGCATATGCTGGACGAGGTCGTGGCGACGGAGGAGCTGCTGCACGAGTGGCTGTTTGAAAAGCACGGCGCGGAGGTAGTTTTCGCAGCGGCAGATGGGAAAGAGGTCGGCTTTGCGCTGTTTTTCGGGAATTTCTCGACCTTCCTGGGCCGCGGCGGCATCTATCTGGAGGACCTCTTTGTGAAGCCTGAGTACCGCGGCCACGGCTGTGGCCGGGCGCTGCTCAGATATCTGGCGCGCACGGCGCTCGATCGCGGCTGCGGCAGGCTCGATTGGGCCTGCCTCGACTGGAACAAGCCGAGCATAGACTTCTACCTCTCCCTCGGCGCCGCTCCCCAGAGCGACTGGACCACCTACCGCCTCACCGGCCCCACCCTCGAGGCCATGGCAGAGTGAAAACCGCCCCGGACGAGATGTCCGGGGCGGTTTTTTCAGTTTTCGCCTCTGTAGGGCTCCGTGTGTTTGGTGTTGACGGCCACGCAGATGCGGCGGAGGCCCTCCTCCAGCACGGCGCGCGGACAGGCAAGATTCAGGCGGATAAAGCAGTCCGAGTTCTGCACGAACATGTTCCCGCCCTCAAGCAGGACGCCCGCGCGGTAGGCGAAGAACATGGGCAGGTCCTCATCGGGCGCGAAGTACTCTCCGAGGTCCACCCAGGCGAGGTAGGTCGCCTCGGACACGCGGTATTTCGCGCGCGGCAGGTGCCCGGCCAGGTACTCGCCCGCGAAGGCGAAGTTGGCGTCGAGATAGGCCTGCATCTCCGTGAGCCAGGGCTCGCCCTTCTCGTAGGCCGCCTGCGCGCCCGCGATGCTCAGGGGGTTGTCGAAGTTGTAGTGCCGCTCCAGCCAGGTCCTGCGCAGCCCTTCGTCGCGGATGAGGATATTTGAGAGCATGAGCCCCGCCATGTTGAAGGTCTTGCTCGGGGCCATGCAGGTGACAAGTTTCCCGTAGTCCGGCATGACTTTGCCCAGAGGCGTGTGAACGAGGCCGCGGCGGAGCAGATCGCAGTGTATCTCGTCCGAGATGACCCACATATCGTGCCGTTCGAGTATATCCGCGAGGCGCTCGAGCTCCTCCGGGCTCCAGACGCGGCCGCTGGGGTTGTGGGGGTTGCAGTGGATGAAGAGCCTGGTCTTTTCGTCGGCGCACTTGCGCTCGAAGTCGTCCCAGTCGATGCTGTAGTACCCATCCGTGTTCACGAGGTCGGAGCAGACATACTCCCGCGCGCTGTGGTCGGCGGCATATTTGAAATAGGCGTAGGACGGGGTGAGGAACAGCACCTTCTCGTCCGGGGCGCAGATGTACTCCACGAGCTCGAAGAGCGCGGGGATGACGCCGTTGGACATGACGAGCTCCTCCCTCCCGAACTCCCAGCCGTAACGGCGGCGGCACCAGGCGGCGAAGGCGTCAAAATAGCTTTTCTCAAAGACGCGGGTATAGCCGAAGATGCGCTTGTCCAGCCGCTCGCGGATGCCGTCTATGACGACGTCCGGCGTGGCGAACTCCATGTCCGCGACCCACATGCGGATGAACTCCTCGTCCTTGTACGGGAACACCATGCTCTCGTCCGCGTGGAAGATGTAGTCGCGGAAGCCGTCGGTGTTCATGGCGTTGGTGCGGCGGCGGTCTATTATCTCGTCGAAATCGTACATGGGCAGCCCTCCTGTGCATTGTTTTTCAAACTTCTGTTCTCATCATAACACGCCGCGCCGCCGCTTTCAAACCTTTCCGCAGCGGCTGTTGACAGCTGGAAGTCAGATGGTAAAATGGCAGTCGAAGGGGAGAATGGAATGAAAAAGAAATTTTACCAAAAATGGTGGTTCTGGCTCATAATAGCGCTGCTCGTCATCGGCGCCGTAGGCAATGCCATGGACGAGTCGAAAAACCCAGCCGAGAGCGCGCAGCCGCTCGTCCAGCCCACGTCCGAGGCCGTATCGGAGCCCGCTCCGACGTCTGCGCCCACTCCTGCTCCGACGCCCACTCCATCACCAACACCCGCGCCCACTCCGTCGCCCACGCCTGCTCCCACCCCAGCGCCGACGCCCTCGCCGTCCCAGGCAGCGTCGGGAAACGGCTCCGGGCAGGCTCAGACCGGCGGGACTTCATCGGGCGGCGGCACGGCCGGAGCATCCGGTGACGGCTCGGCCTCGGGCTCTTCTTCCAGCACATCCGGCGGGGCGTCGCCAGGCGGCTCCGCGGACGCCGCGGTCGGCGCGGACGGCGGCGGCTCAGGCAGCGGCGTCATGGTCTGGATAACCAGCACCGGCTCAAAGTACCACTGCATCCCCGACTGCGGCAATACCAAGACCTCGTGGCAGGTCACGCTCGACTACGCCATCTCCCAGGGCTACGAGGCCTGCAAGCGCTGCTGGTGACGCCGCTTGCCGCCGGGCGGCGGAAGTGGTAAACTTGCGGTGAAAACTTTTTCGGAGGGATACGCCATGCTGGCCTACACATACGTCGAGCGCGGGAAATTCGCGCTGCTCGAAAAGCCCAAGCCCGTGCTGCTGGACGAACGGGACGCCATCGTAAAGGTGACTCTCGCGAGCATCTGCACGAGCGACCTGCACATAAAGCACGGCTCCGTACCCCGCGCCGTGCCCGGCATAACCGTCGGGCACGAGATGGTGGGCGTCGTGGAGTCAGTCGGCCCCGCGGTGCGCTCCGTCCGTCCCGGCGACAGGGTGACGGTGAACGTCGAGACCTTCTGCGGGGAGTGCTTCTTCTGCAAAAGGGGCTGGGTGAACAACTGCACGGACCCCGACGGCGGCTGGGCGCTCGGCTGCCGCATAGACGGCGGGCAGGCCGAATACGTGCGCGTGCCGCACGCGGACCAGGGGCTCGACCGCATACCCGAGGGCGTCTCGGACAGGCAGGCGCTCTTCGTGGGCGACCTGCTGGCGACGGGCTACTGGGCCGCGGACATCGCGGAGATAAGCCCCGGGGACACGGCGCTCATCATCGGCGCGGGGCCGACGGGGCTGTGTACGCTCCAGTGCGTGCTGCTAAAGTCGCCGGGCCGCGTCATCGTCTGCGAGGCGGACGCGGGCAGGCGGGACTTCGTGCGCCGGCACTGGCCGGAGGTGCTGGTGACGGGGCCTGAGGGTCTGCGGGACTTCGTGCTCGCCCACAGCGCCCACGGAGGGGCGGATGCCGTACTGGAGGTGGCGGGCACGCCCGAGAGCTTCCGCCTGGCCTGGGACTGCGCGCGGCCCAACGCCGTCGTCACCGTCGTGGCCCTCTACGATGGGCCGCAGACCCTGCCCCTGCCGGACATGTACGGCAAGAACCTCACCTTCAAGACCGGCGGCGTGGACGGCTGCCGCTGCGCCGAGACGCTGGAACTCATTGCCCGGGGCCTGCTCGATACGACGCCCCTCATAACGCACAGCTACCCCCTGCGCGAGATCGAGGCCGCCTACGAGCTCTTTGAAAACCGCCGCGACGGCGTGGTGAAGGTCGCCATAGAGTGCTGAGGCCGCCGGGTCCCATATTCAAACCTTCTTCCCCACCGCCGTTACTTTACACAGCTTACCCCCTCCCGGTATATTAAAAATCGTCAAATCCTGCCTCCTTGCGTTGACGGGGCCGGGCTTTATCTTTATACTTGTATTATATCAATGAGTTTTTGGGGGTGCTTATGGAGTTTTTTGACACTTATAGAGAGATACTCCGCTGCGAGCTCATCTACGCCACGGGCTGCACGGAGCCCATCGCCATAGCCTATGCCGCCGCCGTCGCGAGGCAGACCCTGGGAGCAATGCCCGAGCGTCTCGTTGTCCTTTGCAGCGGCAATATCGTAAAAAATGTGAAGAGCGTCATAGTTCCGGGCACGGGCGGCCTGCGCGGCATCGAGGCCGCCGCGCTCATAGGCGCCGTCGGGGGCGACGCCGGGGCGGGGCTGAACGTGCTCCACGGCGTCACGGATGCGCACAGGGCCGAGACGGCCGCGCTGCTTGATTCCGGCGCCTGCAGCGTCGGGCTGCTGGAGTCGGAGGAGCCGCTGCACATACGTCTGTCCGCCGAGGGCGGTGCGCACCGCGCCGAGGTGGAGATACGCGGCTCGCACACCAACATAGTCGGCCGCCGCCTGGACGGCGAGGAGCTGGCAGCCGGCGGCGCGGGAGAGCAGCAGTCCGCCGGTGGGCCGGACTACGAATGTCTGAGCCTAAGCGGTATTCTGGACTACGCCGAGGGCACGGACCTTTCCTCGGAGCGGGAGCTGCTTGAAAGCCAGATAGAGTGCAACAGGGCCATAGCCATCGAGGGCTTCCTGGGCGAATACGGTCTGAACGTCGGCCGCGCCCTGCTGGAGCACGCGAACTACGGCCCCTACGTCCGGGCCGCGGCCATGGCCGCCTCGGGCAGCGACGCGAGGATGAGCGGCTGCCTGATGCCGGTGGTCATAAACTCCGGCAGCGGCAACCAGGGACTGACAGTGTCCCTGCCGGTCATCTCCCTGGCGGAGTCCTGGGACAGCAGCCACGAGCAGCTGCTGCGGGCGCTGCTCATCAGCAACCTCGTCTCGGTGCACGTCAAGCGGCACATAGGCCGGCTCTCGGCCTACTGCGGCGCGACGAGCGCCTCCAGCGGCGTGGCCGCGGCGGCGACCTGGCTGCGCGGGGGCAGCCGGGAGGAGATCGCCTCCTCGGTCGTCAACACTCTGGCTGTAGTCTCCGGCATGATCTGCGACGGGGCGAAGGCCTCCTGCGCGGCGAAGATCGCCGCGGCGCTGGACTCCGCCTTCCTGGCCCACCGCCTGGCCATGCAGGGCAAGCGCTTCGCCGGCGGCGACGGCATAGTGGCCGCCGACACAGAGGAGACCATCCGCCGCATAGGCTCCCTCGGCTCCCGCGGCATGGCCGGCACGGATAAGGAGATACTGCGGCTCATGCTGCTGTGAGCGGTACAGTATTTTCATTTATTAGTAAGATTGTAATAAGTTCATCTTGGAAAACGCTTTCGGATGTGCTATTCTTATAGCCGAGGTGAAAGCGTATGGACAGGACCACGATTCGGGACGTGGCAAAAAAGGCCGGGGTCTCCATCACGACGGTATCCAAGGCCCTGAACGATTACTCGGATGTCAATCCTGAGACCAGACAGAGGATACGCGAAATCGCGGAGGAGCTCAACTACGTCCCCAACGCCGCAGGCAGGACCATGGGCGGCAAGGCCGACAAGGTCATCGGCCTGCTCATAAACGACCTCAAGCCCACGGACCCCTCCGGCGCAGTTTACGGTATCCTCAGCGGCGTCTGCCACGCCTGCCAGGACAACGGCATCGAGTTCATACTCCTGACCACCGACGGTCTCCAGCAGCAACAGCAGTCCCTCAAGGTGCTCTGCCTCAAAAAGCAGCTCACAGGCCTCATCTGCTCCGGCTTCCGCACCAACGACCGCTACCTTGAGCAGCTCGGCGACATTGACATACCCTGCGCCTTCATTGACATGCGCACGCCCGACAGCCGCGTCATGGACATCACCATCGACAACAGCCGCGCCGCCTTCGACGCCGTGAACCACCTGCTGCGCTGCGGCAGGCGGAACATCGCCATGATAAACGGCCGCTCCGTCGCGGACGTCTCCCTCCTGCGCGAGAGAGGCTACCGCCGGGCCATGGAGCAGGCCGGGCTGGAGGTGCTCCCCGGCCGCATAGTCTACGCCGACTTCGACGACATCACAGCCTACAACAAGGTCTGGCGCCTCCTCCAGGACGACCCGGAAATCGACGCCCTTTTCTGCGCCAGCGACCTCATGGCAATAGGCGCCTGCCGCGCCATCGGGGACCTCGGCCTCAGCGTCGGCCGGGACATCCTCGTAGCCGGCTTTGACGACATTCCCATCGCCCGCTACCTCTACGGCGGACTCACCACCATCCGCCAGAACTTCTACCGCATGGGCTACATCGCCGGCCAGGCCGTCTACGACAAGATCGAAGGCACCGCAAAGGCCCACCTGAACGACGTGATGTACGAGCTCGTCGTGCGCGGCAGCACGAGGCCCGACAACTGAAAAGCTCCGAAAGGACGGGCTCCGGCCCGTCCTTTTTGATTGCATCTGGGCCGTTTAGTCAAAAAACGCGCTCGGAATTTGTTCAGAATGTGACTATACAAAAAAATGCAGATGTGCTATCCTATCCCTGACAAAAACGTTTTCGAGAGTATGGGAGAAGGTAGAAAGGCACATGGATAAAAAGCGTCTCGTCCGCGGGATAATGCGTCTGCTCTGCGCCTTCATCGACTATGTGCTGGTGATGTTCCCCGTGCAGTTCGTCATGCTGTACGTCATGCAGATAGAGCTGAGCTCGGTTGACTTTCTCTTCCGGCTGCTGCTGGCGGTGTACGGGCTGCTGATGGTCGAGTACAACAAGGGCGCGACGCTGGGGAAGATGCTTGGACGGCTCAAAGTCACGGACAAGACTGGTGTGAAACCTCGGGCGCTCTACGTCGGCCTGCGGGAGCTTGTGAAGTGCATGTACCTCATCCCCATCGCGGGCTGGGCCGCCGGGCTCATAAGCACCGTCATGCTGCTGCTCAAGGGCACGACGCTGCACGACATGGCGGGCAACACCAAGGTCATCTTCCGCTGGGAGGAGGAAGACCTCGAAGACGCTGAGGAGGCAGGCTCATGAGCAATCTCGACCAGATATTCGGCCTAAAGGAGAGCGACCCCCTTGTCGCCATGAACCCCTTGCTGCTGCTTGGCTGCGTGCTCGCGGCCATAGCCATAGGCTGGCTCTGCGCCAAACTCTATGAGAACACCAGCGATTTCAAAAAATCCGTCAGGCTCTACATACCCCTCGCGGCGGTGAACTTCGTCGTTTTCCTGCTGCTGGGCGTGCCATGGCTCTTCTCCCTCGGCGGCCAGCTCTGCGGCTTTGCCGTCATGGCCTGGATATCCAACTACTATTTTTATCATTGAGCGCAAAACCTCCAGCCCCCGCGGGCTGGAGTTCTTTCAGACAGTTTACAAAAACGTTTTTGCAACCTATTCAGCTGCATTACAGGAGGACAACAAAATGGGCATGGACTACTCTCGGGCGAAAGACTGGATAGTCGCGGAGCGCGGCTTCGAGCCCGAACACCTGGGCAAGTGCGAATCCATCATGTGCCAGGGCAACGGCTATCTCTGCCTTCGCAACGCCACGGACGAATTCAACCCCCGCGAACAGCGCGACCTCTTCGTGGCCGGCACTTTCAACAAGTTCGACGACAACGAGGTCACCGAGCTGCCAAACGCGGCCGACGTCTCCAGGCTGGAGATAAAGCTCGACGGGCAGCGCTTCAGCCTGCTCACCGGCACGGTGGAGGACTACGACAGGACCCTGGACCTCAAAACCGGCGAAACCGTCCGCAAGGTCGTCTGGAAGGCCCCGAACGGCCGGCGCTATGAGCTCTGCTTCCGCCGCTTCGTGTCCATGGAGCGGCTGCACGTCATCGGCCAGAAGCTCTGCGTCAGGCCCCTCGACGGCGAGGCCCTGCTCGGCATCGCCGGCGGCATCGACGGGCGCATGACGAATTCCGGCAGCCAGCACTTCTCCGAGGGCGACAAGCGCCTCTTCAAGGGCCGCCACATGCAGTACAGCCAGACCACCGGACAGTCGAAGATCGACTTTGTATTCAACACCACCTTCTCCTTCGCCATGGACGGCGAGGCGCGCGAGGAGCCAGGCTTCATCGTCATCGACCGCCGCATGATAGCCCAGGAATATCAGATAACCATCCCCGCGGGCAGCACGCTCTGCGTAGAAAAGCTCTCCAGCGTCTACACCTCCCGCGACCGCGACAGCGAAGGCCTGAGCTACGACGAGCTGCACGACAAGGCGCTCGCCGGGCATGAGGCCGCGTGCGAGCTCGGCTACGACGAGCTGCTTTCCGAGAGCGCCGCCGCCTGGGCGCGCAAGGTCTGGGACAACATCCCCGTCACCATCGACGCTGAGAACGAGTTCGACCAGCTGGCCATGCGCTTCGCCCAGTACCACCTGCACGTCATGACCCCCGCCCACGACAACCGCATGAACATCGGCGCGAAGGGCCTCTCCGGCGAAGGCTACAAGGGCCATACCTTCTGGGACACCGAGATGTTCATCCTCCCCTACTTCATATACAGCGCCCCCGAAATAGCCAAGAGCCTTGAGGAGTACCGCTTCCTCAGCCTGCCCGGCGCCCACAAGAAGGCCGGCGGCAACGGCTACAAGGGCGCCCAGTTCCCCTGGGAGTCCGCCTGGATAGACGACGGCGAAGTCACACCCGTCTGGGGCGCGGCAGACATCGTCACGGGCCTGCCCACCAAGATCTGGTCCGGCTTCATCGAGCAGCACATCACCGCCGACGTCGCCTACGGCGCCTGGGAATACTACATGGTCACAGGCGACGAGGACTTCATGGAGCGCTGCGGCTATGAGCTCATTCTCGACACCGCCAAGTTCTGGGCCTCCCGCCTCGAAGAGGGCGAGGACGGCAAGCTCCACATAAACGACGTCGTCGGCCCCGACGAGTACAAGGAGCACGTGGACGACAACGCCTTCACCAACCACATGGCCGCCTGGAACATCCGCAAGGCCCTCGAATACTGCGGGCTGCTCCGCTCCGAAAAGCCAGCGCTCTACAAGGCCCTGGACGAAAAGCTCGGCCTCGCCGCGCTCGAACCTGTCTGGGAGGACAAGCTCTCCCGCCTCTACCTGCCCCAGCCGCGCGAGGACCTCGTCATCCCCCAGGACAGGACCTACCTCACGCTCAAGGACATAGACCTCACGAAGTACAAAAAGCAGGAGAACGTCGGCAGCATCTACCGCGACTACAACCAGGAGCAGATAACCCACATCCAGGTCTCCAAGCAGGCCGACATCCTCATCATGTTCCTGCTGCTCGAAAACCAGTTCAGCGCCGAGGTCAAGGCCGCCAACTGGAACTACTACGAGCCCCGCACCCTGCACGACTCCTCCCTCTCCCTCTCCACCCACTGCATCCTCGCGGGCGACATGGGCAACCGCGAGATGGCCTACGAGCTCTTCCAGAAGGCCGCCGCCATCGACGTCGGCCCCAACATGAAGACCAGCGACGCCGGCATCCACGCCGCCTCGCTGGCGGGCGTCTGGCAGTCCGTCGTCTTCGGCTTCGGCGGCGTCAGGATGCTGGACGGCAGGCTCCGCATGGACCCCGCCCTGCCCGAGAGCTGGCGCGGCCTCGACTTCTTCCTCCACTGGCAGGGCCAGAAGCTCCACATCCGCCTCAGCCACCAGCGCGCCGAGCTGGAAAACCTCACCGGCACCCGCGCTGTCGAGCTCAGCATAAACGGCCGCCCCTGCACCGTGAAAGACAAACTCAGCGTAAATCTTTGAGCCATTTTTTGTGCTAAATAAATTATTCTAACATTTTATCCAAAAACCTCAAAAGTAGTTTGTCAAAAAAGTGCATTGCAAGCGAAAACGTTTTTGTATAAAATCATCTTAGCCAAAAACGTTTTAGTTGCAACAAAAAAAGAGGAGGATCATCATGAAGAAAACCACCAAACTTCTTGCGCTGGTGCTGGCGCTCGTCATGGCTCTCGGCCTCATGCTCACCGGCTGCGGCAGCACCGAAAATCCCCCCGCCGGCGACGGCGGCGACAGCGACGGCAGCGACGGCGGCTTCGCCGGGCGCACCCTCACCGTAGGCATCTGGGGCGGCAACGACCAGGAGACCGCCGCCATCAACGCCCTCAAGGCCAACTTTGAGGAGATGTACGGCTGCACCGTCGAGCTCAAGGTCTACACCGACTACAACACCCAGATCCAGGCCGACTTCATCGGCCAGACCGCTCCCGACTGCTTCTACGTGGACGGCAGCATGTTCCCCTTCTACGGCTCCCTGGGCGTCATGGAGCCCCTGGACCCCGCCGAGTATGAGCTCGACAAGTTCTATCCCAACCTCATCGAGGCCTTCACGAACGCGGACGGCGAGGTCCTCTGCGTGCCGAAGGACGTCTCCACCCTCGCCACCTACTACAACATCGACCTGCTCGAAGCCTGCGGCTACACCGCGGACGACATCCCCGACAACTACGACGACTACAAGGCCTTCCTGACCGACCTCCAGGCCAAGCTTGACGAGGTCTACGGCAAGAACCAGATAGCCGCCATGACCTACAACCAGGACCTCTCCCGCAACCTCCCCATCCTGCAGGACGGCAACGACGGCCTCGTCGCTGAGGACGGCACCGCCACCCTGACGAGCGACGGCGTCGTCGCCAACATGGAGTACATACTCGACTTCGTGAAGAACGGCCTCTGGAAGACCCCGAGCGACCTCGGCCTCGGCTGGAACGGCGAAGCCTTCGGCACCGGCAAGGCTGCCATCATGGAAGAGGGCAACTGGGTCTACGGCACCCTGAGGACCGACTACAGCGACATCAATTTCGGCGTCAAGGAGATGCCCTCCTACAACGGCACCCAGTACTCCATGAGCTACACCGTCGGCTACGGCATCTACGCCCTGAGCGAGAACAAGGACATGGCCTCCGCCTGGATCAAGTACGTCACCAGCGTTGACGGCCTGACCATCTGGTGCGGCGGCGCCGGCTGCCTGCCCCCGCGCTCCGACGCGGCCGAGGCTATGGACGTCGAGAGCGACCCCGTCTGGGCCGTCCACTCCGCCATGACCGAGTGCTCCCTGCCCTGGCAGCTGGGCAACAACGCCTCCATCATCAACACCGCCTACCAGAACTACTTCCCCCTCGCCGTCAGCGGTGAGATGACCGCCGCCGAGTTCCTGGCCGCGGCCGAGCAGCAGGCCAACCAGGAGATAGCCAACGCCGGCTGAGAAGCCTGAAAGCGCCTTAAAAAACAAACCGGAGGAATTCAGCGGAGACCCCGCTGGATTCCTCCGCGTGCGACAAGGCCGGGCCTGTCAAACCGGCAAGTTAGAAAAGGGAGGAATCGCGAATGCCAAGCGGCAGTCCGCAGTCCACGGCAGTAGCTGCCGTGAGGAAGCGGCCCCGTCACACCAAGCGCCAGCTGCAGGAATGGCGCCAGGGATATGTCTTCCTGCTTCCCGCGGTAATCATCCTGGGCATCTTCATCGGCATCTCCGCACTCTTCGTCATCTACCTCTCCTTCTGCAAGGTCAACCTTTTCACGAACAGCTACACCTTCGTCAAGCTGGACAACTACCTGCGGCTCTTCACCGACGAGTACGCCCGCACGGCGCTGCTGAACTCTCTGAAGTTCTCCGTGGTCGTGGTGCCCTGCCAGACCATCATCGCGCTCATCATAGCCAGCGTGCTCAACAGCCGCATCAGGGGCAAGACCTTCTTCCGCGCCGTCTACTTCCTGCCGACCCTCACCTCGAGCTCCGCGCTGACCATCATCTTCATGTTCATGTTCAGCGTCACCGGCCCCATCAACACCATCCTCATCAACATGGGCATCCTGCCCGAGGGCGGCGGCATCAACTTCCTGAACAACCCCGCCGTTGCGCTCCAGGTCATCATGATCATGAACATCTGGTCCACCGTGCCGCAGTACACCACCATGTACCTCGCCAGCCTCCAGGACCTGCCCGCCTCCCTCTACGAGGCCGCCGACATCGACGGCGCGGGCACCTTTGAGAAGTTCAAGAGCATCACCATCCCCTACCTGAAGCCCATCACCACCTACGTGCTGCTCACCGGCATCATCGGCACCCTGCAGATGTTCGACCAGGCCTACATATTCTCCAACGGCTCCGGCGGCCCGGCCAACAGCACCCTCACCGTTTCGCTCATGGTCTACCGCTACGCTTTCGGCACGACGAACGCCATGGGCTATGCTTCCACCATCGCCATCGTCCTCGCCCTCGTCATCATGGCCGTGTCCCTGATAGCCGAGAAGCTGAACGATGCCGAGAAGTGGTATTAAGGAGGCGGGAAACATGAAGTCCAAGAGAAAAGCCGGGCGCATAGCGCTCTATGCAGTGCTCATAATCTACGCCTTCATAACGCTCTACCCCTTCCTCTGGATGGTGGCGGCCTCGTTCAAGCCCCTGCGCGAGATCGTGGGCGGCAACATGAGCCTCATCTCCGAGAACATGACCCTCGACAACTACACCACCATCTTCGGGCACAGCTCCCTCTTCCCGCGCTGGTTCTTGAACTCGCTGTTCGTCGCCACCGTCGGCACGGTCATCAACGTCTTCATAAACTCCATGGCGGGCTACTCCCTGAGCTGCCTGAACTACCCCGGCCGCAACAAGATCCACCACGCCCTGCTGCTGCTCATGATGATCCCCGGCCAGGTGCTGCTCATCCCGAACTACCTGCTGCTCAAGGAGTTCGGCATGCTCGACAGCTACATGGCCCTCATCCTTCCCGCGGCGGCGAACATAGGCAACATCTTCCTCATGCGTCAGTTCTTCATGAACTTCCCGCATGACGTGGCCGAGGCGGCGGAGATAGACGGCCTGAACCGCTACGGCGTGTTCTTCCGCATCGCCATGCCTCTCGCGCGGCCCACCATCGCCACCACCGCCATTTTCGGCTTCATGGGCTTCTGGAACGCCTTCACGGCGCCCATGCTCTACATCAAGACCGACACCAAGTACACCCTCACCCTCGGCCTGCAGAGCTTCCAGTCCCAGAACGCCGGCACGATGTGGAACCAGGTCATGGCTGCGGCCTGCATCTCCGTGGTACCTATCATCATAATCTATCTCATCTTCAACAAGTTTTTCCTGGTCGGTCTCCGCATGGACGGAGAGAAATAAGCCTCTCAGGGGTCGGACGGATGTGCGGTTCTGCCACCAGCCTCCGGCCCCTTTTTGCCCCCTGGGCTCAATCACAACTGCTGCTGTACATTAGGAGGATAACTAGGTATGAAACAAGCATGGTGGAAGGAGAGCGTGGTCTACCAGGTCTACCCCCGCAGCTTCCAGGACTCCAACGGCGACGGCATAGGCGACCTTGCCGGCGTCACCAGCCGCCTGGACTACCTGCGCGAGCTGGGCGTGGACGTCATCTGGCTCTCGCCCTTCTATCGCTCCCCCGGCGGGGACAACGGCTACGATATCAGCGACTACCAGGCCATCGAGCCCTGCTTCGGCACGATGGAGGACTTTGACCGCATGCTCGCCGAGGCGCATGCCCGGGGCATTCGCGTGGTTGTGGACCTCGTCGTGAACCACACCTCGGAGATGCACCCCTGGTTCATCGAGAGCCGCTCTTCCCGCGACAACCCGAAGCGCGACTTCTACATCTGGCGCGACGGCAAAAACGGCGGCCCCCCGAACAACTGGGGCTCCAAGTTCTCCGGCAGCGCCTGGACCCTTGACGAGACCACGGGGCAATACTACCTCCACACCTTCGGCACCTTCCAGCCCGACCTCAACTGGGACAACCCCGCCGTACGCGAGGAGGTCTTCAAGATGATGCGCTGGTGGTGCGACAAGGGCGTGGACGGCTTCAGGATGGACACCATCAGCATGATAAGCAAGACCCCCGAGATGCCAGACGGCGAGCTCCGCCCCGGCAGCGACTTCGGGGACTTCGGCCCCTACGTCTACAACGGCCCCAACGTTCACAAGTACCTTCGCGAGATGCGCGAGAAGGTGCTGCGCCACTACGACCTGCTCACCGTGGGCGAGTGCTCCGGCCTCACGGTCCAGGAGGCCTGCCAGTACGCCAACGACGACGGCACCGAGCTCAACATGGCCTTCCACTTCGAGCACATGGACCTGGACGGCGGCGAGAGCTTCAAATGGAACCGCAACAAGATAGACCTTGTCGAGCTCAAGGCCCTGCTCACAAAGTGGCAGAAGGAGCTTGACGGCAAGGCCTGGAACAGCCTATACTGGTGCAATCACGACCAGCCGCGCATAGTCTCCCGCCTCGGCAACGACTCTACGCCCGAGCTGCGCGAGAAGAGCGCCAAGGCCATCGCCCTCACCATCCACATGATGCAGGGCACGCCCTACGTCTATGAGGGCGAGGAGCTGGCCATGACGAACGCCCCCTTCGGCGGCCTTGAGGACTTCCGCGACATAGAGAGCATCAACGCCTACAACGAGCTCGTCGGCAGCGGACGCATGGGCTCCGAGGAGATGCTGGGCTTCCTGCGCTACAAGAGCCGCGACAACTCCAGGACGCCCATGCAGTGGGACGCGGGCAAAAACGCCGGCTTCTCCGAGGGCGAGCCCTGGATAATGGTGAACCCGAACTACAGGGAGATAAACGCCGCAGAGCAGCTCTCACGGCCCGACTCCGTGTTCCGCTTTTACCAGGAGCTCATCCGCCTGCGGCACACGCACAAGCTCATCGTCTACGGCAGCTACGATCTCATCCTGCCCGAGGACAGGCAGCTGTTCGCCTACACCCGCACGCTCGGAGACCAGCGCCTGCTCTGCGTCGTGAACCTCTCCGACGAGCCAGCCGCCTGCGAGGTGCCTGAGGAGTTTGCCGCCGCGCAGAAGCTCATAGAGGTCGGGCAGCCCTCCATCAGCGGCGGCCGGGCCGAGCTCGCGCCTTGGGACGCCTTCGTGCTGGCTATTCTTTGATTTGAAAAGAGGACTGGGAAAATGAAATATCAGGCTGTGATTTTTGACCTGGACGGCGTCATCTGCTTTACGGACGAGTACCACTACCTGGCCTGGAAGCAGATGGCGGACAGCCTGGGCGTCTACTTTGACCGCGAGATAAACAACCGCCTGCGCGGCGTCTCGAGGATGGAGAGCCTGGAGATAGTGCTTGAGCGCTACGAGGGCCCGGCGCTCTCCGCCGAGCGCAAGGCGGAGCTGGCGGCGATGAAGAACGACATCTATCGCGAGAGCCTGGCGCAGATGAGCCCCGCCGACCTTAGCGACGAGGTCCGCTCCACCCTGGACGGCCTGCGCGGCATGGGCCTGAAGCTGGCCATAGGCTCTTCGAGCAAGAACACGCCCTTCATCCTGGGCCAGCTGGGCCTGGGCGGCTATTTCGACGCCGTGAGCGACGGCAACAATATCACCCGCTCGAAGCCCGACCCGGAGGTCTTCCTGAAGGCCGCCGAGATGCTGGGCCTGGAGCCCTCGGTCTGCCTCGTGGTGGAGGACGCCGTCTCCGGCGCCCAGGCCGGCCACGCCGGCGGTTTCGACGTCGCCTGCGTGGGCGACGCCGCCAAGGCCCGCGCCGGGGAGTACAACATGGACAGCATAAAAGAGCTGCTCGCGATAGCCGGCAAATAAGGTCCGGCATGGGCAAAAGGCCCCAGTTCAAAAACAGAAATATGCGCAGGGGCGCGCAAAATCGGAAGGCACCGGGAAAGGCAAGAACGCTTTTCCCGGTGCCTTCTGAGCTGTCAGGGCTTCACCTGCACGGCTGCACGGCAGCCGATGACGGGCGCAAAATGACCGATTACCGAAAAAGCCTTACAAGCTCCCGGCTTTGTGTATAATAGAGGCCGGAAGTGGTTGCACGTGGTTTTCAAGCTGTTCATTGATAAGAGCCGCGCGGAAGAAGTGACCGCAACAGTTCACGAACGAACTGCTCTGATCGATGAAATAGAGCGGCTTGTTCTGCAGGAAAGCATCACAGACAAGATCCCCGGCTACGAGGACGACACGATCGTAATGCTTCCAACAGACAGCGTGGAGTGCTTCTACGTAGAAAATGACAAGACCTACGCGCATTGCGCAGACAAAAGACGATACCTCGTCAAGAAAAGGCTGTATGAGCTGGAAAAGCTGCTGCCGGGGAACTTCGAGAAAATAAACAAATCGGCCATAGCGAATTGGAGCCGGGTATCCAAGCTGAAGGTCGAGCTTTCCGGAGTTGTTGACGTCGTATTCAGCAGCGGTCACGTTGACTGCATTTCAAGACGATGCTTTTCAGAGCTCAGGAGGAGGTATGGATTATGAAAAAGCATTTCAGGAACTTCTGTGTCAGAGGGATGACGTTTGCGTGGACCGGCCCTGTAATTCTTGCTGTCGTATGGCTCTGTCTGGAAAGGGCGGGCATCGTTTCAATGCTCACGGTGAATGAAGCTGTGCTTGGGATCGTTTCGTCCGCCATAATGGCATTCGTTGCGGCAGGCATCTCTATCGTATATCAGATCGAAAATATCCCAAAAGCATTTGCGGGGCTTATTCAGTGCGCCGTACTCTACATTGACTATCTTGGCATTTATATTATTAACGGGTGGATCCCGACGGACAGGATATGGGTGTTTACACTGATATTCTTGGCAGTTTTCGTCATCGTGTGGTCCAGCATTTATATTCCCATCCACATCAGGGTCAAGAAAATAAATCGTACGCTGCGTGAAAAAAACGGCTTTTCACAAAGCATTTGAGCCCAGCGCGCCCTGCTTGCAGACTCAGAAGCTGCTCGTGCCTGTTGTATCGTGTATTGACATTGTGGCGATATTGGCATTAATATATGGTGCAACATGAGCTCATGCAGGTGATAATATGACGATAATTCCTGTCCGGCATGCGAAAAAGCTCTATCTTCCCCTTCTTCTGCTTGCAGATGAGCAGGAGGATATGATAGACAAATATCTGGAACGCGGGGATATGTATGTTCTTGATGACGAAGGTATCAAGGCGGAATGTGTTGTCACCGATGAAGGCTGCGGCATACTCGAACTTAAAAACATCGCCGTATGCCCCGAGTCTCAGAGGCGAGGATACGGAAAAGCGCTCATTGATTTTATTGAGCGCAAGTATTCGGGCCGTTTCTCAGTATTACAGGTCGGTACCGGCGACAGCCCGCTCACTATCCCCTTCTATGAAAAATGCGGCTTCGCCCGTTCCCACATTGTGAGGGACTTTTTCATAACCAACTACGACCACCCCATATACGAAAACGACATTCAGCTCAGGGACATGGTTTATCTGCGCAAACCTATTTAACGCCGCACACCATAAAGGCAAAACAAAAAGGCTTGAAACTTTCGTTTCAAGCCTTTTTACCTGGTGGAGATAAGCGGGATCGAACCGCTGACCTCTTGAATGCCATTCAAGCGCTCTCCCAGCTGAGCTATACCCCCATGCGGTGCAAGAGGTATATTAGCAGAATTGCGCGGGATTGTCAAGCGCTTATTTTAAAAAACCTGCAACAATTTGTTCTTCGGCCTCTTCTTCTGTCAGGCCCAGGGTCATCAGCTTTATCAGCTGCTCGCCCGCTATCTTGCCTATCGCCGCTTCGTGGATCAGGCTCGCCTCTACGCTGTTCGCCGTTATCTCCGGCACCGCGCGCACTGAGGCGCTGTCCATGATGATCGCGTCACACTCCGAGTGGCCGCTGCACTTGCCGTTGCCGTTTATACGCGACACGAACAGCTGCTTCGACTCGTCCCGGGCGACGCTCCGGCTCACCACGTCCGTGCTGCAGCCCTCGCCGTCCAGCTCCACCTTGAACTCCGTCTCCGCATACTGCGTCCCGTGCGTCATCAGCTTCTCGTGCACGATCAGCGTCGCGCCGTCGCCCAGCTTCGCCTCCGTCAGCCGCTTGGTGCTGTCCACACCCTTTATCTGCGTCGTGTCCATCTCCATATACGCGCCCTCGTCCAGCTCTATGATGGTCACGGGGTTCATGATGCGCTCGCCGCGGCCGTCGCCCTCGGCGTAGTGCCGCTCCACGTACTTCACCTTGGAGTTCTTCCCCACGTGGAAGCTGTGGATGCCGTCGTGCTGGCTGTCCTGGTCGCCGCAGTTCGAAATGCCGCAGCCCGCGACGATGGTCACGTCGCAGTCCTCGCCTATATAGAAGTCGTTGTACACGACCTCCTTCAGCCCCGTCTTCGCTATGATGACGGGGATATGCATGCTCTCGTTCTTCGTGCCGGGCTTTATGAAGATGTCTATGCCCGCCTTGTCCGTCTTGGTGACTATGTCTATGTTCGCCGTCGTGGCCCGCGCCGCGGTGGCGCCGTCCGAGCGGATGTTGTACGCGCCCTCAGGCACGCCGTGAAGGTCCGCTATCTGCTCAAGCAGGGTCTGCTGTATCTTATCCATGCCGCGCCTCCTCAGATGGCCTCAAGCCTGCCGCAGGCCCCGGAGGGATTCATGAGGCCGGGGAGTATCTCCTCCCGCGGGCCCTCCGCCGTGATACGGCCGGCCGCTATGACGACTATCTTGTCCGCTATCTCAAGTATCCGCTCCTGGTGCGAGATGATGAGGATGCTGCCGTTTATCTGCTCGTACATCTTCTCGAACACTGCGATGAGGTTCGTGAAGCTCCAGAGGTCGATGCCCGCCTCCGGCTCGTCAAAGAGCGAAAGGCGCGTGCCGCGGGCCAGGATGGTCGCTATCTCTATCCGCTTCAGCTCGCCGCCGGAGAGGCTGGCGTTGACTTCGCGGTTTACATAATCCCTCGCGCACATGCCGACGCGGCTGAGGTACTCACAGGCCTCGCCCACGCTCAGCTTGCGGCCCGAGGCCAGCTGCAGCAGGTCGAAGACCCGGATGCCCTTGAAGCGCACCGGCTGCTGGAAGGCGTAGCTGATGCCGAGCTTCGCGCGCTCGGTGATGCCGAGGTCGGTGATGTCCTCGCCGTCAAAGTAGATGCGGCCCTCGGTGGGCTTTATGATGCCGGCTATGAGCTTGGCCAGGGTGGACTTGCCGCCGCCATTGGGGCCGGTGACGGCCACGAAGCGCTCGTTCACGCAGAGGCTGACGTCGGTGAGGATGTCCTTCACCCCGCCGTCGTCCTCGCCGGCGCTGTAGGATACGTTTTTGAGTTCCAGCATTGCTTTATATCAACTCCATTCGTTTCAAAATTTGTCGTCGTCCAGCTTGTGGCTCAGGTCCCGCCTGAAGACGAAGCGCGGCTCCCTGTGCCGGGCGATGCGGACGATATTTTCAGCGTGTTTCATGATGATGAGCAGTACGCTCAGGCCGATGAGTATCATACACAGGCCCGAGAAGCCCTTGGCCACCAGCGTCACCGGGACGCTGACCGCGCCCAGGATGGAGCCGAGAGAGACATAGCGCGTCAGCAAAAAGGCCAGGGCGAACACCACGAGGGCTATGACGCCCGCGTTGTAGTCGATGACGAAGGTGGCGGCGGCGCCGCAGAGGATGCCCTTGCCGCCCCGGAAGCCGTAGAACACCGGGAAGACGTGGCCCAGGACAAGGCAGAAGGTCGCAAACAGCCGGCCCACGCGCAGGTATTCCTGCTCCAGCAGGGGGTCGCTCGTCGCAAGGCCGAACACCAGCCCGCCTATGAGCGGCGCGAGCACACCCTTTGCGATGTCTATGCCCAGGACGCCCGCGATGCCCTTGGCGCCGTAGTTGCGGTAAAAATTCGTGAGCCCCGCGTTGCCGCTGCCCATCGTGCGCACGTCGCTGTGGAAAAGGTAACGGGATACGATGATGGCCCCGTTTACGCTGCCTAGCAGGTAAGCCGCTATGGCTATGAGGACCAGCAGGACCGGCGTCAGCATTCCTTATCTCCCTTCTGTCGAATGACGATGCGGATGGGCGTACCCTCCAGGCCAAAGACGGCCCTTATCTGGTTTTCAATGTAGCGCTGGTAGGAGAAGTGGAAAAGCTCGCGGCTGTTGCAGAAGATGACGAAGGTCGGCGGTCTCACGCCGGTCTGGGTCATGTAGTAGATCTTGAGCCGGCGGCCCTTGTCCGTGGGGGGCTGCTGCCGCGCCTGGGCGTCCGCGAGGACGTTATTGAGCATGCCCGTCGTGATGCGCATGGCGCTCTGCTCGTTGACGTAGTTCACCAGCTCGAATATACGCTCCGCGCGCTGGCCCGTCAAGGCCGAGATGAAGAGCACCGGCGCGTAGCTCATGAAGGCGAGGTCGCGGTAGACGTCCTTGCGGAGCTTGTCCATGGTCTTGCCGTCCTTCTCTACGAGGTCCCACTTGTTGACGACGATGAGGCTGGCCTTGCCCGCCTCGTGCGCGAGCCCGGCTATCTTCGTGTCCTGCTCCGTGACGCCGTCGCGCGCGTCCAGCATGATGATGCAGACATCCGCCCGCTCTATGGCGAGCTGGGCGCGCATGACGGAGAACTTTTCTATCCTGTCGTCCACCTTAGACTTGCGGCGGATGCCCGCCGTGTCGATGAAGACGTATTTGCCGTATTCATTTTCAAAGGGCGTGTCCACAGCGTCCCGCGTCGTACCGGCGACATCGGAGACGATGACGCGCTTCTCGCCCAGGATGAGGTTTATGAGGGAGCTCTTGCCCACGTTGGGCTTGCCGATGACGGCGACCTTTATCCGGTCGTCCTCCTCGTCCCCTTCCTCCTCGGGCGGGAAATGCGCCACGCACTCGTCCAGCAGGTCGCCCGTGCCGTGGCCGTGGACCGCCGAGAGCGCGATGGGGTCCCCCAGGCCCAGGGAGTAGAACTCGTAAAAGCCCGGGTCGGGCAGGCCGGTGGCGTCCATCTTGTTCACGCACAGGACGACCGGCTTCTTCGAGCGCAGCAGCATATTCGCCACTTCCCTGTCCGCCGCCGTGACGCCCGTGGCTATCTCGGTGACAAAGACGATGACGTCCGCCGCGTCCATGGCTATCTGCGCCTGCTCCCGCATGAAGAGAAGTATCTCGTTGTCCGTGGAGGGCTCTATGCCGCCCGTATCCACGATGTCGAATTTCCGCCCGTTCCACTCGCAGTCGGCATAGAGCCGGTCGCGCGTGACGCCGGGGGTGTCCTCCACTATGGAGAGACGCCGCCCCGCCAGGCGGTTGAAGAGCATGGACTTGCCGACGTTCGGCCTGCCCACTATTGCTACAAGAGGTCTGGCCATACAGCGCGCCTCCCCTTTCTCACATATCCTGTCCAAGCATGGCCGAGAGCAGCTCGTCCCCCGAGCCGCCCACGGGCACGACCGGCACGCCCAGCTCCGCCGAGACCTGCTCCAGCGTCACGTCGTCGAGGAAGACGCCCTCGCCGTGGCGCAGCATGGTGTGCGGGATGAGCAGCCGCCGTCCCAGCTCGCGGCCGCGCAGCTGGGCTATGAGGTCGCCGCCTGTAACGAGGCCGGCGACGTCTATTGTGTGTCCGAAAAAGTCGTTTACTATGGCAACGACCTGTCCTTTTATCTTAACACATTTTTTATGTCCTGTCTGTAAAAGTTTCTCTAAAAGCGGCGCGGCGGCGACGCCGGTGGCGAGGGTGAACTCCTCGCCCGAGCCCTCGTCCGGCTCCGTGAAGTCGAGGGCGGCCATGAACTCCGTCTCCAGCAGGCGCATGAGGCCGACGCCGTTTTCGAGCTGGCTGTATTCCTCGTAATACTCATCCGGCGGCAGCTCGCGCCCGGCCTTGAGGTAGAGCTCGTCCGAGCACCAGAAGATGCGGCTGCCGTGCTCTTTGAGGCACTCGGCCGCGTAGGCCTCCACCCGGTCTATCGTCTCCGCGGCGCTGTCCCTGTCGAAGGGCGTGAGCTTTGCGAGCTTCTCCCGGTGCTTCGTGAGGCCGACGGGAACTATGGAGACGCTGCCGACGCCTGGGTGCAGCTCCGCGAGCTCCCGCATGGAGCGCGAGAGCTGCTCGCGGTCGTTATAGCCCGGGCAGCAGACTATCTGACAGTCCACCGTGATGCCCGCCGCGGTGAGGCGGCGCAGGGGGCCCATGATGTCGGCGGCTTTCGGGTTCCCCATGAGCTTCACGCGCATCTCCGGGTCCGTGGCATGGACGGAGACGTTGATGGGGCTTATTTTCAGCTCGCAGATGCGCTCCAGCTCCCGCTCGGAGAGGTTCGTGAGCGTTATATAGCTGCCCGTGAGGAAAGAAAGGCGCGCGTCGTCGTCCTTGAAGTACAGCGTCCTGCGCAGGCCGCGCGGGAGCTGGTCTATGAAGCAGAAAAGGCAGTGGTTGGAGCAGCCCCAGGGCTTGTCCATGAGGTATTCCTCAAAATCGAGGCCCAGGTCCTCGCCCTCGCCCTTGCGGAGCTTCACCTCGTACTCCTCCCCGGTCCGCGCCGAGCGCAGGCGGAGCGTCAGCCGCGGCTCGTAGGACCAGTAGCGGTAGTCCAGCACGTCCTCGACCTCGTGGCCGTTTATCGCCAGCAGCTCGTCGCCCACATGCACCTTGCCCCTCGCCGGGGAGGCCTTATCTATATTAGTTATCGTGTTCAGCATCCCAAAAGCCTCGCAGAGTTCGCGCGGAGCGCGAAAAATTGCAATCGGTTTTTTCCGGGGGCGTGTACCTCGGAAAAAACACTTCTGTCGCGCAAGTGTGCGGCCATGGGCCGTGCGCGCAGCGCGACGCCAAGACAGGAAGCTGCCGCCGCAGGCGGGCAGCTTTTGACGCAAACCCCGTCCTTTTCGTTTTGAAGGCCCCGCCTTCAAAACGAGATAGTAGCAAAAGAAGGGGAGGCGATTTGCCTTCCCTTCTCAGCTTTGTTACTTGCTCTCCTCGACCGCGAAGACCACGCGGCCGTTATACTGGCCACAGGCCTTGCAGGCGCGGTGCGGCAGATGGTAAGCGCCGCAGTTCGGGCACTTCACTATTGCGGGCGCCTCCAGCTTCCACACGGAAGAACGCCTCTTGTCGCGGCGCTGGCGGGATACTTTACTCTTCGGGACTGCCATGAATTACACCTCCCACAGTCGGCTGTTTGCGAGCAGCTCTGTTATTTAAAAATTTATTTATCCAAAAGCTGCTCTAAAACAGCTAATCTTGGATCCGCTTTCTTGCGGCAGGAGCAGGGGCCTTCGTTGAGGTCCTTGCCGCACTCGGGGCAGACGCCCTTGCAGTCTTCCCGGCAGAGATACTTCGTGTCCATGTCCAGGATGTACACCGTCTCCAGCAGGTCGTCAAGGTCCAGCCAGTCGCCTTCCAGCTCAAAGGCCTCGGGGTCCTCGCTGCCGCCCTCGGGGACTATCGGCACGGCGAAGCCGATGCGCTTGTCCCGCTTAAACTCGCGGCCGCAGCGGTCGCAAAGGCAGGTCATGCCCGCCTCTATCTCCCCGCGCGCGGTGAGGACGCCGGCGGTGTTCTCCACCACGCCCTCGGCGCTCGGCCCGGCGTCGTACCGGACTATCGAGGGGCTGCTCAGCCGCCCGGTCGAGAGCTCCTGAGAAAAGCTAACCCGGCCCCCGGGAACGTCTATTATCTCCCGAAGATCGAGCTTCACAGGCGCACCTCCACTAGCAGCTATTTCATAGCCGCTTTGGTATTATAAGCGAAAGAGCCCGCCTTGTCAACAGAAATATCGTTGACAAAAGGGGCTTTCAGGGCAATAATATCACTTATGAAAGAGCTGACTGTTGGAAAAAACGACGCCGGGCAGCGCCTTGACCGTTTCGTGGGCAAGGCTGTGCCTCTGCTGCCCGAATCTCTGCTGCAAAAGTACATAAGGCTCAAGCGCATAAAGCTCAACGGCAAAGGCTCGAAGCGCGACACGCGCCTTAACGAGGGCGACGTTCTCAGCCTTTACATCAACGACGAGTTCTTTGAAAAGCCCACGGAGCGCAACAGCTACCTCAAGGTCGGCGCGCCCAGGCTCGACATCGTCTACGAGGACGAGAACATCCTGCTCGCGGACAAGAAACCGGGCGTCCTCTGCCACAGCGCGGGAGAGTGGGATTACAACACCCTCATCGCCAATATCCAGGCCTACGCCTATCAGAAGGGCGAGTGGCGCCCGCGCGAGGAGAACGCCTTCGCCCCCGCGCTCTGCAACCGCATAGACCGCAACACCGGCGGCATAGTCATCGCCGCCAAAAACGCCGAGGCTCTGCGCATCATAAACGAGAAGATAAAGGAGCGCGAGATAGAAAAATACTACCTCTGCGTCGTCCGGGGCCGTCCGAAGCCTGCGGAGGGCGAGCTGCGCGGCTATATCTTCAAGGACGCGGCCAAAAACCGGGTCTACGTCCGCCGGAAGCCCGAGCCGGGCGCGAAGGAGGCCCTCACCTACTACCGCACCCTCGCCTCGCAGGGAGGCCTCTCCCTCGTCGAGTGCCGCCTCGGCACGGGCAGGACGCACCAGATAAGGGCGCAGATGGCCGCCGCCGGCACCCCCCTTCTCGGGGACGGCAAGTACGGCTCGGACAGGGAGAACAAAAAGCTCGGCGAGGACGGCCAGCTGCTCTACTCCTACCGCCTCGAATTCGCCTTCAAGACCGACGCCGGAGCCTTAAATTACCTGAACGGCAGGAGCTTTTCCGTGTCCAGGGTGGATTTCGCTGAAAAATATTTCCCGGATATTCGATTTTGATTGACAAGCATCGCGTTTGTATGTATTATGCTCATGTAATCTGTCAGAGAGCCTCCTCTCAGGCGGCAGGGTCATTATGTGTTAAGAGCCGTAATCATCCGTGCCATCTGAGAGGGGGCTTTCCAAGCAAAGAGGGGGAGGATAATGTCTAAAGAGCTCATACGGCTGGTAAATTGCCGGATGGATTTTGACGGCGAGACCGTCCTCGATTCTATCAACATCTACTTCAACAACAGTGAATTCCTCACACTGCTCGGCCCCTCGGGCTGCGGCAAAACTACCACGCTGCGCATCATCGGCGGTTTCCTCCAGCCGACGAGCGGCGACGTGCTGTTTGACGGTGTGAGGATTAATGATGTCCCGCCGCACAAACGGCGCGTCAACACCGTGTTCCAGAAATACGCGCTTTTCCCTCATCTGAACGTCTTTGAGAACGTCGCCTTCGGCCTGCGCATCGCCAAGGTGCCGCAGAAGGAGATAGAGCAGCGCGTCACGGAGATGCTGGAGATCGTCTCGCTCAAGGGCTTTGAAAAGCGCAAGCCGGACCAGCTCTCCGGCGGCCAGCAGCAGCGCGTGGCCATAGCCCGCGCCCTGGTGAACAGGCCCGAGGTCCTGCTGCTCGACGAGCCGCTGGGCGCCCTGGACCTCAGGCTGCGCAAGGACATGCAGAACGAGCTCAAACGCATACAGCAGCAGCTGGGCATCACTTTTATATATGTAACGCACGACCAGGAGGAGGCCCTCGCCATGTCTGACACCGTCGTCGTCATGGACAAGGGCCGCATCCAGCAGATAGGCACGCCCGAGGACATATACAACGAGCCGAAAAACGCCTTCGTCGCGGATTTCATCGGCGAGTCGAACATCCTCGACGGCATCATGCGCGCGGATTACGTCGTCGAGTTCTTCGGCCGCAAGTTCCGCTGCCTCGACCACGGCTTCGCCAAGGACGAGCCCGTGGACGTCGTCATAAGGCCCGAGGACGTGGACATCGTCCCGCCCGACTCCGGCCACCTGTGCGGCACGGTCACGAGCGTCACCTTCAAGGGCGTCCATTACGACACCATAGTCGATTTCAAGGGCTTCAAGTGGCTCATCCAGACCACGGACCTGCACCGGCCCGGCGAATACATCGGCATCCGCCTCACGCCCAACGACATACACGTCATGAAAAAGAGCGAGTACTCCGGCATGTTCGGGGACTACAGCTCCTACTCCGCGGAGTACGACGAGATAAACGACCCCGATGCGGTCATCGGAGGGGAGGACGCACCTCCCGAGGAGGCGCTCAATGAGAACTAAGTCTCTTGCCGCCCCCTACACCGTCTGGATGGTCATCTTCACCGTCGTCCCTCTGGCGATGGTCGCCTACTTCGCCTTCACGACGAGCTCCGGGGAGTTCACCCTCGCCAACATGGCGCGAGCTTCGGAATACCTGCCGGTGCTGCTGCGCTCGGTATGGTACGCCCTGGCCGCCTGCGTCATCTGCCTCATCATAGGCTACCCCGTGGCCTACGTCATAGCCCAGACCTCGGCCAGCACGCAGAGGGTGCTTTACCTGCTCGTCACCCTGCCGATGTGCATGAGCTTCCTGCTGCGCACCCTGGCCTGGGTGGCCCTCCTGCGCGACACGGGCATCATAAACACCCTGCTCGCGGGCCTCGGCATAGGCCCCCTGCCCCTCATCCGCAACGCGGGCAGCGTCATCATGGGCATGGTATACACCTACCTGCCCTACATGATAATGCCGCTCTACACCGTCATCTCCAAGCTCGACCCCCGGCTCATCGAGGCCGCGCAGGACCTCGGCTGCGACAGCGCCCAGGTCTTCCGCCGCGTCGTGCTGCCCCTGTCCATGCCCGGCATAGTCTCGGGCATCACCATGGTCTTCGTCCCCGCCGTCTCCACCTTCTACATCTCACAGAAGCTGGGCGGCACGAACAACACCATGATAGGCGACGTCATCGAGCTCCAGTTCAAGGGCTCCATCAACCAGAACCTCGGCGCGGCCATGAGCCTCATACTCATGGTGCTGGTCTTCATCAGCATCTGGCTCATGAACCGCTTCACCGACGACGGAGACGAGGGGGTGGCGACGATATGAAAAGGCTTGGCCGCATCTGGACCGTCATCGTCTACCTCTTCCTCTACGCGCCGATGTTCATACTCTTTATCGGCTCCTTTAACGACGGGAAGGACCTGAGCGAGTTCGAGGGCTTCACCCTGGGCAACTACGCCGACCTCTTCCGCAACTCCCACCTCGTGGGGCTGCTGGGGAACAGCGTGCTCCTGGCGCTTTGCTCCGCCGTCCTCGCCACGCTGCTCGGCACGCTGGCGGCGCTCGGCATCAAGGCCATGCGCGGGCGGCTGCGCCGCCTCGTCATGTCGCTCACGAACATCCCCCTCGTGAACCCGGAGATAGTCACGGGCGTCAGCCTCGCCCTGCTCTTCGTTTTCATCGGGCGCAGGATGCTCAGCACGGAGAACGTCTTCGGCTTTGCGACGCTGCTCATTGCGCACGTGACCTTCTGCCTGCCCTACGTCATCCTCTCCGTCATGCCCAAGCTGCACCAGCTCGACCCCTCGCTCATGGACGCGGCCCAGGACCTCGGCTGCACGCCGCTCAAGGGCTTTTTCAAGGTCGTCCTGCCCGAGCTGACGCCCGGCATCGTCTCCGGCGCCATCATGGCCTTCACCATGAGCCTGGACGACTTCGTCATCTCCTACTTCGTCTACGGGCCGCGCTTCGCCACCCTGCCCGTGGAGATCTACACCTACACGCGCAAGCAGGTCCCGCCCTCGCTTTACGCGATGTTCACACTCATGTTCTTCCTTATCCTCATCGTCATGGCCGCCATGAACATCATCCAGGCCCGCGACGAGAGGAAGCAGAAAAAACGCATAAAAAACGCATGAATCGAAAGGGGAAAAATGATGAAAAAGAAGGTAATTTCCATTGCGCTTGTGCTGGCCCTTGCTCTCTCTCTTGCCGCCATGAGCGGCTGCGGGAGCAGCAAGGTCGTCCTGAACGTGTACAACTGGGGCATGAACATCGCCGAGGGCGAGGACGGCTATATCGACGTCATCGCGCTCTTCGAGGAGAAGTACCCCGACATCGACGTCAACTACACCACCTACGAGACCAACGAGGCGCTCTACACCCGCCTGAAGAACGGCGGCGCGAGCTATGACGTCATCATCCCCTCCGACTATATGATAGCCCGCATGATAGCCGAGGACATGCTTCTGCCCCTCGACTTTGAGAACATCCCGAACTACGAGCTCGTGGACGAGCAGTTCAAGAACCAGACCTACGACCCGAACAACGAGTATTCCGTCCCCTACACCTGGGGCACCGTCGGCATCATCTACAACACCAAGCACGTGGACGAGGCCGACGTCGGCAGCTGGGACCTGCTGTGGAATGAGAAGTACGCCGGCCGCATCCTGATGGTCGGCAACGAGCGCGACGCCTTCGCCATCGCCGAGGCGCGCCTGGGCTACAGCCTCAACACTGAGGACCCGGACGAGCTGCAGGCCGCGGCCGACCTGCTCATGGAGCAGAAGCCCCTGGTGCAGCAGTACTCCATGGACAACATCTACGACGCGATGGACAACGAGGAAGCCTGGATAGGCGTCTACTACGCGGGCGACTGCATGCTGATGATGCAGGAGAACCCGGACCTCAACTTCTACCTGCCGGAGGAGGAAACCTTCAACGTCTTCATCGACGCCATGTGCATCCCCGCGAGCGCGGAGCACAAGTATGAGGCTGAGCTCTTCATAAACTTCCTGTGCGAGCCCGAGATCTGCGGCGGCAACATGGACTACCTCGGCTACGGCGCCCCGGTCAGCGCGGCGAAGGACTACATGGACCCCGAGATGGCCTCCAGCCCCGTCGCCTACCCCGACGCCGAGACCCTCGCCCGCGGCGAAGCCTTCGGCGCCCTGAGCGCCGAGGCCCAGCAGCTCATGAGCAGCCTCTGGACCGACATCTACTCCGAAGCCAGCCTCGGCTGAACCGAACACGCAAAAAGCGCCCCCATCCGGGGGCGCTTTTTGATTTGTATCACGGGACGGGTCGTGGGATGTGTAATATGCCTCTGACGGCGCAGCGAGGGCTGCGGGCGGCAGGGGCCGCCCGCAAAGGGGGAACCCCCGGCGAGGGTTCCCCCTTTGACCCCCTCC
>OHQG01000222.1_pt1 | contig 34219 bp, 21 predicted proteins | sample 1577871 | NCBI WGS metagenome assembly OHQG01 (sample SAMEA3879604, study PRJEB24766) | human gut metagenome | biome: human-associated habitat; feature: feces | place: USA | collected 1985/1987
CCAGACTCCAAGTTAAGAGTAACCCCCATTTCACTACTTTTCAGTCTTACAATATTGCCTTCCTGAGTAACGGCAGTCTTCACCTTCTGAGGAGTTTCTATTACAGAAAGGCTCTCCTTCGTATACTTCCAACCATTAGGAGATTTTAATATCCTTACAATTGACGGAGTATAGAATTGCAATTCTACATCTACAGAATTAACAGTCGCCTTAATTCCCTCAGGAATTTGCTGATAATCTTGACCCGCAAGCGGGATACAACAACACAGCGCCATTAATATTAATACACTTTTAATTGGTTTCATGGTACTTATTACATTTAATGATTAAAACTCGCATTCCATAACTTTGCACGATACAAAAATAGCTGCATATCTTTTACACCTTTTTCAATATTAGATATTTGACTTTCAATATTAGATAAATAAATGGCTATCAATCAGAATATTCCATCAAATAACCATAATAATAAGCTTGATCGCCATCAATTGTATATTCATCCAATGTTCTTGCCCCCCAAGAATCAATACCTCCTACGCCATGAATATTCAAATCAATATTCACATTTACATAATCGCGTCCGGGTAGTTCATAAGCATGCCTGTTCTTTTCCAAATCTTCCTCACCATACGGCCACACACGAAAGCAGAGCGGTTGCAAACCTGTCACTTTTATCATTCGGCCCTCCTTATCATTCAGTGAAAACCAACGGACATCACATCTGTTTGCATTATCCTGTGGAAAAGCATAATCCGTGACAAAACTATTGAGATCCGTTGCATAACAACCGACTAAAGCAGCCGTTTTCCTATCCGGATAGTTCTCAAACTCACCACGACCATACCATTTGACATAATCCATGGAAGAGGGTAAACGCATCCTCATTCCAAACTTAGGCATTAATGGGATTTTTTCTTTTTCCGGTTTATAGAAAGCTTCAACTTGTATCTTTCCGCTCCCATTTACAGTATAGCGCAATTGATAAGCAGCACCTACCACAGGCAACGACATACTAACCTCCACTACAGCCAACCCATTCTTTACAGAATAATCCACACCTTCGACTACACGTTCATCGGCAGCGTTTCTCCATATTCCTAAACGGTCATTATAACCATTATTCATCTGATTACTATTCGCCGGTTTCCAGAAATAAGGTTCCAAAGGAGCATATAGAATTTCCGTTCCATCATTTTTCCAACTTGTCAAAGCACCGGATTTCACATCTACAATGAAACAATTCAGTCCAGCTATTATCTCAATAGTAGCCGGTGACGCATTCACTTCAACACTTCCCCCTTCCGAAACAATAGACTCCGGTTTAGACATATTCACCAAAAATTGCTCCTTACTAACAATAAAACCTTTTTCAGCCCAGCATGTACTCTGTTTCAACTTGGCAAATACATTCAGGAAAAGCTCACCCGATCCCGTGAAAGAGGGAATATCCAAACGATTTCCAGCCACAAGCGGTACTTCTCCCGACTTTACAAGTTCACCATTCTGCAACCATTCATACTCATAATCGAACTCATCCAAAGCCGTAAATTCATACTTATTGGTGAGACGTACCTTATTCGGACCTTCAAGTGAAAAACCAATATTCTGATACACTTTCTGAACCTGATAGTAGTGTGGATGAGGAACACGGTCAGCCCCAATTAAACCATTAAAACAGAAATCCCCATTATTAGGAAAATCCCCGAAATCTCCTCCATAAGCCCAAAATTCACCTTCCTTCAATAGCAAAGAACCTGAATTTTCCACTCCTTTCTTATATCCCGGATTTATCTTCTTTGCAATTCCCTGATCGACCCAATCCCAAATAGCCGCACCTGAAACATGCTCATTAGACTCAATGACATCCCAATACTCCTGCAAATTACCTACAGAATTTCCCATGGCATGAGCATACTCACGCATAAAGATAGGCTTATCACGTTTTTCCCGGACATATTCCTTAAACTTTCCGGGAGTATAATAAGAAGGATCATTAAAAGCCGATACAGAAAGATCGGTATCGCTAAAAATAATACGTGAAGCATCTATGGCCCGTATTGTATCTGCCATGGCCTGCATATTGCGTCCGGCACCTCCTTCATTACCCAGAGACCAAAAGACCACACAAGGGTGATTCTTATCTCGTTGTACCAATGCAAGTGCCCTGTCTACATGCGCTAACGTCCATTCCGGGTTATCACCAAGTATTTTATTACCTAAACCATAATCATGACTTTCCTGATTAGCCTCATCCATCACATAGAAACCATATCTGTCACACAATTCATAAAACAACGGGGAATTAGGATAGTGTGAAGTACGGATCATATTGATGTTGGCTTGTTTCATCAGCTTCAAATCCTTTTCCATGGTTTCCCTATCCACCAACCTGCCGGTACGGGGATGATGCTCATGACGGTTCACTCCCTTCAATTTAACAGGCTGTCCATTAAACTTAAATACATTTCCATCAATCTCGCATTTCCATATTCCTATATGTGATTGAAACTCCTCAACCACCTTCTTACCATCGTAAAGCCTTATTTCAACATCATACAAGTCTGGCTTTTCCGCCGACCATAGCTTCGGATTTTCTACAATAGATGACAAAGTATAGCAACCTGCAGATGCTGCCGGCAAATTCTTTACAGGAGTAATTAACCGTTTCACAAATCTCTCCTCACTCCGATTCTTCCCTTTCAATAGAACCTCAAGACTCAGTTTTCCCGATTTACTGTCCGACAAGTTTCTCAGCCAGACTTTTGCCTTAAAACCGGCAGACGAAAAATCATCTGCCAGATCGGTAGTCAGCGAATAGTCTTTTATATGGATTTTAGGGCGTACCCACAACTCTACCGGGCGATAAATTCCACTAAAACGCCACATATCCTGATCTTCCAGATAGCTGCCATCCGACCAACGGTATACCTCTACCGCCAGACGGTTTTGCCCCTCATTTACATATCCGGTAATATCAAACTCCGCCGGAGCCATGGAATTCTGGCTATATCCTACTTTTTTCCCGTTAATCCATACATACATAGCCGACTTAACTCCTTCAAAGTGCAGATACAATTGCTTATCTTTCATATCCTCCGAAACATCGAAAGTTGTCACATAAGACCCCACCGGATTGCGATTCTCATAACTAAAAAAATGCTTAGGAGGCTCTCCCGTCACTTTCGGCTGGTCTTTCTTAAAAGGATATGTCCAATTAGTATAAATAGGTTTTCCATAGCCTTGTAACTGCCATGTCCCCGGTACAGAAATATTATCCCATCCACTCACATCAAAACTATTTTTATAAAAGTCCGACGGTCGACTTTGCGGATCGGGGGACCAATAAAACTTCCACCTCCCGTTCAAAGGCACAACCTCTTCACACGAGGATTTCCCGGACGGCAACGTCAATGTACTGTGATACTCTTCTTTATTGATACCTACTACGCGAGGATTTTCCCAGTCAGGCACTTGCTGTGCACGCATCTGAAAGGTAAAGCAAACAGTTAACAGAAATATATAAATTCTCATACTCATCATTTTATAACAGCCACAAATCCTCCACGCGGCAAGCATTTTATCTCCAAGCTCATTTCGTCATCTGACAAAGGAATATCCTCTGCAATAGTAAAGCTTCTGTCATCTGTACCATCCTCAAACAAGGTTATTTTCTTACCGACAACGGAAAGGTCTTTCAGCAAAAAACAAAGGGTTCTCGGTTTATTGGTTCCATTAATCCCTGCAATATACCATACATCTCCTTTGCGCCGTGCCATAACAACCTCCATACCCGGATAGCCGGCCAAAAGCTTCGTATCATCCCAGGCTACCGGCAAATCCGATAATAACTTCTTTACAGGTTCCGGCATATCATAGTAAACCGAAGGCCTGTCCGGCATATGCTGCAAGGCCGACTCAAAAATTATCGGTAATGCCAATTCATGACCGTAAGAGGTGATATGCGGATGCTGAGAATCAGAGAAAGTGCCCGGAGTATAATCCATTGGACCTACGACATTTCTCGTAAAGGGTAAAGTAGCATTGTGTTCCGCAGCCCGATTCGTCAAAACCGGAGTGTTATTGTACCATTCCGCCCCATATACTCCCTCCACCGACATCATGTGAGGATACGTACGTTGCCATCCGCGAGGAATAGTGGCACCATGAAAGTTAAGCATCAATTTATACTTCACGGCATCTTCAAGCAGATCTATATAATAATTCATTGTAGAAACACTATCACCCGAGAAGAAGTCAACTTTAATGCCAGCGACCCCCATATCGCTCAACCATTTATATTCCTTTTCCCTATCTACCTTTTTATTCAGGCGGAAGAGAGGACCGGGACCTATCCAATTCGTGCTCGAATTATACCAGACCAAAGGTTTAACGCCTTGGCTCAAAGCATATTTCACTGCATCTTGAATATTTCCCCCATTTCTCATTACATCCCATTCCCAATCAATCAGATCATAAGGCCACTTCATCTTGACTGCTAGGTCAATGTATTCCTTCACGATTTGATAATCTTGAGAACCATGGTTATATGCCCAATAAATCCATGACACCATTCCGGGTTTTATCCATTCCGTATCCTCCACCTTAGAAGGGTCAGACACATCCGTCACCAGTGTAGACTCAGTGATATCAGCCAAAGAACCGGCAATAAGCAATCGCCATGGAGACTCCCACACACCACTGAAAACCAGTTTTTTATCAGCCAGCCGTACCTGATAATTATCGCGATTATCCCCATTATACAGAAAAGAACCACAATGCCCCCGTCTGATATTAGCCTCCGTAATCAGCACAAACACAGAATCCCGTGGCTCTATAAGCGCCGGATATCCCCAAAGGTCAACCTCCGGGCGATTGGCAAGCTCACCATCAGTAGACAACGGGAAAAACTTTTCATAACCCGGATCATACTGTTGTATCCATCTTTTACTCCCTTGCGGTAAGGCGTACGCCGTATATTCATTAATGATATGTTCTTCATCCGAAATAGCCTTAAGCCCATACTTAAATGCAATCCCATCGTTGTACACCCTAAACGTTACCTCCAAAGTTTGCCCTTCATTGTTTTCCAGAGAATAAACCCGTTCGGAAGCCTCGTTCACACAATGGCTCCGTTTTCCCGTGATCATCTTATAATCATCAATCACGGATTTCGGTTCCGAAACTGATTTCAATCTTAAGTTACCGGCAAACTTTTGTGCATCAGTCTCCAATCCCAGTTCGGAACGAAAAAGAATACTATCTCCCTTGTAATGCACAACGAAAGCGGCTTTTCCATAATCGCCATCCTTTGTTGTCACTACACCAACCTTTAAGGCTCCGTCAGGAGAAATAGTATCAAATGTTGCCGAGTGGCACGAACTGATTATAACAGCTATTACAATCCCCCATGTTTTTCTAAGTAAGTTCATAAACATACATATTTTTATGTCACGCGACCATTATTTATCCATTACCATTGATTCGGGAACCAGCAATCGTACTGCAAAAATCCCTCCCGCTGTAGTATCCGGTTTACTCTGAAACCTAACCGTAATTTTATCTTTCGATTTCAGTAAAGTGGTCGGAATATTATATTCCACATTGCAAAACAAGTCTTTCTTCCATTTCCCGACAATATCTTCCGTAGCGATAATTTGACCGTCCACCAGAATATCAAAGCTCCTGCTACCAGACTCAGCTCCCCAATAACGGACCATCAATGAGAGATTCTCATTCCCTTTCGTGGTCAGTGTATATTCGAAATATCCTCCATTACGGGCATCACGCCAAGCCTCACCGGCATGTACTCCACGATGTGAATCCTGAGTTTTCATTGCATGATCCGACTCAGGTTGTTGCTCACCCAATGATACCATATCCACAGTACGCTTGTCGAGTATCATTCTCCCATGTTCTTCAGCTTCCACGGCTTGTTTATATTCCCTGAATGCGGGCTCGGACATTGATAACCAATACATCATATACCGACTATCATGAATTCCATAGAATGGTTCAAGTACCAGATTCTTATATTTTTCCTGAGTAAACAAACCGGGAACAGTAAAACTAAAAGATTTTCCTTCGACAGGCTTCATCCTATTCAATTTATTCAGAATATCACTTCTTTCCCCTATAATATAAGGTGCGTCAAAAAGTGAAACCAACGATCCGTGCGCAATATGTTCCCAACGCCCGTCTCCGGCAATTAATCCGGGCATATTTTCCGTTCCCGTCCTCGCACCTAACAATATAGGTCCACGCATGATCGAGATAGCGTTAGGTACATTGGGCAGTTCTTCAATTCTCACGGTCATCGGAGTTTTTATTTCTACCACATCTCCTTTTGACCATTGGCGATCAATGGTTATATAAGAACCTGGCCATGCATTTTTTGCATAATCAACTCCATCGCAGACCACCTGCATTTTTCCCTGCTCCACCCATGAGGGATAACGTATCAGCAGTTTAAACTGTGTTGCTTTAGAAGGATTAACAGTCAGCGTAGTCCCTTCTTCATTCGGAAAGTCCGTTTCTTGTACAATCTTAATCTTCTTCTCTTTCCAGTTTAATTCGGAAGGTATAAAAAGATTCACATACAGAGCATTATCCGCCGTATCATGGGTATAAATAAACTGTCCGTATTTACCATGATTCTCCATACCGGTCCCTACACAACACCACATCGCTTTTCCCGGTGCCGAATAAACACGATAATGCGAGGGGCAAGCAGGTGTGAAATATACGTATCCTCCATGTTCAGGATGCTGGGTAGAAAGGATATGATTATACATGGCACGTTCATAGAAATCAGCATATTCCACTTTGGGATGCATGCGGAACAGGCCTTCGGTAAGTTTCAGCATATTGTTAGTATTACACGACTCCGGTCCCTGACGTTCATGCATATAATCGGAACATTTTCCTGCTTCGGGAAAATGCTCACCCCGACTGTTTCCGCCTAATGACAAAGAGCGATGATAAACTACGGTCTCCCAGAAAAATTCAGCAGCAGTCATAAAATCATTGTAATCCGGAGCGGTTTTCGAATTAAGTTCAGCCACACGCTGATATCCCACGGCTTTAGGAACCTGTGTATTGGCATGCTTGTTATCCAGGTTATCAATGCGCCTTGCCATACTGTCGAAAATCTGCTTATGTGAGAAACGCTTCGCTGTATCAAGGTATTTGGAATTACCGGTCATTTGCCAAGCATCCGCATACACTTCATTCATACCGCCGAATTCATTATCCAGCATACGCTCCATTTGCCGGTCGTCTAAATTAGAAATAACGTCGATGCCCCAGTCACAGAACTTCAGGAAAACCTTTTTCGCTTTTTCATTTTTACCGTAAAGCCAGGCATCCCGCAGTCCGGCATAGGTTTTATGCATATTATACCAGGCCACCCAATAGTTCCATACAATGCCTACATTTCCTTTTCTTATTTCTTTTGCAAACTTCTTACTATTCGGAAAACCGCAAATAGAGCCGTCACCATTAGCCTGCTGTACACGTGCGAATTCAGAAACCATATAATCCATACGTTTTTTGCATTCCAAATTACCTGTAGCGGCATAGTGAATAGCTAAAGCGGTCAGATAGTGCCCACCGATATGCCCGTCAAGACCGTCTTTTTCCCAATTACCATACGTTTCCGTTTTCTTAGGTAATCCTGCTTCACGCAGGAAAGGGGCTAGCAGACGATCGGTATCATACTGAAGCAGAACCTTTACGTTCAAATCACAGGCATGCTTAAAAGGACCTGCGGTTATTCTCACATCTCCCAGAGGAAAAGTGTTTGAATAAAGAGCGTCCTGCGCAGTAAGGCTTGTAAAACTAATTATTATCAGTAACAATAGAATCCATTTCTTCTTCATTTCCTAATCCTTATTTATTTCCACTTACACTCCTACTTCCATACAATCTGGTACACTGCAAAAATAGGCCTATTATATCATAGTTATTATCAATTTCAGACATTTGATTTTAGATTTCAGATAAAACTTACCGCAGCTCTACTGTACTTACTCCGTACATTTTTCAAAAGATGTAACATCAGGAAAGAAACGTGTAACATCATTATTGGGCTGAGAAAGCAGAATGCTGTATGTTTGCGACATAAAATTCAGAACCATGAAAAACATTGCAATCATCTTAGTATGCGCATTGGCGTATTGCTTCGGGGTACAGGCACAAAGTACCATCCCCCACTCCCTGGCTGGTTCCGACGTAGAAAAGGCAGGAATAGCCCAAGGGAAAATAGAAACAGTGACTTATAACTCTAAAACCGTTGGTACGAAACGGAGAGCATTGGTTTATACCCCTCCCGGCTTCAGCAAGAGCAAGAAATACCCTGTACTTTATCTGCTGCATGGCATTGGGGGCGACGAACTGGAATGGTTCAATAACGGCAAACCGCAAGTCATTCTCGATAATCTATATGCCGAAGGCAAACTAACACCGATGATCGTAGTACTCCCCAACGGAAGAGCCATAAAGGATGACCGCGCTACGGGCAATATCATGGCTCCAGATAAAGTGGAAGGCTTCGCCATTTTTGAAAAAGATCTGCTGAACGACCTGATTCCCTTTATTGAAAAGACATATCCTGTAATCAAGAACCGGGAGAGCAGGGCCATCGCAGGACTGTCAATGGGTGGCGGACAATCCCTAAATTTTGGTCTGGGAAATCTGGATAAATTTGCTTGGGTAGGAGGGTTCTCATCCGCTCCTAATACCAAAGCACCCGAAGTGCTTGTCCCTAATCCGGAAGCTGCCAAACAACAACTGAAACTACTGTGGATATCCTGCGGGGACAATGACAACCTAATGTCCTTCAGCGAGCGCACTCACCTCTATCTGCAACGGCATCGGGTTCCCCACATCTTCTATGTGGAGCCAGGCGGGCACGACTTCAATGTATGGAAGAATGACCTCTACCTGTTCTCCCAACTGCTTTTCAAACCGGTAAACACATCAAGTTTCGACCAATACGGCATTCATGGTATGCGTGCGGAGACCAATGTACGGAACTCCAAATATCCACAACTGACGGCAGACCATCGTGCCATATTTCGCATACAAGCACCGGAAGCACAAAAAGTCCAATTGGATTTGGGACGGAAATATGATATGACCAGACAGGAAAACGGCATCTGGCAAACGGTTACAGACTCTTTGGGAGAAGGTTTCCACTACTATTCGCTCCTGATAGACGGAGTGGCGGTAGCTGATCCCGGAAGCGAGACCTTCTATGGCATGGGACGCATGGCAAGCGGCATTGAAGTGCCTTTTGAAGGTGGAGAATATTATGCGCTGAAAGATGTGCCGCATGGCGATATCCGCATGAAGCGTTATTATTCGGAGGTAAGCCGCTCGTGGAGACGCTTCTTCGTATATACTCCGGCAGGATATGACACCCGTACAGACGAGAAATATCCCGTTCTATACCTTCTGCACGGTGGTGGAGAAGACGAACGCGGCTGGGGCACACAAGGAAAGACCGACCTGATAATGGACAACCTGATCGCAGCAGGAAAAGCCAAACCCATGTTAGTAGTAATGCTTGATGGCAATATGCCTTCTGCCGGGTTCAGTGCCGGTGCCTTGAAAGCATTCGAAGCCGAGCTGATGCAGGCTGTCATTCCATTTGTAGAAGATAACTACCGTGTCAGAAAAGAAGCAGACAGCCGGGCACTTGCAGGCCTCTCTATGGGAGGCATACAAACACTTTATGCCGGCCTATACCATACAGATTTGTTCGCTCATCTCGGTGTATTCAGTTCCGGATGGCTACCTTTCTACCAGAAAATCGCAGATGGCCAATACGAGTTTATCAACAAGAATAAAGCAGCAATAGACTCTCAACTCAGATTACTCTGGATCGCCATGGGAGGCAAAGAAGATATAGCCTATCAGAACTGCCAGAATATGCTTAAAGAGTTTGATACACTAAAACTGAAGTATACGTATTCCGAATATCCGGGTGGACACACTTGGCCGGTATGGAGGAATAATCTGTATCATTTTGCACAATTGTTATTCAACAAATAACAAAAGACACATGAGAAAACAATCTATCTTCTTACTCCATACTTACAAGGATTATCACAAATATATCTGATTTTGAAATTCAAATATCTAATATCAAAAGCCGCTCATTCTTCGATAGCTTACTTTTGTCGCATAGTGTCCTATTGAACAAATAATAACATAAATATTTACGTATAAAAAAGATTAGATTGGTTATGAAAAGAATTCAAGTCGTTTTATTATTGTTTGCTATTGTCCCTGTGTTTGCAATAACAAAAGCAATAGCCGGTAATAATAATCAGCCCAAAACGCCGAAGTTTGTTTATCACGGAGCCGGTAATCCGTATCTACCGTTATGGGAACATTTACCGGACGGAGAACCCCGTGTTTTTGAAGACCCCGACAATCCGGGGAAATTTCGCGCTTACATCATCGGTTCGCACGATGTCCGCTTCGGCAGTTATTGCGGACCAGACATCAGGATGTGGTCGGCACCCGTGGAGGATTTATCAAGCTGGCGTGACGAAGGCCCCATCTTCACCTATCAGGTAGGAGGACAATGGGATGTGATGTACGCTCCCGACCTTGTTGAAGTGAAAAGAAAGGACGGCACAAAAGAATATTATCTGTTCCCGCACAGCCGAGGCAGAGACAGGGAAGCGATGGTGGCTAAAGGAAGCCGTCCCGATGGACCTTTTACACCCATCAACTTGACTGCCGACGGCACGAAAACCCTTCCCGGCAGTATTCTGGGATTCGACCCGTCTATATATATCGAATACATCACAGACCCGAACGACCCGGATTATGAAATCGGATTCAGAGCCTATGGATACTGGGGATTCCAACGTTCATTAGCCGCCCAGCTGGACCAAAACACCATGTATTCCGTACGCCCCGGCACAGAAGTGATTCCTTATTTCATGCCGGCAGGCGTCCGCAGAGGCAACAACCGCGGTCCGAAGAATATTTCCTATCCGCACATCTTTCCCGGAGAAGATCTCGAATCATTCAATTTCTTTGAAGCCTCATCCATACGTAAGATCGGAAACAAATACGTGACCATCTATAGCGGGCATTCAGGTCCCGACTATGGATTGGGCAGTTCCAACTCCACTTTGCGCTACGCTTATGGTGATTCTCCACTGGGTCCATGGAAAAGCGGCGGCGTTCTGGTCGATTCGCGTGCCCCGGTGTTAAATCAGGATGGTTCACGACTGCAAACAACTAATGCAGGACACAATACGCACGGAAGTATAGAGCTCATCAACGGACAATGGTATGTATTCTATCACCGCCCGCCCCGTGGCTTCGGCAACGCCCGCCAGTCGATGGTAGCTCCAATCCATGTAGAATGGGATAAGAAGCCGGTATCGGAAGGCGGTAAAGTATCCATCAGAGCTTACGACCCGTATGCAAAAGATAAAATCTGGACAGCCAAAGACAGCCAAGGGAATGAATACAAAGGAGCGGAAGTAACTTCGGAAGGCTTCCATATATTTGGTCTTGATCCTTACCAGTATTATTCCGCAGGATTCGCATGTTATCTTTCCGACGGACGTATCCAACAGGATTCATGGGACATCTGGGATAATCATGCCCCCATCACAAACGTGAAAAACGGCAATATAATAGGATATAAGTACTTCGGTTTCGGCGGATTGAATAAAGATAAACTGGGCCTGAAAGCTTTCGAAGGAACCAAAAAGGGAAACAAAACAGCCTTCAACCTCTTCCTTGCACCGAAAACATCAAAGACGTTTAAAGTGAATGTTTGGTTAGACGGTCCGTGGGATAACGAAACCTGGAAAGGAACGAAGATAGGTGAGATAGTTGTTCCCGCCAATTCGGTACAGGAAACAACACAGTTTACAATCGACGTATCGAAGTTTGTTGACCATTTGGACAAGAAACATGCAATTTACCTCGTTGCTGAAAGTCAGGAGACCGGTGATCTCTTTGATTTAGCCGGATTGGGATTCAGTTCCAACAAGAAGAAAATTGTTCGTCCGGTTGTCCCCAAAGTAAATATCGAAGTAAACGGGAAAGCAATCGAAGTGCCGGCAACTCCTGTACGTTCTACCGAAAGCAATGGTATCACCGGCTATGACATCTATGAGGCTGTCTGCAAGCTTCCCACCGGAACAACCGGAATACCTACTGTGTCGGCATCAGCAACTGACAAGAGCGTGAAAGTAGAGATTATCCAGGCAACATCGGTTTCCGGAACCGCTATTGTGAAATTCGACTATAAAGGGGTGGTTAAAACATATAAGGTTGTGTTTACCCCTCTTGCATAAGAATATAAACAGCAATCAGTATATAGTCAAATAGAACTGATTTGTGAATATGAAATTCGCAATACATTTCTATTTGACTATATAGCTATATAAAAAGAATGTAACCATGAAAAAAACATTTACTATTCTATTATTTATATGTGCTGCCACAGGGATAAATGCACAAGATAAATTGTATTCCAACGAGTTTCCTCTCTCGCAAATAACACTCCTCGAAGGACCCTTGAAACATGCCCGTGACCTGAATATCGAGACATTGCTCAAGTACGACTGTGACCGCCTGATAGCTCCCTATCGAAAAGAGGCAGGACTGACACCCAAAGCAAAGTGTTATCCCAATTGGGACGGATTGGACGGACATGTGGGGGGACATTACCTCACAGCTATGGCGATTAACGCAGCTACCGGCAATGAAGAATGTCGCAAGCGCATGGAGTACATTATCAGTGAAATTGCCGAATGCGCCGAAGCCAATTGCAAGAATCATCCCCAATGGGGTGCTGGCTACATGGGTGGAATGCCTAACAGCCAGAATATATGGAACGGTTTCAAAGATGGCGACTTCCGCATATACAGCGGTTCGTGGGCACCTTTCTATAACCTGCACAAGATGTATGCAGGCTTGCGCGACGCATGGCTATATTGCGGCAACGAGCAGGCAAAGACTCTTTTTCTGCAATTCTGTAATTGGGCAATCGATATCACATCAGGTCTGTCGGACGAACAGATGGAACGGATGCTTGGCAACGAGCATGGCGGCATGAACGAGGTGCTTGCCGATGCGTATGCCATTACCCACGAACAGAAGTACCTTGACTGTGCGAAGCGTTTCTCTCATAAACGGTTATTTACTCCTATGTCGCAGCGGCAGGACTGTCTCGACAATATGCACGCCAATACGCAAGTACCCAAAGTTATCGGCTTCGAGCGTATATCAGAGTTATCGGGCAATGAGGATTATCATGCGGCAAGTTCATTCTTCTGGGACGTTGTAACAGGCGAGCGCAGCCTTGCATTTGGCGGGAATAGCCGTCGTGAACACTTCCCCGCCAAGGATGCTTGCATGGATTTCATCAATGACATTGACGGTCCTGAGAGCTGCAACACCAACAATATGTTGAAACTGACAGAAGACCTCCATCGCCGTAATCCGGAAGTGCGGTATGCCGACTACTACGAGCTTGCCACTTTCAACCACATACTCTCTACCCAGCATCCGGAACATGGAGGCTACGTCTATTTCACGCCTGCCCGTCCCCGCCACTATCGCAACTACTCCGCTCCTAATGAAGCAATGTGGTGCTGTGTCGGCACCGGTATGGAGAACCATGGCAAGTACGGACAATTCATCTACACCCATGTAGGTGATGCTCTTTTTGTGAATCTATATGCGGCTTCGCAGCTCGACTGGAAAGAACGCGGCATCACGCTACGTCAGGAGACGGCTTTCCCTTATTCTGAAAACAGTACTATTACTATTGCGGAAGGTAAAGGCACATTCAATCTCATGGTGCGCTATCCGGGATGGGTACATCCGGGCGAATTCAAGGTCAGTGTAAACGGAAAGCCTGTCGACATTATTACAGGCCCGTCCTCCTACGTCAGCATCCATCGCAAGTGGAAAAAAGGCGATGTGGTGAATATCCATTTCCCAATGCACTCATCCCTGCGCTATCTACCCAACGAACCGCAGTACGTTGCTCTCATGCATGGCCCTATCCTTCTCGGCATGAAAACCGGTACAGAGTCGATGACTTCACTCATAGCCGATGACAGTCGTTTCGGGCAGTATGCAGGCGGTCCAAAGCAGCCTATTGATAAAGCTCCAATCCTCATCAACAATGACATTGCCAGCATCCCGTCGCAGCTCACTCCTGTGCCAGGTAAGCCGCTGCACTTCACACTCAGTACCCGCATGGAAAACAAGATTGAAGGAGAATTGCAGCCATTCTTCGAAATTCATGACTCTCGCTATATGATGTATTGGCTTGCTCTCACTGAAGGCAGTTACAAGCAATACATCGATAACATTGCCAAGCAGGAACAGGAACGCCAGGCACTCGAAGCAAGTACTGTCGACAAAGTGCAGCCGGGTGAACAGCAACCGGAAACCGATCACCAGATGGAGACCGACGAGTCATACACCGGTAATACAAATAATGTCTTCTACCGCGATGCCCGCAACGGACATTATTTTAGTTACCTCATGCAAACCGACGGTCTGACTAACCTCAAGTTGCGACTCAAGTATTGGGGAGTGGGCGAATGGAAAAGCCATGAATTCGATATCTATATTGATGATGTGCTTCTCCGTTCCATCAACAACACCGGCAAATATCGCATATCAGAGTTCAAGGCAGAAACTTATGACATTCCAGCTACTCTCTTGCAGGATAAGAAACAAGTACGCGTCAAGTTTGTAGCAAAACCAAACAAGCAAATAGGTGAAATATATGAAGTAAGATTAATAAAACAGTAGCAAGTAGCTACTGTTTTATTTCTTTTCCAATACGGATACAAGCTCCGCCACCCGGCGCTAACTTTATATTCAAAACTTCATTCCGCGTTACTTTCTTTTTCGAAACCTTAATCGTTTCTCTGTTACTCAAATAATGGGCATTCTCTCCATCTTCTACAATTTCCGCTTCATAGTCTCCTTTACCTAAGAAAGACAGCGGCACACGTAAAGTTCTACTTTCTTCGTTAGTTGCAGCCCCTACCAAGAATACTCCATCTTCCGCTTGACGCATCATTACGATATATTCCCCTATTTCGCCATCTAAAGTCTTACTTTCCAGCCAAGGCATTTTCTGTGCAGACAAAAAGCGGAGTAAAGCTGGATATTTACGATAATATTCGGGAATATCCGGAATAATCGTCGCGCCGGAGAAAGTAATCAATGTCCGTGCAGCTTCCGATACCACTGTCGAAGGCACTTCCTGATTATTATCCGAACGTGTCGTTCTTCCTTGCCGAAGGTCAAACATACCGTTATTCATATCAATCGGGCCGGCTACCATATTTACAAATACCGAAGTAACAAAGGTTTTGGGATAGAAAATCTCGTGTCCGTCCAACTGAGCCTTGCAGTATTCACGTGTCACAGCATTGGGCCATGTCCGCATCTGCCCATAGGGATGCACCGGATAATCATGAAAATCTACCAATAATTTATACCGTGCACACATTTCCGTTATACTCTTTGTTCTGGTATTCTTCTCTTCAGGGTTTCCGGCCATAAAACCATACTTCACTCCGGCAGCTCCCCACTCCCCATATTGTTTCAAAGTTTCTTCCAACGGATAATTACGTCCTCCCACATCATTCAGATACAGCCAGATACCCACTCCTTTCTGCTTTCCATATTGAATCAACTTTCGCACATCCCTGGCCTTATCTCCCTTAACGGGGTCCGAACCCTGCTCAAACTCGGGTCCATACCAGTTGGCATCAAGAACCAGATAAGCAAAACCCTGCTCTGCGGCAAAATCAACCGCTCTTTCCCAGGAAGGATAGGACATCGTATAATTAAACCCTTCCCACTGAGCACCATTCATACGCCAGTCCCATAACGCAACTCCCGGCTTCACCCACGAAAAATCATATTCTCCGGAAGGTTCCGGATTCAATAATTCCACGAGATGAGAATCCACCAGATCGCCCGGCCGGTTGCCACAAAGCACCACACGCCATGCCGATTGATATCCCGCACGAAGCAAATGCGGTTTCGCAGAAACAGAAAACAAGCATCGCCCCTTTTCCGATTTCAGTTTCAAAGGTTCCCCCTCATCCAGACAAGCCTCATGTACAGCCAGGTATAAATCTTCCGCAGCCTTCACCGTCATCACGGGCAAGCGCTCGCCATCTGTTTCGGTCAATCGTTCCGGACCGATATTATGCCTTTCTCCATTATAATACCACGCGATATAGTCGCCTGCAAAATTAAAAGTGGTAAGTTCCAGTGCAGAACCCGCCCCCTGAGGCAACACATAGCGAAAAGCCACACCTTCATTATAAGCCCGCGCCACTATCTCCAAAGCATCCGATGATTCCGCTTCATTCACAAAAGACAACTTCATCTCATTGTATTTATCGGGTACTACGGCACGCTTTCCCCACAGAGGCTTCCAAACAGAATTCACTTTGTTACGGATAACCTTTCCCATTTTCCATCCTTGGGAAGGAAAAGACACCCCATCCTCTGTTTTAAATCCCAATGCAGAAGCCTCAATCACTTGTTTACGCTTCACAGATAGTTGATAAGTCAGCTCACCGGCATCCGTTTGAATAATCGCTAACTGTATCTTTCCGTCAGGCGAATCAACCGTACATCTTTTTTCACCGGCATAACAATATGTTCCTATCAATAAGAACAACAAACACAATTTTCTCATAATCCGAATTTATCACATCAATAAACTTTATTAAATACCGGCTTCATTATAAAGCTGAATTCATAATTACCGTACGGCAAGCGGTATTGCGGATAAGCGATAGCTCCCCAACTATTTTCACAAGCCAGACCCAATTGAGCCTTGTCAATGCAAATATTCGTATAATCCACCGGGATTACTTCCGGCGAATGACGCTGATCTTTATTCAATCCGTCGTCCAAAGATTCAATCGTATAGTTCAGAGCTGATGCCGAGAACGGGGCTTCCGCAACAAATTGCAACCCGGAACCCGCTTCGTTCAGTTGTCTCCACCAACGTATATCAGTCTTAGTACCCGTTTCCTGCGGACGGATATATGGGTAGAATTGTTCAGCCACCGTCTGGCGGTAAATTCCCAAATCTGTTGCATGATTGCGGTCCGAATAGTTTTCCACAGGACCTCTGCCATAATAATTGATTCTATAGAATTCATCAGGCATCTGCATCTGCATGCCGAAGCGGAACATATCGGGCACTTTCTCTGCTTCACCGGCAGCCATTTTCTGAGTAACTTTTATCTCACCTGCATTATTTATCACATAAGTCAGGTATAGTTTAGCAGAGACATCCGGCATTTCATATCCGGCTTCAACTACAACCGTCCCATTCTCCTGCTTATTGGTAAATGAAGTCCTTTTAAGTTTGGGATTCAGCCATACCCTGTATTTGTGCTGCAATCTGGCACCGTAATCATTGTCAGTAGGCGCACGCCAGAAATTAGGCACGAGTTGTCCGCCATCATTCATCAATTCCTTGCCTGCAACCTTATATCTGCTCAGGAAACCATTGTTCTTCGCAAACTCGATAATAAAATCCTCACCTTCAATGATCAGATAATTACCATCATTATTATTCACGGAGGGAGCTACGGATTCTATATTCGCTTTCTTCACATTCACTAATGCCATATCGGGTGCCTTATAAGGAGTGACGGGCATTTGAGCTTTTGCAACAGTAAATCCGGGAGATAATAAGGTTTCAGCCTTTTTAAGTTTATAAGATACATTCAGCAATAGTTCCTTGTCTTTATACGAGTTTATATCGGAGATGTCCAGTTTCAGTCTTGCCGATTGTTGAGGAGCTACATCAAGATTGCCAACAGTGCCGGCTTCTATCAATTCACCATCTGCCAATAACTGCCAATCCAGATAATAAGCGGAAAGATCACGGAAGAAATTCTCATTGAAGATTTCTATTTCTCCATTTTGCAGGTTGACGGGACGTGTCCAAATGGACTGATAAAAGTAACCCACTTCGTACATATGCGGATTCGGTATCCTGTCAGGGCTTATCAGACCATTATCACAGAAATTATTGTCAGAACCATCATACTTATTAAAATCTCCGCCATACGCATATATTTCAATACCGTCTTTATTTTTCCAACGCACAGACTGGTCAACAAAGTCCCAGATGAATCCACCTTGAAATTTCGGATATTTGCGTATCAGGTCCCAATATTCTTTGAATCCACCCATAGAATTACCCATAGCATGCGCATATTCACACTGTATAAGCGGCTTAGTAGCATTACTCTTGGCATAATCCTCACACGCACTGTACCACAAATACATCGGGCAGAAAATATCGGTATAATAATCATGACCGGCCTGTTCATATTGCACGGGACGCGTTGCATCTTCCGCTTTTATCCAACGATAGCAAGCTTCAAAATTAGGACCGGGACCGGTTTCGTTACCCAACGACCAGATAATGACCGAAGGATGATTGTAACTACGCTGCACATTACGCTGGTTGCGTTCCAGATGTGCTTTGGCAAAAGACGGGTGTTTAGAAAGCTGATTATTAGTATATAACATTCCATGTGCCTCTACATTAGCCTCAGCCACGACATACAAACCATACTCATCGCACAGTTCATACCAAAGATTATCATCAGGATAATGGCATGTACGCACGGCATTGATATTGAACTGCTTCATAATCCGAATGTCCTGCAACATACGCTCCCGCGAAACAACATATCCATAATCCGGGTCCATCTCATGGCGGTTGGCTCCCTTAATCAGTACAGGCTGCCCGTTCACAAGTAGTTGCGCATCTTTAATCTCGACTTTACGGAAACCTACTTTTACCGGAATAACTTCTAAAATATCATTACCATTCTTTAAAGTAGCGGTCAGGCAATAAAGATTGGGTATTTCCGCACTCCATTTAAGAGGATTCTTAACCTCCATAACAGTCGAAAGACTGCCCGAGCCATTCACCCGGGTGTTTGCAACGATATTGCCTTTCGAATCCGATAGTTCCAATTCTACAGTACCCCGTCCTTTCATTTGGAGGGCAATATCCAACGATCCGTTGGCATACTGTTGATCCAAGTCGGGAGTAACTCTGATGTCCTGAATATGGTTCTTGTTGCGGGTATACAAGTAGCAATCACGCCCCACACCCGAAAAACGGAAGAAATCCTGGTCTTCAAGATATGACCCGTCGCACCAGCGGAACACCTGAAATGCAATCAGATTTTTACCCGGTTTGAGATAACCCGACAAATCAAACTCCGCTTCCAGTTTACTGTCTTCACTATACCCAACATACTTACCATTTACCCACAAATAGATATTAGAAGTGACTGAACCAAAATGCGCAAAGATTTGCTTATCCTTCCACTCCGCCGGTATAACAATCTCCTTACGATAGGATCCCACATGATTGTTCTTTACAGGTATTTTCGGAGGATCTGTTCTGAACTGGTTCTTCCACGGATACCCAACATTGACATAAATAGGATCTCCATAGCCATTTAACTCCCATACAGCAGGTACTTTCAGCTCATCCCACGCACTATCGTTATAACCCAACCGATAAAAGTCGTCCGGGCGCTGGTCGGCATTCCTTACCCAATTAAATTTCCACATCCCATTCAGTGACAGAAAATTATCAGATTCTTCCTTCACACCTGCACGGGCAGCATCGGGCGATTCATAAGCAAAATAGTTGGTATGCATCGGAGTACGATTTACAGCATTTACCTCCGGATCTCTCCACTCATTCTTTTGGGATAAGGCAATTGTCTGAAATCCAATAGCCAAAGCAAATAAACTGAATAGCTTTTTCTTCATATCATTATTATTTAAAATATTTTTAATCAGTTAGTCCTGTCATATTTAATAAATCTTACATGCATCTACAGAAACTTTCCCTTTCCTGTTGACAATAGAAAGAGTATGTTTACCCGGTACTAGATTTTCCATTTGAAAAACCACTTGCTGAGGAAGACATACATCCACTGTAGAAAGATCAACAATAGATTGGCTATTGCCATCAATAAATATTTCCATGCTACCGGCACTCGGTTCTTTCGGAGCAATAACAGCGATGTTCCTTCCTTCAAAACTACATGCCCAAACGTCACCGACACGTTCGCTGACAGTCAAGTCATTATTGTAATCACCGGAATTCAAATTGCAATAACGTTTCCAGCCTGTAGCCGCAACACCCGGATCATCATCATTCATCCACCCTTTAGTATGTGATATACGCAAAACACGATATTTAGAGGCAAGAGACACATTCTCTATATCTGCCAATGGCAGTACCCTCCCGGAAGGTTTAAGCATCAATCCATCAGCATTTTGAGTAAATGTAAACGGTACGTCGGACCCAAGCATCACCACCTCTGTCACATCACCTATAGTCGTGCCTCCGGAACGTAAAGCCTTTAAAGTAAGCGTACTATCACTCCAATTCAACAGAGTGGCATATACGTATCCTTCATTACGCGTAAAAAGAACCTGATGATCTCCCCACACTTCAAAAGGACGGGAACCGTAGACGGCCTCACCATTAATTTTGAGCCAAGCACCTATATCATGACAAATGCGGACAGCCTCTTCATCCACATCCCCTCTTCCATGTTGCGGAATATTAAGCAGTAAAGCCCCATTACGTGAGACATTTTCCATCAATCCCCATATCACCTCGTCTGCTTGCGCATAGGGCGCCCCTTTTTTATAGTGCCAATCGGAAAGGCTCCGCTCTGTCTGAAACGGATAAGCCATAATTTCCGATTCAATGTAAAACTCAGTACTTTTTACCATAGCCCGTTCCACTGCCGATATCAGCTCAGGGTTATTTGGAAAGCTATTGTAACGTCCGCCCACTCCTTTTGCATTGAAAACTACATCCAGTTTTCCATTATTCCATGCCATCGACTTATTATAGTAATTGGCTATCAAAGGAGGAGCGAGAAACCCCAACCCCATATTCACCCCGAGATCGAGGTATGCATCTCCTGCCGACTCGTCAAAATAGATCATATCAGGATGGTATTTTGTAATGGCATCATCTACACGCCACATAAATTGATTGGCAAAAGGTGATAGTAAAGGAGTCTTGACATCATGCTCAGGACCGTAGAGATCGGCAGGATCCATACCTTCCCACCACTTGCCTTTACCGTCCAGAATAGTTTGCATCGCATCATAAGGAACGCCTGCCTTATCTCCATTACGGTCCGCCGTATAACGAACCGTCATAAATTGTCCCCACGTACGTGGAGGCGAGCTATGGAAACCAATACCGAAACGCATCTTATGGTTACGAGCCACTTTTTCCCATATACCTATAATATCCATCTTAGGACCCACACGAACAGAATTCCATGGCTGATATTTAGAGTCATAGCAATCAAAATTATCATGATGCCCCCCATTGCCATAAAGTAACGGGCACCCATATCCATATATAGCTTCATCAATTCTTCCGGATTCCACTTGTCTATCACCCAGTCGTTACATATATCCTTATAACCATATTCAGAAGGATGACCAAAATGCTCCACATGATAATTGTATTGCCAATGCCCTTCAATATACATATTCCTTGCATACCAATCACCATATTCGGGCATAGACTGCGGATCCCAATGAGACCATGCTCCAAACTTTGCTTCACGCCACCAGTCTGGAGCAGAATAGTGATTACTCAAGCTATCCCAGTCCGCGGCAAAAGGTCCTTCAGCTACTTTAAGTTCAGGCAGATTCCAAATATCAGGTGGTAATCCGAGGTCACCTTTACCGACAAGTATCTTGTCTACGCAAAGAGCCACATCCCCCTCCTCTACACTCAAAGTAACAAAACCATTTCCAGGAATAATAACGTCAACAACCGCATACAGAAAACTGCCTATAAAACTACCCGAAGAGTGAATATTCACCTTTAATGCAGGCTGACCATTGACCGACAAGCTGAAAACGCCGACATTTTCAGTGGCATAACGAATAGCTATTTTCTCAGAAGCCGGAAGATTTCTGAAACAGACAGACTGCCCCCTGCCCATCAACCCGACAGTTGCTCCACCTGATGCTTGCTTATCTATATTCTCTGATACGCAACTTACCTTATCAGCCTCTTCAGCTTCATAAGAATATACATTGTCACTCGTATTGCACATCGTTAACATCAATATATTGAGAAATGCAATGCCTAACCGTATAATTCCTAAATTACCATTCATAGTTCCACACTTATATTGCTTACAAATATAAGAGCGCTCTACCTTCCATGACTTTTAATTTCAGACATTTTATTATTGAAAATAGATAAATCCAGCCTTTTATGCGAAAAAAACTACCCAATCTCAAAAGTCTTATTCCAAACAAACTTGCTTCAATAAAGTTTTTCGATAAGTTGTCAGCACTGTTTTTCACTCTGTTTTCACCTGTTTTTAAATATAACTTTCTGATTTATAACGCTTAACCCTATTATGTACGGTTTTCTCGAATTTACGCTCAAATGGTTCTTTTTTATCAGTAAGTCCGTTCTGGTTGATATTGTATAGTCTCAGTCTTGATTGGGCTATGATTTCTCTCAGTAGCATCTGCGGAAATTCCAATGCCTTGATGGGAAACACAAGTTTCCGAGTGCAGGAAACGACAGTTGTACTAAATCCCGCATACGTTTTAGCTAAAGTTTAGCTATATGTATGCGGGATTTAGTACAACTGTCGTTTCTCTTCATGGGAACTGCTGTTCCAATTAAAAAAGTATCATGCAAAATACCATCATATTTTCTTTAATTAATAAAGTAAAGAATATATATCTAATATATTTCCTTGGCTTTTTTCTTAGAAGACCGTAAGTAATCCTTTACTTTCACATCACAATATGTCTTGAAAACCCCATCGTCATTGGAAGGTAGCCTGTCTTTTTCATGAGGTAACTCAAGAATATCAATCACTTCTACACTTTTTTTCAGTTTAGGGAAAAGGAGACTGACATAGATATACTTGGAGTTGAACCCCTCTACAGTCAATAATCTGTCTTGGGGAGCTCCTCCGTCATATCCTCTCACATGGTATTCATCACCCGTTTTCTTGTCAATTATCACAAACCCCAGACTATAGTACAGCCATTGCCAATTAAAATAAATAGGTTGCAGGAAAGTTACTTTCGTATCTTTGGCTCTTCTCTCAATGGAGTATAATGAAGGTTTTGTTCCCTCTGCTCTGTTATAGGGTCTCTTAGCCACTTCAATACTATCTTTGGGAAGCGCATAAGCTGCATCATATAGTTCCTGGTCCCGATTTCTCGTTTGCTCCATTGCATCCATACTCCTGTCAGATTCCGGATGCAGCTCTTTCCTCGTATCCACTTGTAGCCGGCTGACCAATAACGGCATAGCTTCACGCATAATACTTATTGCCGACTCTCTATATCGCTTTCCCAAAGGAGATTCATAAAACGCAATGGTTTCTTGCAGATCCTCCAAAGCTAAATGTTTCTTGTAGACAGGCAGGTATATCTCCATGACCATCCGTTCCATCTTCTCTCTCCACGACTTGGCAAATGTATCCCAATAATTAGCATCTTTTTCCGGTTCATTCATCCTTGCCACGGCCAAAGTGTGTGGCAGAATCTCATCAATAGAATTCAAAGCACCGGTAACTTCCATTAGCTTCTTCAAAGTAACTTCGTATTCACTCGTTTCATCTGATTGCTGTGCGGAAACCGGTAAGATGAAGGTAAATAATGTAACTACACACATTGCGACTTGAAAAATAATTTTGTTTCTCATAATATAGTTTTTAAATAATCCGTGATATTTATTGCATAGATAGTTCATAAAGTAAGTTTTAACACAATCACTTGCAACTTCATCATCTGATTATGGTTGTATCGAATAAATTATCATATATAACAATTGACTTATAATGTATCGCATTTCTTTATAATATTTTTTCTTCTTCAAAAAGCAGTCCACTGTTATCATAACAAACACCCAAATAAGTAATCTGATTTCCGGTAACTCTGCAATGCAAGCCCCACACCACGAAGCCCAGATATTCACTAGCACATAATGCCCATTCCCTATATAATCCGACAAATATACTTTTGTACCGTCCGGTAATTCCACTTTAGAATCAACAAAATTACTGCCTTCTTGCACACTAAGCAGCTTTGTTATAAACCGATTGTTTTTCAACATAGGAGAGGCACCGGCAAGCATAGCGTTTAATTCGTCAACGGTAATCTGTTCCTGAAAAATACGAATCCAGAATGCAGGAATTATATTATCAAGATTCTCATAAACAGTTCTTTTTATAAATTCCTTTGTTTGTTTTATCACCTTTTCACGGGTAATTGCATATAATTCCTTTTTTCTTTCAGTTTCAACATTCAGACTGTCCAATTTCTTAAAAGCATCTATACCAGCTTGATTCAGCACTTGATACTCTCTCCAACTCTTTTGAAATACATCATTAACCGGAGTGCCTTCGCACCACCCCTCCTTACCATCTGTACAAATACGAATACTCCCATTCTCAAGTACGGTGAAAATCCCATCCATACCATCAATGCATACAGCCGCCCAACAAGGCTGTAGCAACTCTCCTTCAAAAATGAACTTTCCATTCACGACATTCGTACTATCAGCCTGCCGATTATCCTCTTCCACCATAATCAGGAAAACTTTTCGTCCTTCATATTCGTGATCTGTACTTCCTTCAATACTGTAATGTACTTGAGAGAAGGTTCTTCCTCCTACGAGAAGCAAGATTATTAATAGTACTATTTTCTTATCCATTTTAATATTATTATCAACGGTTCAGTAAAAAAACTACTCTTTTTCAATAATCCCTTCTTCCTCCAATTTCTTCTTCAACCGATAATAGGTATCAAGTTTACGATTCCAAACGTCGTCGTTATCATCACTCAATAAACATGCTTTCTTCAAGATGCTTTCATGACTTTCTTCTGCAACAGAAGAGGTAACTGCATCCAATTCCGCAAATTCCACTTCTATTTCATCCCCTATTTTAAACTCTCCTCCATTCCATATAACATGTATTTCTTCGGGCATTTTCAAACCTCCAATATTCCAATAACCTCCATCATATCCATGTTGCATTATCATAAGACTGACTTCACTATTTGGAATACCCGCTTTCCAAACAGTATCCCTCCATTTCACAATAATCCCTTTCATGCTATATAAGTCCCTTTCCTTGTAATTCCATTTTTAATTGCTCGTATCTCCTTTTCATCTCATTGCGATCACAATCTTCAATTGTCAAGACAGGCGATACCTTATCCGTATCGACCATTTTTATCAAGACTCTGTCACCTTCTTCCAACTTCTCTGTAAGCCAAGTGAGATAATGCAGAACATCACTTCCTTTTATTTGGATTCTGCCGGAAGAACATCCGAATGCCAAATCCGCAAATACAAAATAATCTGAAGCGGCAACTATAGGCTCTCGACCATTTATACTTATTTCAAAGCCTATCATAATCACTTATTATACAAAATTCTATCACTTTTTTTAATTTGATAATTTTTAATCATAACCACCCATATACCCACACAAAATCCCAATGCACCGGTAAAAAGTGAATGAATAATTGTAAGTTCTGCAATCCCAAACCATTGAGACATGTATATCCGTATTATATACCCCGATATTAGTGCCATTAAAAGCCCTAACGCATATTTAATAATTTCTTTTATCATTGATTTATTACATATTACAGTCACATTTAAAACTTCAAACCTTTCGCTCCTTTTTTTAATTCTATCTGTTCAAAGTGCTATATATTTCCTTCTATGAAATGGAAACTCACAGCTAATGTTTGTTACCTATTTTTCTTTGATAATAAAGAAAAAAACATGAACTAACACAGTAAAACCACCCATAACAACTATCGTAATACATACGCCCTCCCAAAATGTTATATCTTTTACATTGAAGAAATATCTCAATACAAAAATAGCTAGCGCACTTCCTATAATGCATCTCAAAGCAAATAAGTACTTCATAACGATTAAATTTATGGTTGATTTAAAATTAATAGCATAGATAGCCATTTCATATAACTAAACCAAACTCAAAGCGTATACAAATCCGCTAATGCAAAATTTATATACGCTTTAAGCTATCTTTCTTATCTAAACAGCTTTTTGATAAACTCTGGCAATGAATCACAATCTACCCCCATCTTCCTTTTTAAACGACACCGTCTCATACGGAAAGACCTTGGCAAAATATGTAATAATCGTGCTATCTCAGCATTCTTCATGCCAATGTGCATCAAAAGTATAATATGCATGTCATCCCTCGAAAGCATCGGAAAATTTTGACGAACTTTACATGTAAAGTCATTTTGCAATAGATTTACCAAAATTTCCAGTTCTTCCCAATCTGATTCATCCAAATAATTCAAGGATAACAATTTATCCAAGAGTTCTCTTTCTAAAGTAATCTTATCTATTTCCATATGAAACAGAATTACCCACCCCTGCATACAAGCATAATCTTCCTTCATCAGAAAAAAACATTGGTTCCAACATTTCTAGAGGAAAACTGCAAGCTATCGTTTTCCAGACTCCATACCTCAGGTTATCAGTTTTATAAATGGCATCCGTGTCATAAGAATGATGGGAAACATCATCGAGACAGAAGCGGTAATTCAAATTAAGGGGATTGCTTATAGTGCGGAATACAGGATTCTTCGCATCGGGTATCCGGCATCCGGCTACCACAACAATTATCATGACTAATACCCATATAGTTTGTCGGTTATACATAGCATTCATACATATTAGATTAACTTTTTATATGAACACAAAGTTAGGCTACTAATAAAGTATCCTTATTAGATTACAAATATATGATTTTAGATATTAGGTATTTAATCAGAAATTACCTCCAAAAGTATTATATTTGCCTTCGTATACTGTTTAAAAATCTATCAGAAATGAACATTGAAGAATTTAGAGAATACTGTCTGTCATTAAAAGGAGTTCATGAGAAAATGCCGTTCTTGAATATTCCTGATAAATATAGTCGTGATGTTCTATGTTTTTATGTAGCGAATAAATGGTTCTGCTTTGTCAATATCGAAGTCTTTGACTTTTGCTGCATCAAATGCAAGCCGGAAGAATCGGGAGAATTACAAACCACATATATAGGAATAAAGCCCGGATGGCACATGAATAAAAAATACTGGATCAGTATTTACTTCAATCAGGATGTGCCTGACGAGAAAATTAAAGAACTCGTAAGGAAGTCTTATGACATTGTTTTCAAAAGCCTGACAAAGAAAGAACGGGAAATGCTACTATCAAGTGATGAATAGCATTCCCGATATTAATATGATACGTAAGCTGACTATTTGCCCAGTATTTGCACCATAATATGATTTATTTTTTACTTCCGAAACGCTTCTTCAGATATTTCTCCAGATCATAAGTTCCCGGAGAATTTCGTAATACAGTACCATCTTTTTCTATCCACTCATAATGAGGGATACCGTTGAAGTGGAACAATTGGCGGAGATAGTTGTAATCTGCCTGAGGAATACGATAACAAGCCTCACCTTTCAGATTCTTTTCCACATACTCATTATAAGTCTTTTCGGGACTTTCACGGTCATTGGTGATGTATATGAACTGAAATTCCGGATGATCTTTATATTGTTGGCGCAAATTGGCAGTCTTCTCAATGCCTCCACGGCAAGGACCACAAAACGTTGCCCAGAAATCTACAAATAGAGCTTTACCCGCATGGGCTTTAATGATATTACGGAAGATATCCGTAGCAGGCCCTTCAGGCAGAGTGTAAGTACTATCGTTTTGTTGCGGAAACGCTTTGGCATACAAACGCTCCGCCTCAGCAAACATGAACGGATGGCTGATTAACTGTTTTTCTTTCTCCAACAGGCTACGGGCACCTTCCCTATCCAATTGTTTTAAATCAAAAGGAAGACTACGCAAAGTAATGATCTGCGAAACCAACGGAATATATCCGACTATGGTATCCAATCGTCCAGATTTTTCTCTTTGATATCTAAAGAAAGCATTTATTTTCATTTTTTTTTCATCTTCTGCTTTTTGATTTTCATCAATAGATACAGAAAGACCATCCATTACCTCGTTTTCCTTTCGATAAGCTTCGAATAAATCCTTATATTTTTCTCTAAGTTCTTCCCATATCTTTGTCTCCGCAATGAGTTCGCTTATCTCTCTTGTCACAGTCTTACCTGCTCTTTCTTCGCTATCTTTTCGTATTTTTTCTTGCTCGGGAGTCAATGTTACGCCATTCTCTTTCAGATAAGTAAGACTGCTTGTTTTGGGATAAGTATAGGTCACTTTCCCCACTTCAACAGTTGTTGTATCGCCCATAGCCCTTGCAAAATCCATATACTCAAGGCGGTTTATAAACGTACTGAAATCTTTATCTGCTACTATAAGGCTGTCATTAAGCGGCATCTGTCGTAAGAAGTGGTAGTAAGTGGAATCTTCCTTAACCTTCAGAATCTGGTTGTCTTTATTCTCCCGCGCCAGATAACTTCTGTTCATCACAAAGTCGAACATTTTACAACCTTGGGAAATCCTTGCCGCATTTTTCACCAGGCGTGCCGCCTTTCCTACATATCCGTTGACAGCTACAAGCGAGTCAGCCTGTTCTGACCAATGACGAAACATGGGTTCGCAACGCTCTGCAAATTGCGCAGGGGTCAGTTCTTTCTGCATTTTTGAGAAATCATCATAATGGAACACTAATAAATCATCTACATATTTCAACGCCTTTCCTATATATGCGGTAGATCCCATGTAATGGATATTATGAAGAGGATAATAATGGTTGCGGGCACGGCTACGCGCCATAATCGCTTCCCAATCTACATACATTGTTACAGTTTGTCCTGGCTCTATATAAAATGGCAACCAACTATTATTGAATATTACCGAACTTACCATAGGGTAGTTTACCTCAAATTTACACTCAAACCTTCCATTGGGTTGCAAAGTTACCACAATCGGATAGTCTTCTCTTGTCAGGTCATTGGAAACATAAATCAGACCGTTGGTAAAGCCTAATTTCTGATCATAGCCGGCAATGTATCCTTGCAGGCAAACACTATCACGACGGAATACCGGACTCTCATTCTCTTCAACCTGCATCGCCTTCATGCTTCCCGCGTCCCGCGAATAAAGCCGAGCGGCTTCTTTATCTTTCTTTATCCGGCACAGACCATTCTTTTGCGGGGTAAGTTCCAGTTCCACTTTATCGCCTTGGTCGTCTTTCAAAGTCAACAGCATGCTTTTACCTTTCTGGCGGATTGCTTCGTACTGATAGAAACGGTTGTTCATGACAGCAAGAGAATCGTATATGCCGAAGGCCCATTCATAATAGTCGTCCATTCTCATCCAGTTGCCAGAAACTTTATCGAAAAGTGAGGCTTTAGTATCTTTCTTTTCCAAAGATATATAGAATGTATGCGACTCATCGTCATCGAGGAAATGGACTTCCTTTGTTGTTTCAGGGAGCGGTGGAAAAAGAAGCACAAAATCCAAAGTTCCCGAATCCGGCGTATATACTTCTTTATCCAGTTCAAAACCTTCGCTCCCCGTAAGATAATATTTCTCACCGGTATCCGCATCTTCCAGATAAGTGCTCTTACCCAGCTTTACCCACCAATGTGGACGGAAAATTACATGGATATGCAACCTCGTTGCATCCGGAGTACGTTCAATGCGAGTAATATTAAAAATGCTGCCCGAACGGAATTTAAACTTAGGATTATCGATCACATTTTGTGCTTGGAGCATGCAAGTGATGCTAAGCAGGAAAAGGAAAATAAGTTTTCTCATGGTATAGTTGTATATAATTAATTTCTACTAAGTAATCCCTAAAAACTAAGTTGGTACAGTTTCTATTCGAATGTCTTCTCCTATATCTATTAGAAGTAGGTCTTCCACGAGAACTCCCTCACAAAGTTTTATTTTTTGATTTTATCCGTCATGCTGTCACGCAACAGGGTGTATTGCTATAATACACAATCCATTAAAGCGTGTGACAGATCCATTCATTCAGTTCTATCTGTAACGCAGCACAAACGGACCGTTTCAACTCCCAACCTTACTTCAATTGGACACAATCGACAGTGCCTGCCGGTTTCAACGGTCTGAACCCCCTGTTTCAACAGGCGAAACAGGCAGTTTCATTAAGAGAAACTATTGGTTTCAGCCTATGAAACTATCGAAACGCACCCGCATTAAACCAGCATAAGGTGTACCAACTTATTTTTTAAGCATTACTAAGGTTCACTTATAGGTTGGTATCGTATTGGTACTCATTTTTACATTTATCGGCTCAATCCCTGCTCCGTCAGAGTAATGGGCTTAATGGTGCCATCCGGATTGAATTGCAACTCTTCCACACATACCTGACGCCTACAATCACCACCAGGTTCTCCATTCAGCATATATGAGCCGTCATGGTAGAAGAAATACCACTTACCTTTAAATTCATTGACAGAAGGATGAATGGTAAAACCATATTTAGCGCTACCGGTCAGGAGACCACTATAGGTCCAAGGACCACGGATGTCGGTAGCTGTGGAATATGCTATCTGCTCGGACTGAACACCGGGAGCGTCTGCCGCATATACGTTATAGTATATTCCCTTTCGTTTAAAGAGCCATGACCCTTCGGAATAGTTACGCAGCCCCACATGCCAATGTTCACCTTCGATTTCAGTCATGTTGGGTTTCAGTTTTGCCATATAGCAGTCACCATTTCCCCATGCAATGTATGCTTGTCCATCATCGTCAATAAAGACTGTTGGGTCTATATCAGCATTCGAACGATGCGAATCGGGAGTCATGTCGTCGGTAACGATGGGGGATTCCCCCTCTTTGTGAACAGGAATAAAAGGTCCGGTCGGTGAATCGCTTACTGCCACATCTATCTTATGCAGTCCGTCATCGGCATTATCCAATGTTACATAGTAATAATACTTACCATCTTTTTCCACCACTTGAGCCGCCCATGCACTTCCGCTTCTGGCATTGGGGAAATCCGCCGCTTTCAGCACTACTCCATGATTCTCCCAGTGAATCATGTCATCAGATGAATACGCCACCCAATGAGGCATATTGAACCAACCTCCCACACCGGCTTTATCTATACCTACATAGGCATATATCCTGTCTCCTATGACCGTACAGGCAGGATCGGCCGTAAACTGATCTGTGAATATCGGATTTTGACCTACCACTCTTTCTTTTCCCACACCGCTGAAGACGATTCCTTTGATGTCGCCACGGCGAACCCGCAAAGAATTAGGGAATCCACCAGGGAACCCACGCCCCACAATCCATCGAGAGACGTTATAACGTAAAGCATAGCCGGGATATGTAACCGATGCAGATTCCATTTTGCCTGTCAATTCATTCTTCACTGTAAGAGTCAGCGTAGATTCGTGTCGCTTTTTATGGTGAATGGCACCAACCTTCACTTCATTCCACACACCTTTTTTTACTCTGTCACCCGCTACTATACGATGAAGCTTACCCTTTTTGTCTTTTATTTCAGCAAAGACTTGTTCCGTTCCCGGATCGAAGCCAATGGTAAGGTCGGCAAACATCTCTCCATTCACGCCTTCCTTGCAAAGAAAAGCCTGTTCTGTTAGCAAAGTATTGAAACGCATTGACATAGATATATCAAAACTTTCACGATAATCCACATAGAAAAGTCTCGTACGATTGCTGGTAGCAAGCTCCTTACAATCCATAGTGATAATTGTGTCGGAATTTTGAATGCCAAAATCTATCCAACCGCCCTTTATGGATACTTGCGCATTCAGAGTTGTTGTGCCAACAAAAGCCCATGCCATTAAGAATGATTTTCCAAGAGATAGATACCTTTTTATTTTCATTATTTTTTAGTTTTGAGGGTGAAGATAGTGTGAACAATAAAAAAGAAGAACTTTCATTTTAAATAAATATTTTTCAGGAGCTGATATTTAAGAGTAAAGCATCCTTTCGGAAGGGCTACACCCTTTATATGAAAAGGTGTAGCCATGAGACTAAAAGGGTGTAGCCATCCGGGCAAAAGGGTGTAGCTCTTCCAAAACATGGATACAAGTACCTGTAAGCCGGATTACAGTATCCTTATAAATACGTTTTCAAAGAAATAGATTGCCCATTTATGTAAACTAATCAGATTCCATCATCAGATTACTTCAGTATGGCAATCTTCTCTCTTCCCACAATATAAATTCCTGCAGGCAGTTCCCTGATCACCTCACTTCTGCGCACCTGAGCGCGGAGCTTGATTCCCGTAATGGTATAGACATCTACCAGAGGATCTTTCTCCATGGTCACATCCTCGATACCGGTAGGATCTTCGTAATCATCGGAATTAGTCAGATAGACTTTCTCTATGACAATGGGCTTTCCTCCTAACGACCAAAAACCTACACCATAGATGTGACTCGGATCCAGTTTCACAGACGAACCATCATCCTGCTTTTTATATGCGTCATTCAGAGTCACAACCACTTGTCTTTTGCCTCCAACCACGTATGCGGCAGGTTTCGACCAATAACTGTTCTCATCGAAGATATTGAAAGAAACGCCGCACGATTCGGTATTCCCCAGCTTTACCACAAGATATTTATATTCCGACAAATCCACGCCATCGCCATACCACCAGCCTCCAAAACCATACTGACCGGTGACCAATGTATGCGTAGCCTCATCGAAAGATCCTTCACTGTAAATATTAGGATTAAATAATTGGGCAGTCAACGGAAAGGTAGAAGAAGCAATATGTACAGTCGCTGACTGGCGCTCCCCAAGAGTGCTTTTATAACTGAACATCACCGTCGACTCACCATCTTTCAATGCCATAACCTGCCCTGCCTCAACCAACAACACTTCCGAATTCTGAATGTCTACATCCGCTACCGATGTTATCTCTTCCGTATGGCCATCCTGATAGATGGCAAACAAACTATAACTCAACTGACTGCGGGATAACAATTTCAACTCGCTCACCGGTTCTCCAAATACTTCAAAAGATAGCCGGTCAACAGTATATTCTTTTTCAATATCCCTGACAATCAACTTCAATATGGAAGACTTGCCGCCATAGCTTATCTCAATATCCGTTTTTCCATAAGTGACTCCCGTAACCACACCACCACTGACGGATACGATTCCCGGAGTAACCGCTTTAATCTCCGCTTCATCCGTAACATCTATGGCCGTACCATCAATGTATATGGCCATAACCTTAATATTTGCCGTATGCACTTTCCCGGGCAGAATATCAACCTTAAACTGGTCAATGGAAGCATTTAAAGCCACCAGACTTTTATCTTCTTGTTTTTCGGCAAATTGCCAATAATCCATATTAAAAAGTTCTTCTGCACCGTCTCCTTTAAATACAAACCACAAATCATGTTTACCTGTCACACTGCCAATGATATTTGTACTTTCTTCTTTCCATTGAGTCCAGCCACCGGTGTATGACATAGATAAAGTTCCTATCAACTCTCCATCAGGCATATCAAGATGCAACTCTACCACCCCACCTTTCGAACCGCTCGCAACACTTGCCGTAAATACTCCGGCACCAATGCTTCCAAAGTCTACTTCACGAACCTTCAACTGTCCGCCATTACGAATGGAAGTCACATAAACCCCGGTATTGCTGTCCTGATCCGTTTTCAGCCCAAGCCCCCAAGCCATTGTTTCGGCTTCCGTCTTCAGATAAGGATTCAACGTACCTATCGGCGCTACACCTTTTTTGGTAGCCATAATTGTAGGAATCGTCCCGTCTTCATTATACTTGAATTCTTCTATACAGACTGAACGGGTGAAACCTCCACCACCCGGAAGCCAACCGGTATGATAAACAAAATAAGATTTTCCCTTGAAATCTATTACTCCACAATGGTTGGTAAAACTATTTGTATCCTGCAACGGCATAATCTTTCCCATGTATTTCCAGGGACCTGTCGGACTATCGCTCATTGAATAAGAGATATGTTCGGGGACACCTCCCGCCGCATACAACAAATAATATTTTCCTCCACGCTTATAGAACCAAGGTCCTTCCTCATACAAATCTTTATACTGTACCCCTTCTTTCGGCTCCTTAGGTCCTCCGAATCCCTCCACCGTTTGTTCCAC
>OHQG01000224.1_pt1 | contig 34170 bp, 27 predicted proteins | sample 1577871 | NCBI WGS metagenome assembly OHQG01 (sample SAMEA3879604, study PRJEB24766) | human gut metagenome | biome: human-associated habitat; feature: feces | place: USA | collected 1985/1987
GATGCAATGGGAAAATCTATTCCGAAGAGCACAGACGAAAGTTTGACATCAAGAATGACATTTTCAAGGTTGAGAAAAGTTCGGTTGATGAGAATAAATTGGTACTGACCGTAAACAGGCAACCAATCGGAGAATGGTTTAAGGAGCAATGGGAGAAACTTCGGCAAGGTTTACGACAATCAGTGGAAGAACCAAGAAAAAGCAGAGGATTCAAATTGTAATTCGTTAAAGTTAAATAGTTCAAATATAACCGAAAGGAGTAGTCAAATAGCATTTTGGTCGCTCCTTTTTTGTATCTTTATGGCATTACTAAAAAATGAATTATATGGATAACAGCTGCAATCAACCAATTTGGTATCTGAAAATACAGCAAAAACAATATGTCAGATTTGAAACGAAAGTGTGAACAATATGAGCAATACAATAAATTACAGAATCCGCCCTTTATATCAAGAGGAATCTTTCTTATTAAGAGATTTTCTTTATGAGGCTATTTTCATCCCAAAAGGAATGGACCCCCCCCAAGAGAGATTATAAATACACCTGAATTAAGAATATATTTAAGTTGGGATTCAGAATAGTAAAAGAAACAAAGGATGAGTTCATAATGGTAAATGAATTGAATAAAGAAATGAGCAATTACCAACGTTTTTTGTCAGGAGAATATTGTAACTATTTGGATACAGAAGTGTTAGCAATGATAAACAGGACAAAAGACTATTTATGTGTCTTAAATGACATAAAGACGGTAGAATATGAAAGGAAAGAAATTCTTTCCAAAATGTTGGGAAGCATTGGTAATCATTCAAGTGTAGGACAGAACTTTACTTGCCAATGCGGAAAACATATCTTTATTGGTGAACAAACTATTATCAATAATAACTGTACAATGATGGATGAAAATCTGATTCATATTGGTGATAGGGTTTTGATTGCTCCAAATGTGCAATTTTACACAGCTACTCATCCGATAAATTTTGAGGAACGGTTTGTGAGAAATTGGGAGGAAGATTCAAGGAAACTATTTTTCAGGACAAAGGCTTTACCTATTACAGTAGAAGATAATGTATGGATTGGTGGCGGCAGCATTATTCTTGCAGGAATCACTATCGGAAAAGGGAGTGTGATTGGTGCCGGAAGTGTAGTGACCAAATCTATTCCGGCTGATTGTGTTGCCGTTGGAAATCCATGCAAAGTGATTAAATGGTTAAACCCTCAATATAGGCTTCTCCCACTCGAAGAAAAGGACATTCCCGAAATGCAGGAGTTATTCCGCTCTACCGTACTGCATGTTAATATCAGACATTATACAAAAGAAGAAGTAGAAGATTGGGCATCTTGTGGTGACAGTGTGGAGCATTTGAAAGAGCTTCTGTCACACAATCATTTTATAGGTGCTTTTGATAAAGCGAACCACATGGTAGGCTTTTCATCCATGAATAAGGACGGCTATCTGCATTCCATGTTCGTACACAAGGACTGGCAAGGCAAAGGTGTGGCCACACAACTTCTTTCTGAAGTTGAACGCATTGCCAAGCAATTGGGAGTTGTTGAAATCACATCCGAAGTAAGCCTGACAGCCAGACCGTTCTTTGAGAAGAAGGGATATGAAATAGTCAAAATACAGAAGTATAGGGCAAACAAACTGGAGCTGACAAATTTTATCATGCGCCGCAAATTCTTATAAGCACATAGAACACGATTTCTTAAATAATACAAAAACACCCAATTTTACATTCTTGGGTGTAAAATTGGGTGTTTGTTTTGCAATTTACTGATTTTCAGCATTTATTGCGGAGAGGGAGGCTCCGGCACCCGCTCCCTGACAGGGTACTGAACTAACTTAATTTCCACCACAGAGGACACAGAGGGCACGGAGTTTTCCGGCTTCTCATTCATACATAATTATAACCTCTGTGTCCTCTGTGGTGAAAATAATCCAACAGGATAAAATGACAATAACTAGTATAAAATTAGTAAGCCCTTCCGGGGGGCTCCCCATCATCACCGGGGTACATGACCTTTTGAGTGGTAGGCACGACGGCACCATCACCCCATGGGCGCCTATCATAGTCTCGGGCAGTAGGCTGGATATCTATGCCCTGGATAAGGTACACCTGTGCCTGGTCTCTATGGCTGATAGAAACAGGATAACGGAAATCTGTCATATCTATAAGTACTCGCACAATAAGGTTATTGTGACCTTGCCCGATCTGGAACCGGGAGCGTACTTACCGGCATTCAGGATACTGCAAGAGGATGGAAGCACGGTGCTGAAAGTCTTCTCGGTGGTGTGGAGAGTGGCCGATAAGGAATATTCAAAAACGCATGGTCTGTTCAGGTGAAACAGACCATGTATTTGGGTGGAATAGATGGTCTGTTTGGAGTAAACAGACCATCTGTTTCACTTCTGTTTTTACACATATTTATCTATAAAAATAAGATTGACCACATGAAATTAATGACTAAACGAGATTTGGAACAACGTCTTGAACTTACGAAGCCACGCTACGAACGTCAAGAAATAAGATTATATGTCTTACTGCAAAGCATGCAAAATAATCGTGACAATATAAAACAGATAGAGTATGCCCTGCTAGTGATGGAGCGTGTCAGTACGCAACGCCGGCGCCACATTCCCGGCCGGCGCTTCCTGAATTACAACAGTGTGTTGTCTTACTTCAAACGGGAGCGCGGGAGGTGATGACAGAAAATAGATAAGGGAACTCCGAAAAAAGCCCGGAATGACAGAAGAATATATCTATATATTCTTCTTTTAATTTCTTGTATTTATTTATTAGTGTACCATTGATAGTACGGTTCGCTGTTCATGCGGAGAGATATATCACTTGCTATCAACGCGTTAAGTAGTACGCGGAGTTGTTCAAAAAAAGTTCGCTTCCGAAGGGCGCTTTTTAGGCAGCATTTACGTAGTATTGCAATATTTACGCGGTGTTTAAATATTTAAGCGGCATTTATATCAAATGTTAGCCGAATAGCACCAATACTAGCCGGATGAAGCATTGTGCAGAACAAATGCGGTTTTATTGCAGTACCTTTGTGGCTATAAACAAAAAAGTTATGAATGTATCGTATTTCTTATCCCAATATGAATTAGCTCCGCCAACGAATAATTATTATCAATGCTTACAATTTATTAAGTATATCGCTTGTATCTTTTTCCTTTCCCAATTGTTAATCTTATAAATTAGAGTAAAATAGAACAATAAAAGAAGAAATTATGAAAAAGATTATCGCATTAATGATGTTAGTTTTCATAGGTGCATCCACAGCCATGTATGCACAGGAAAGTAAAAGTGAAAACCGCCGTGCAGAGCGTAAAGCACAGCGTGACGCAGAAAAAGCCAGGGAAAAAAGAGAAGAAGCACGGGCATATGCCGATGCTGTACAAGCTATCAACAACAGAAAATTCGTACTGGAAGCTGACCGTATTACGTTTAAAAGAGGACGAAGTGCTTTCGTTACATCAAATACCAACTTTGTTCTTTTAAACGGTGAAAAAGCATCCGTTCAGGTTGCTTTCAACGGCCCCTATGCAGGTCCTAACGGCATTGGCGGTATAACCGTAGACGGAAGAGTGGGTGAAGTTAAAACAGCCACAGATAAAAAGGGAAATGTAACTTGCAGTTTCAGTGTGATGGGTGTCGGAATTTCCGCACAAGTTTCTATCAGATTAACCCACGATACCAACAATGCATCCGTTACAATCAACCCGAATTTCAACTCAAACAGATTGTCACTGGATGGCAAAGTAATACCATTATCCGAATCGAGCGTATATAAAGGACGGTCGTTCTAATTATCTCAAAAGACAAACAACCAGAATATAGGAATCTTTCAAAACATTCTTAAAGCATCGGGAAGATATAATTTCCCGCTATTGAATACTTACGGCTGCAAAAATTTATACTTATGCAGCCGTAAGTATTTTATCTCCCCTACTCCCCCCTCTTTCTATGCCACAGGAAACATTTTCAAGAATGCTTTTTGTTCAGACAGACTTTTTTCATATCTTTGCAGCGGTTTTTGGTTCCATACCTCCCTGTCGCTATGGGGAGGATGGTGAAAAGGGAATCAGGTGTAAATCCTGAACAGACCCGCTGCTGTAAAATCCGTTTCAAATCTTGAATATACCCAATTAGCCACTGTCCGTAAACCGGATGGGAAGGCATTCAAAGATGGATAAGTCAGAAGACCTGCCAAAAATGATATAGTTTTAATGCTTTCGGGAAATAAAGCAGAAAAAACATTTAGTCTGGCAGTTCTTTATCCTCCATAAAGAATTCTCTCTCTTCATGTACATCCTCCCGAAAGTAAGTCATAAATACTTAAAAAAGACTGAAATGAAAGTTTTTTCATGTGTATTATTTATGCTGACTTGTCTTTCGCAGATAAGCATAATGGCACAAAACAAAATTACTCTATCGGGAAAGGTGACAGACCAGCATGGCGCTCCTTTATCTTTGGTGACGATTGCCGTAGAAAACACCTCATCCGGAACCTATACGGATGACAACGGCCGGTACTCCCTACAAGTCATACCCGGAAAACATACTCTTGTCGTATCTTTAGTAGGTTATCAAACTGTAAAGACACCCCTTAATATCCAGCAAAACAAAACACTCAATTTTACATTGGAAGAAAGCTCTGTTGTCCTGAACTCCGTTGAAGTATACGGAAAGACCCAGACACAGAAAGTGAAAGAAGGGGCTTTCTCTGTCAATGCTCTTGACATAAAACCCATCGTCAATTCACTAAACAACCTCAATGACCTGGTGAACCGGACAACGGGTATCAAGGTCAGAGAAGAAGGAGGTGTCGGTTCGGATTTCGATTTATCCATTAACGGTTTGTCAGGAAATTCCGTCCGCTACTTCCTGGATGGAATGCCACTGGACACCAAAGGAAGTGGCGTTTCGCTCGCTAACCTGCCGGTAAATATCATAGACCGGATTGAGATATATAAAGGTGTAGTTCCTGCAAGCTTGGGAACGGATGCATTGGGTGGTGCTATCAATATTATCACAAAAGAGGAAAAGAAGAACTATCTGGATGTCTCTTACAGCATCGGTTCATTTCATACACACAAGGCAGATCTGAACGCACAATTTGTAGAACCTAAAACAGGACTGATTATCCGACCTACTGTGGGCGTAAATTATTCAAAGAATGATTATAGGATGAAAGACGTACAAATGCGGGATGAAAGTGGCGACAATTTCATATATGGTAATCCTAAACGCTTCCACGATGACTACTTCTCTTTACTGGCACAAGTAGAAGCCGGGGTTGTCAACAAATCCTGGACAGACGCATTTTTTATTTCCGCTTCTTATTCCAAGACAGACAAGGAGTTGCAAACCGGCTCCGTTCAAGGCAAAGTCTATGGTATGGCAGAAAAGAACTCGGATGCCTGGAATATCTCGGCACGTTACCGGAAACGTGACTTCGTTTTAAAGAATATGCAGTTGAACGCCTCCCTTTCTCACACCTGGGACCATTCAATAACCGTGGATACTGCCTACCGGCAATATTACTGGGATGGCGGCTATATAGTGAGCCCGCGCAATGAAATTACGGGCAAAGGACCGTCCATGCGCCACTATAAACGTCCGTTGACCATTGCCCGCGCTAATCTGGACTATCAGTTGAACGAACACCACAACTTTAATCTGAACTACCATCTGAGCCGCACCGGCAACGACCGCTATGATGATTTGGATGACACTTTCGAGGCTTCCAAAGACATTGTGACCAAGCATATCCTGGGTTTTTCATACAACCAGTCACTTCTGAATGGAAAGATGGAAAATGTGTTTTTTATAAAAGATTACATCAACCACCCGAATATCCGACAAACTGACCAGGGCAGCGTGACGGGCTCTAATGAGGTGCGGGGAAGCACCACCAAGAACTATTTGGGTTATGGTGCCGGGCTTCGGTACACTATCGCAGAATTTCTCGCCGTAAAAGTATCCTACGAACATAGCGTGAGACTTCCCATTGCACGCGAACTGTTGGGCAACGGAGTCACCATCAATGCCAACGTGGCACTGGAACCGGAAAAAAGTAACAACTTCAATGCAGCACTGTTCGGTACGTGGCATCCTGCCGCCGGACATACACTTTACTATGAAGCAAACGGATTCTTCCGCAAGGTGGACAATTACATTCAGGCTAAGGTTGCGGAGAAAGAAGGCAGCATGCAATATACCAATGTTCCGGCAGTCCACATAAAAGGTGTGGAAGGAGAAGTGCGCTACGACTGGCAAGGTAAACTGCAACTTGCCACCAACGTCAGTTATCAGGATGCCCGTGACCAGCAAGAATATAAGGAGGGTGGAAAACCTTCGGCTACTTACAACAACCATGTACCCAACCGTCCCTGGCTGTTTGGTAGTGCGGAAGCATTCTATACATTCCGCAACATAGCCCTGCCCGAAAGCAAACTACGACTGGGATGCACCTACCAGTGGGTACATTGGTATTATCTTTTGTGGGATGCTTATGGTGCCACTGAAAGTAAGGCACGCATTCCCGCCCAACAAATCTGCAACGCCGATGTCACCTACTCATGGAAACGCGGACGCTACAACATCGCCTTTGAATGCACCAACTTCCTCGACAAGACGACCTACGACAACTACAAGTTGCAAAAGCCCGGGCGTGCTTTCTTTGCCAAATTCCGATTATTCATTAACTAATCATTAATACTTATTCAAAATGAAAAGATTCAAATTTACACTCCTTGCCTTTATGGCTGTCATGATGGCACTGTCGTTTACAGCTTGTTCCGACGATGACCCTACTCCTACCCCAGACCCGGGAATCAATGAAGGCGATTATCACTTCGACCTTTTTGTAACTGTGGACAAACATGGTGGCATGAGCAGCAAAAACACCACCATTGTCAAAAGTACCGCTGCACTGACGGCAGACCAAGGTGTTATCTCCGTTAAAAGAGCAGGTTCGGAACTCGGCGAATACTCCATGGAGTCCATCACGAAAGGAAAGTATTACTATCAGATTCCTTCGACCAGTGATCGCTTCGTGAAATACCAGATTAAGAATAATGCAATCCAGGTGATTGCAGAACGCCCTTTTAAGACCAATACTTATAAGGTACGTTCATACACACATGCCTGGATTGACGACAACACGCTTGTCATCATGTCCACCAACGGCACCAAGGACAAGGTGCTTTATACGAAACTGAACGCAGAGGATTTGACCATCCTTGCCGAGGGCGAATTGGAGATACCCGCCCCCACCGACTGGACAAAGCTGACTTCTTCGGGCATCCTTACCTATCGCCAGTCTGACAAGAAGCTGTACTACTTCTATTACTGGAAAGAAAAAGCCGGTCAGACTGTGGCAAGCGAACAAGAGCCCAGATTCCATGTGGCTGTCATCAACCCCTCGACGATGAAGGTGGAAGAGGATAGCACATCGCCCGTCGATGGTGAAATGGCGGGAAGTGCCTACGGAGAACTGATGCAGGATTGCGTGATGTATGACGAAGCGGGCAATCTCTACCTGGCCTGTTTCCACGAAGAAGAAAGTGGTATAGAGAGAGGCATGCTGCTGCGCATCAAAGCGGGTGCAACAACCTTTGATTCCTCTTACAATGGCTATTCCAATGCAGACGGCAAACTGATGACTGTTCAGTATTTGAGCAATAACAAAGCGCTGATTTATGCACGCAATGACAATGCTCCTATCAGTGATAAAGCTGCTGCATCAGGAATCAAGAAACCTACGGCAATCGATGCATTCTCCACTACTATGCCATCCTCGACCTCAGCACGGGCACAAAAACCCGCCTAAGTTACAATGGTAAAGAGGTGGCTTACAGTGGCGGTCGTTTCTCACAGCGTTCCGTCATCTTCAACAATAAAGCGTACATCGGTGTGGACACTGAGGAGGATGCCAATGCCGTTATCTACATCTACGACCTCAAGACCGGCACTGTAGAGAAGGGAGCAGAAATAGACGGCAGCTTCTACTACGACATGATACGTGTTGTTGAGAACGATTGATAATATATTTAAGAGCATCACTTCCGCTTTATGAGAAAATTATTAATCCTATTCTTTTTTTGTAGCCTCACTATCCTCCTCCATGCACATGGAGGAGGAAACTATGAGCACAGCGATATGCTGGCAAGTATGAAACCCGGCGATAAAGCCGCCCTGCTGATGGTGCACTTCGGTACAACCCACGACGACACCCGTACGCTTACCATTGACGCCATCAATGCAAAAGCTCGTGAGGCTTTCCCCGAACTGGAGATGCATGAAGCATTCACTTCCCGCATCATTATCCGCCGACTCAAAGCACGTGGCATCGAGAAACTGACACCATTGGACGCTATGCTCCGCCTGCGCAGTGAAGGCTATACACACGTAGTTGTGCAAAGTTCCAATATCATTGACGGTGTGGAAATGGAGTCGCTTCGCCGGGATATAGAAAGCGTGCAACCTTTGTTCAAAGAAATACGTGTAGGTACCCCCCTGCTTTACTCTGTGGAAGATGCGGAAAAAGTTGTTGAAATTCTGAACAATCGTCTCAACGCTACAGCACAAGATAAAAAGGCATCCGGCAAAAAGGGTGCGAAAGAGCACTTCGTACTTGTAGGTCACGGCACCTATACGCCCAGCACAGCTATTTACAGCCAGATGGACTATATGCTGAAAGCAAACGGAATGACGAATTTCCATTTGGGTACCATTGAGGGATACCCTACTTTTGAAACCATGCTGGCACAACTGAAAGCCGGAAAAGCTAAACAAGTAACTCTCGTTCCTTTCATGTTTGTGGCCGGAGACCATGCCAAGAATGATATTGCTGAAGACTGGAAAGAAGCACTCGAAAAAGAAGGCTATACAGTTAATGTACGCATGGAAGGTCTGGGTCAAGTACCCGAAATACAGGAAATCTTCATTGATCATATCCGCTTCATGCTGAAACATCGCATGCTGGGTATTATGGAAAAGAAAGCAGGATATGCTGCCGGAAAAGATGTAGAATAAGGAAACCGACATAAGATGCATAAGCATTATGAAGAAAAAGAATCTATATTCCATTATAGCCGGAAGCTGCGTGCTTCTGGCTATTTTGCTTCTGGTAGCCTACAGCTATTGGTTAGCCCCTACCCGCATCCTCATCGTCAACCCCTTGCCGGCACAGGCGGCGGACATTGCGCTGAACAATGATTGCGGCAGGATAAAAGTGAAGTGCATCAAGATGGAAGAGGTGGAAGACCTCTCCGGTTATGACGCCATCATGATGTACGGACGGGGATTATTTCTGGACGAAACGCAGGTGGCGGAACTGGAACGGGTGGCCGCCAAAGGCGTGCCCGTATTCACCAACGCACTGCGGCACTTCAATTTCATTGTCAACCATAACAATACGCCCGAGCAACAGGCCATCCTGCAAAAGTATTTCCAGAATGCATGCAGGCAGAATTACCGGAACGCCTTACGCTATCTGCGCCACATCTCCACTCCTCAACGCCTGGGCGACCGCTCTTTCGAGACGCCCGTGGAATTACCCAACAATCTGTTTTATCATAAGGAATACGGACAGTATTTCAAGACGCCGCAAGAACTGACTGAGTACTTGAAGGAGAAGCGCCTTTATCACGAGGAAGGGAGAAGTCTCGCCTTCATTTCAGGCATCAGCTTCCCGATGGAAGGCAACCGTGCCCATGTAGACACGCTTATCTCCCGGCTGACACAGGCAGGCTTCAACATCTACCCCATCACCGGCAGCGGCAAGGGGCGTGAAGACCTGATACGTACCCTTCATCCCGACGGGCTGGTCTATCTGCCTATGGGACGGCTGGGTAACGATTCACTCATCAACTGGCTGCATGCGGAGAACATCCCCCTGTTCATGCCTTTCCCACTGGTGCAGCCCCGTGAAGAATGGCTGAACCCGAGCGTACCCATCGGTGGCGGTACGCTGACGGCACGGGTCGTTGTGCCGGAAATAGATGGCGGCGTGGCACCTCTGTGCATCGCCACGCAGAATGAAAACGAAGAAGGATATTTTCTGCACACTCCGGAACCGGAACGGGTGGATGCACTTATCAGCCACATCACTAAATATATGTCCCTTCGCGATAAATCCAACAAGGACAAACGCGTCGCCATCTGCTACTTCAAGACACCCGGTAAAGATGCCTTGCTGGCAAGCGGTATGGAGGTGATTCCTTCTCTTTATAATTTCCTGAAACGCTTGCGCAATGAAGGATATGACGTAAGCAACCTGCCTGCCACCGTAGAAGAATTCGGAAACAGGATATACCGTGACGGTTCTGTCATGGGTTCGTATGCCAAAGGGGCACAGGAACAATTCCTGAAAACAGCACACCCTGTATGGCTGTCTACCGGACAATATGAAACCTGGGCAAAAGAAGTGATTCTGCCTGAAAAGTACAAGGAAGTGACTGACCGTTATGGAGACGCTCCCGGCAATTTATTAGCCACGGAAGACAGTATCGCCATTGCCTGCCTGCGATTCGGCAATGTGTTATTGTTTCCACAACCTCGTCCGGCATTGGGAGACGACGATTTCAAACTGGTACATGGTATGCCCGTAGCACCGCCTCACAGTTATCTGGCACCTTATCTGTATATGCAGAAAGGTTTTAAAGCGGATGCACTGATACACTTCGGTACACATGGAAACCTGGAATATACCCCGGGAAAGAATGTGGGTTTATCACAGGCAGACTGGTCGGAAGCACTGGTAGGTAATCTGCCGCATTTCTATTTCTATACTACGGGAAACGTAGGAGAAGGTATTATTGCCAAACGGCGTACACATGCTGTACTCGTCACTCATCTGACTCCGCCTTATGCGGAAAGTGGCATGAGACAGCGATATAACCAATTACTGGAAGATATTCATAAACTTCTGGATGAAGGTACGGAAGGACATCGTATGCTGGGAATGCGCGTCAAGAAAGAGATTGTTCGCCTGGGACTTCACCGGGACTTGGAACTGGATTCCGTACCGGACAAACTCTATACTGCCGAAGAACTGGAACGTCTGGATGCCTTTACCGAAGAAATAGCTAATGAGAAGATGCTGGGTGCATACTACACGATGGGTGAACCTTATTCGGAACGTGACTTACTGCAAACCTCCCTTGCCGTCAGTGCAGATGCCCTGGCTTACGAAACGGCAAAAGCTGACCGGGATAAAGGCAAGATTACTACGGAACAATTGCAAGACTTTACATATATAGCCCACCATTATCTGCCAACGGCAAAGAAACGACTGACGGCTATGTTACAGAATCCGCCTCGTGATACGGTTGCCATTGCCCCGGACCTTCGCCCCGCATTGCGCTATCGCGAACAACTAATAGCTTCTACTGCCAATGAATTCAACGCAATGGTGCGCGGTCTGAATGGAGGAACAGTTCTGCCTGCCCCGGGTGGAGATCCGGTATTGAACCCTAATGTATTGCCCACAGGAAGGAACATGTATAGCGTAAATGCTGAAACAACCCCTAATCCACGTGCATGGGAAGACGGAAAACGACTGGCAGAAGCAACCCTGAAACAATACACCGGCAAACATGGGGAATATCCGCGGAAAGTGAGCTATACTTTCTGGGCGGGTGAATTTATCACAACCGAAGGAGCTACGCTGGCACAAGTCTTCTGGATGCTGGGTGTGGAGCCTGTACGCGACGGACAAGGACGTGTAGTAGATTTGAAACTTGTGCCCAGCGAAGAACTGGGGCGCCCACGTATCAATGTAGTGGTACAAGTCTCAGGACAGCTTCGTGACATAGCCGGATCACGTCTGAAGTTACTGACAGATGCGGTTCGCCTGGCATCGGAAGCAAAGGACGAAGTATATCCCAACTATGTGGCATCGGGAACAGTGCTACAGGAAAAGTTACTGGTGGAGAAAGGGACTTCCCCAAAACGTGCACGGGAAATGTCTGTGATGCGTGTATTCGGTCCTGTTAATAGTGGATACAGTACAGGAATCATGGGATATACCGAGCATAGCGGATCATGGGAGGATGAAAAGGAAATCGCCCAAGGGTATCTCAATAATATGGGTGCCGCTTATTGTGATGAGGATAACTGGGGAGAGGTTCAGAAAGATTTGTTTGCCTCCGCCCTCTCCGAAACGGATGTAGTCATTCAACCGCGGCAGAGTAATACGTGGGGACCTATTTCATTAGACCACGTATATGAATTCACCGGCGGATTATCTCTTACTGTAAAAACACTGACGGGTAAAGAACCGGATGCTTATATGGCCGATTATCGTAACCGTACCAACCGCCGTATGCAGGAAACAAAAGAGGCGATTGCTGTGGAGACACGGGCTACGATACTGAATCCGACATTCATACAGGAACGGATGAAAGGCGGTGCAGGTTCGGCACAAATGTTCGGAGAGATTTTCCGCAATATCTTTGGCTGGCATGTAATGCGTCCGTCGGCAATGGATAAGGAGATTTTTAATGACCTGTACCGGATGTACATTCAGGATGAAAATAAACTCGGAATACAAGATTATTTTCTCCGGGTGAATCCGGCATCCTATCAAGCTATGACTGCGGTGATGCTGGAAAGTGCACGGAAAGGCTATTGGAAAGCAAGCCCTGAACAGTTGAAAGAAACAGCTGCACTGCATGCACAGATAACCCGTGAGAAGGGTGCCGCCTGCACGGAGTTTGTATGTGACAATGCCAAACTACAGTCGTTCGTTGCGGATAATCTGGATGCGAAAGAGAAACAGGAATTCAATCAGGATATGAAAGCAATATATGAAGCCGCTTCGGCCAATGGAAAAGATGTAGTATTGAAAGAAAAGAAACTGACGCCGAAACAGGTAGCGCAGAAACGTACTACAAACGGATTAGTGATTGGAGGCGTGATACTGGTGGTGTTCATTGGACTGGTTGCATTAATTAAAAGAAGAAAAAGATAATCTAGAAAGATGGGTACGCGGACAAAAATATAACTATGGATTACGTCATCCCTATATTAGCAATCTTCATCACCCTCAGCTTCCTGCTGAAGGTCGGCTTCTATCCCCGTTGGGGAACGTGGCTGACAGCACTATGTTACGCCCTATTTGTTTTACTCATTACCCCTTGGGTAACCGAGCAATCTAAGACAGCAATAGCAGCCTTTTTTGCTTCCCGGGAGAAAATGCTGGATGTATCTGTTTGCATCACACTGGAAGCCGCCATCCTGATAACCTTTTGCTTCGACTGCTTCTCCGGAATGCGTACAAGAGACACTGCATTCAAACGAAGCGTCACCTTCCTGCTCCACCTTTACCCCGGTTTATTGATAGGTGGCGTACTATGCTATATACTGGCTGAATTATTATTCTCTTTTCCGGGCATTGATTTCAATATGCTCTCGTGGATAGTAGCCACCACCACATTCTTACTTATCGGTGTCGGTGCCCGATTGCTACAAATCCTATTGGGAGACAAAGCCCTGCGCCTCGAAATCCTTTTTATTGTAAACTTATTCATAGTCGTACTGAGCATCATAGCTACCGGCTACTAAATAAACAGTAACTACTAAAATTATAAATATCATTATGGAAACCATTTCAAACTCACTCTTCTGGATATCCAACGGACTACTTGTTCCGGTCATCGTATTATTACTCCTGTTCTTCCTCCGCGCCATTATCCTTGCCGGAGGTTTCTTCGGAGAATTCTACCAACGGATGAAACTACAAAAGCAACTCTCCGAGATGTTGGAAACCATCACTCCTGAAAACATTAACGAACGGTTGCAGAGCTTGCCCCAAGCCGGGAAACAACCTTTGCTCCGTTGTCTGAAAAAGCTTGCCGAGCACCGCGATAACGCCGCCTACTGCGAACGCCTGCTCGCCAACTTCGAAGTAGACGCCGAAAAAGAGCTGGGACGCTCGCGCACTTTCATCAAACTCGGCCCGATGCTGGGACTGATGGGAACACTGATCCCGATGGGTCCCGCCCTTGTCGGACTGGCTACAGGAGATATTTCCTCAATGGCTTACAATATGCAGGTAGCCTTTGCCACCACCGTGGTCGGTATGGTGATTGCCGCAGTCGGCGTCATCACTCTGCAAGTGAAACAACGCTGGTATGCCCGTGAAATAAATGATCTGGAATATCTGGACAAGACTCTGCGAAACAAAACCAATGAATAACCCTCAGCCTCATAAAAGAATATGAAACGAAACAGACTGCTCCACAACCAAACGGACTCCGACCCAATGGGTACGGTAGCGAACCTTTTTGATGTAGCCATGGTCTTTGCCGTCGCACTGATGGTTGCCCTCGTCACCCGCTTCAACATGACGGAAATGTTTTCCAAAGAAGACTTCACTATGGTGAAGAATCCCGGAAAAGAGAATATGGAAATCATTACGAAAGAAGGACAGGAAATCAAGCGATACACTCCCAGCGAGGAACAGGAAACTTCCGGTAAGCGAGGGAAAAAAGTCGGTGTAGCCTACCAACTGGAAAGTGGAGAAATTATTTATGTTCCAGAATAATGATAGACATCCGTCACCCTTTGAATAAAAGTTAAAGAGTCCATACCTATAAACAAGGATTTTTAACAATAGAAATACCCATCAGTGGGTATTTTCTTGCCCTCATCTTCCCCATATCTTTGCATTTCCAAACAAACGATAATTTTATGATAAAGCAAAGATTCTTAACGACTCTCTTAATGGGAAGTATCGCTGCCGGTGCGTGGGCACAGGCTGATAAAGGTGAAACTTCCGTAGATAAAACTGTGGATTTGAATCCTGTAGTAGTAACCGGTACGGGTACGCACCAGCGACTGAAAAATACTCCGGCGCCGGTATCCGTCATCACCGCTAACGAAATAAAACGTGCCGGAATCACGGATTTCCAACAGGCCATGACCATGATGGTTCCCTCTCTCTCCTTCTCCCCGAATGCCATGGGTTCGTATCTGATGATGAACGGACTTTCCAATAAATACGTACTGATACTGATTAACGGACGTAAAGTGACGGGGGATATCAGCGGTAATATTGACATCAGCCAGATAGACATGAGCCGTGTGAAGCGTATCGAAGTTTTAAACGGCGCAGCTTCTTCGCTCTATGGCTCGGATGCGATTGCCGGTGTTATCAACATCATCACCAACCAGCCGAAAGATGAAATCTCCTTCACCACCAACAGCCGTTATACAAGAAAGAATCAGTTTTCACAAGGCCTCAACCTGGACATTGCCAAAGGAAAGCTCGCCTCTTACACTGCTTATAAATACGATCACTCGGATGGCTGGCAGAACAGTGGCCTGACCGTAGACAAGAATGACGACCTGGTTGAAACCCTTGATCAGCTTTCCATCGGCTACAGCATGAATAACTTTTCTCAGCAATTCACCTACGATGCTACGGAAAAACTCTCGTTCTATGCCAACGGCGGATATTACTGGCGCATGACCGACCGCCCCATAAAACGTGAGGGCATGACGGGCGGAAATGATTATAATACGCATTACGAAGGCTACAACTGGGGTACAGGAGCCAAGTACAGACTGAACAAACGTTCCTCCATCCAGTTGGATTATGTAGGCAACAATTATACTTCGCGCTACAAATACATGCTGGCAGCCGGTGATTACCAACCGGGTGACTACGCATTCACCAAAAGACAGAAGTTTCATGATGCCGAACTAAAAGGTATCTTCGGTTTCACCACCAACAGTACCACTGTCTTCGGAGTGGACTACCGCAAGGACATTCTTGTTCGTCCCGATGCCGATGTAGACAAGGGAGTATATACTTTGTCGGGCTACGGACAGCATGAAGTAAAACTATGGGATCATTTCACGGGCATCGTCGGTGCACGCTATGACTATCATGAACAGGCAGGTGGACGTTTCACCCCGAAAGTGGCAGCCATGTACAATATTGGAAACTTCAACGTGCGTGCCACGTATGCAGCTGGTTTCCGTGCTCCCGGCGTAGACGAATTGTATTACAGCATGTTCAAGAAAATGGGTAGCAAATACACCATCTCCATCGGTGACGCTGACCTGAAGCCTGAACACAGCAACTACTACTCCATCAATATGGAATACCGCACCAACCGTTTCAGTGCCTCCGTTACGGGATATCTGAATTATCTGACAGATATGGTGTCTTCCAAAGTAACCGCATTCAATGATTTGTCCGCTGAGGCCCAGCAGCAACTGAAAGAAGAATTCCCCGAACTGGCAGACTTATCATCTACCAAGAATGTGAACCTGAAAGAATACATCAACTTTGAAAAGGCTACCGTCCGTGGTTTTGAGGTAAGTTTGTCAGGCAATCCGTTCGCCGGATTTACACTGAACGGTAACTATACCTACGCTTATGCCCGTGGTAAAGGTGAAGAAGGCTGGCAAAACATTCAACGCAGCATCCGCCACACGGCAACCATCAGCGGAAACTATACACATTCATGGGGTGACTACACCATGAACCTCAACCTGAACGGCCGTCTGCAAAGCAAATGCTACTATCCGGGAGATGCCGACGGAGATGCTCCGGGTTACGGTATCTGGAACCTGAACACCCGCCACTCCTTCGACTGTTTCAGCAGTTTCTTCCTAGAACCCGGTATCGGTATCGACAATATCTTCAACAAGAGGGATATGAGACCTCTGACGAAGAACTTCACCCTGTACTCGCCGGGACGTATGTTGGTGGTGAGTCTGACTTTAAAACTAAAGAATTAACGCATAACAACTTATTATTGATATGAAGCATCTTTTCATCACTCTTTGTTTACTGAGTGTGGCTCTCTTCTCCTCTGCACAGGGGGAGAAGACCGCCCTTCTCATTACCCATTACGGAAGTTCGGACCCTGATACACGTGCACTGACGCTCGACGTAATCACCCGTGAGGCAAAAGAAACTTTCCCGCAGTTTGAAGTGCGCGAAGCGTATATCTCTCCCATTGTTCGGCGCAGGCTGGAGAAGCAGGGCGTTCATAAAGACAGTCCGGTAGACGCACTGCTGAAGCTCAGAAGCGAAGGATATTCGCGTGTACTGATACAGAGTACAACACTGATTGAAGGAAGTGAAATGACTTCCGTCCGCCGCGATGCGGAGAGCGTGAAACCCTTCTTTAAAGAAATAAAGGTAGGTAATCCATTGCTTTATACAGTGGAAGATTGCGAAAAGGTTATCGAAATTCTGGCACAGGAACAGCTTGGAAAGAAAGAAGACGTCATCTATGTGGGACACGGCAATCAATTGCCAAGTACCGCCACTTACGCCATGCTGGACTATATGATGAAAGCCCACGGACTGAAAAACTTCCACGTCAGCACCATCGAGGGTTATCCTACACTGGACGCTACACTGGCACAGTTGAAGGAGACACGCCCGAAACAAGTAACACTGATACCGTTGTTGCTGGTATGCGGTAATCATACGAAAGAAGACATCGTCGGAGTATGGAAACCGGAAATGGAAAAGGCAAGCTACCAGGTGAATGTGCGTATGCAAGGACTGGGCGAGCTGCCCGCTATCCGAAAGCTCTATATGGAGCACGTAGAAGCGTTGTTGAAATAGCTACACCCTTTCCCCCTTAAGGCTACACCCTTTGCCTCGGATGGCTACACCATCCCGGGTAAAGGGTGTAGCCCTTTTTTGTCCCCCTTTTTAGCCCCTTTTATGCCCGAAGTTTAAAGAATAGAGCGTATCTTTGCACGATAGAAATAAAAGCGATATGAAACAGCCTAAGATAATAGTTGCCGGCATCGGTCCGGGCAGCGAACAAGACATCACGCCCGCAGTTCTCAATGCGGTTCAAGAAGCGGATGTAGTAGTGGGATATAAATATTATTTCCAGTTTATCCAGCCTTATCTCCACCCTGAAACAGAATGTATAGATACGGGTATGAAGCGGGAACGCACTCGTGCGGAACAGGCATTTGAATTGGCGGAACAGGGAAAAACGGTTTGCGTCATCAGTTCCGGCGATGCGGGGATTTATGGAATGACTCCGCTGATTTACGAGATGAAGCGGGAACGGAACAGCAACGTCGAAGTAATTGCCTTGCCGGGCATCAGTGCTTTTCAGAAAGCGGCTTCACTGCTGGGTGCTCCTGTGGGACATGATTTCTGTGTGATTTCTCTTTCCGATCTGATGACACCGTGGGAACGGATTGAGCGTCGCATCCGTGCGGCAGCCATGGCTGATTTCGTAACGGTTGTATACAATCCGAAAAGCGAAGGGCGGTATTGGCAACTCTATCGACTGAAAGAGCTGTTTCTCGCAGAAGGACGCGCTCTGGAAACTCCGGTAGGTTATGTGCGCCAGGCCGGACGGGAAGAACAGGAAGTGCATCTGACGACACTCGCTGATTTCAATCCCGAAGAAGTGGATATGTTTACGGTCATCCTGATCGGTAACTCGCAGTCTTATGCGTGGAACGACAAGTTCATTACTCCCCGGGGATACTATAACCGTCCGGATAAGGATGAACAACCGACTAAGGGGATAGGTCAAAACATCATGATACAAAGTTTCCGGACCATTGAGTCGGAACTAAAGAATAAGAATATTCCTCTGGATCATAAATGGGCTTTGCTGCATGCCATCCATACCACGGCTGATTTTGAAATGGAAAAGCTGCTGTATACGGATAAAGGTGCTGTGGAAAAACTTTATCAGAAAATAGCGGACGGTCGGTTGAAAACGATTGTTACGGATGTGACGATGGCTGCCAGTGGTATCCGCAAAGGAGCTTTACAACGGCTGGGGGTAGAAGTGAAATGTTATCTTTCCGATGAACGGGTAGCGACAATGGCAGCGGAAAAAGGGATCACCCGTACACAAGCCGGTATACGTCTGGCGGTGGAGGAACATCCGGATGCCTTGTTCGTATTCGGTAATGCGCCAACGGCTTTGATGGAACTTTGTGATCTGGTACGTAAAGGAAAGGCTGTACCAAGCGGTATTATTGCCGCGCCTGTGGGTTTTGTACATGTACAGGAATCCAAGCACATGGTGAAGCCGTTCATGGAAATACCCAAATTGATAGTGGAGGGACGAAAAGGAGGAAGTAATTTGGCTGCAACGCTGGTGAATGCAATCTTGTGCTACAATGATGCGGAACAGTTAAGGCCGGGACGGGATGTATAAATTCAACACTATGAAACGAAACTTTATCATCATAGGCATGGACGACAACCGAGAACTTTTCTTCCCGCCCGAAGTGCTGCGGCACATCCGGGAAGGAAAAGTTTTCTCCGGCGGCTTGCGGCATCGGGAGATTGTAGAGAAGTTACTTCCGGAAGGTGCGGAATGGATTTCTATAACAGTTCCACTGGATAACGTCTTTGCCCAATACGAAAATATTTTTGCAGACTTTGAGCAGAAGGCTTCCGATGCATCTATTGTCGTATTTGCATCCGGAGATCCCCTGTTTTTCGGCTTCGCCAATACGGTAAAACGAAAACTGCCCGATGCAAAGATACGCCTCTACCCAGCTTTCAATTCCCTGCAAACATTAGCGCACAGACTGGTGATGCCTTACGATGATATGCGTACCGTCTCTCTGACAGGACGCCCGTGGCAGGAACTGGACAAAGCACTCATAGAACATGCCCACAAAATAGGTGTACTGACAGATCGGGAGCATACCCCTGCCACTATCGCCGCGCGGATGTTGGAATACGGATACACCGATTACACGATGTACATCGGTGAGCACCTCGGCAATCCCGAACGCGAGCGCATTCGTCGGATGAGTCTTGAAGAAGCTGAAAAAGAGACATTTGAGCATCCAAATAACTTGCTGCTCTGCTACGATACCCGTAGACGGCCACATACGACACCCGTAGACGGTCATATACGGCACCCGTATACGGTAAGCTACGACACCCATAGCAAGGAAGCCCTCCTCCCTATAACTGAACAGCCCCGTTCCTTCGGTCTTCCTGACGAACAATTTGCTCATCTGGACGGACGTGCCCGCATGATTACCAAAGCTCCGATCCGCCTCCTTACCTTGCAGGCATTAGAACTGAATCGCCGCCGTGTCTTTTGGGACATAGGTTTCTGCACAGGCTCTGTCTCCATCGAAGCCCGCCTGCAATTCCCGCATCTTACGGTCGTTTCGTTCGAGATACGTCCCGAAGGAGAAGAACTTATGCGCGTCAACTCCCGCCGTTTCGGTGCACCGGGAATCACAGCCTTAATCGGAGATTTCCTGCAAACCGATCTGGAACCTCTCTCCCGCCCCGACGCCGTCTTTATCGGCGGACACGGTGGAAAATTAGAAAATATACTGGTACGCCTGAAAGAAGTATTGCAGCCCGGCGGTTGTATCGTCTTCAACTCCGTATCCCCCAATAGCGGGGAATTGTTCCGCAAAGGGGCAGAAAACGCAGGAATGTCCCTGCAACCCTCCCTGCATATCACACTCAATGATTATAACCCGATAGAAATAATGAAAGTAACCTTATGAATAAAAATAACGAGAACCATCCTATGAAGGTAGCCATTATACTGATTTCCGAAAGCAGTCTGCCCATTGCGCGAACGCTGAGTAACGAATTTCCCGATTCCGAAATAATCACCACGACTCCTGCACCCGACTGCACATACGTTTCTTTTTACGAAGAATTTATGGCTCTGTCTTTCCATCGCTACGATGCCTTTATTTTCATAGGTGCCATGGGCATCTGCGTCCGCACCATCGCCCCGCATGTGAAAGATAAACATACAGATCCCGCCGTGATCTGTGTAGACAGCACCGGCCGCTATGCCGTTTCCGTCCTCTCGGGACACATCGGAAAGGCCAACGAAATGACGGAAAACATCGCCCACATTCTCGGCGCCGAACCTGTCATCACCACACAAAGCGACCGCACCGGACTCTGGGCACTGGACACCCTGGGTGATAAATTTGACTGGGCCGCCATTCCCGGTGAGACGGAATACGGCATGATGAATAACATCATCAGCCTTTTCGTGAAGAAAGTTCCCACCGCCCTCTTCCTCGAAGTGCGCGATCAGGGAACGGAATATCTGGAAAAGACCTGCCCACCACACGTGGATATACATTACGGCTTATTCCGGGATATAGACCTCAGCCGTTACCAGCTGGTTATACTCGTCACTCCTTTCCTGCACAATACGCATGACACCCCTGCGCTCTTTTATGTGCCCAAGGTATTGCATGTCGGCGTAGGTCTGGCACATCAGGCAGGTCCCGTGCATGACATCGTTGAAAACATCCTTGGTACGATGATTAACAGTACCTTCATGCCCCGTGCCGTAAAGTACATCGCTACCATTAACGAGAAATGCGACGAACCGGTCATTAAAGAACTGGAACGTGCCTATCAGATACGCTATTACAGTGCGGAAGAACTGAAAGAAATCTCCGTCCCCAACCCCAGTCCGGTAGTAGAGAAACACATGGGTACACCCAGCGTTTCCGAAGCCGCCGCTTTTCTTTCCGCCAACGGTGGTGAGCTGCTGCTGGACAAACAAAAAGGCGGAAACTACACCATGGCCATAGCCATCGAAAAGGGAGTACTCCGCTACCACGGACATATCGAAATCGTCGGCGCAGGTCCGGGTGATCCTGACCTTATCTCCGTGCGTGGAAGGCAAATGCTGGAGAAGGCAGATCTTATCCTCTACGCCGGCAGTCTCGTCCCCCGTGAACTTACATTCTGTGCCAAACCGGGTGCTACCGTCCGCAACTCAGCCTCTATGGACTTGGAAGAACAATTTGCACTGATGAAGAAATTCTATGATGCAGGCAAATTCATAGTTCGCCTGCATACGGGCGATCCCTGCATCTACGGTGCCATTCAGGAACAGATGAACTATTTCGACCAACATCACATGAGTTATCACATTATCCCGGGCATTTCTTCCTTCCAGGCTGCTGCCGCTGCGCTGAAGTCTCAATTTACCATTCCTGAGAAAGTGCAGAGCATCATCCTTACCCGCGGCGAAGGACGCACCCCCATGCCGGAACGCGAACAACTCCACCTGCTGGCACGCTCGCAAAGCACCATGTGTATCTTCCTCAGTGCCGGCATTGCCGAACAGGTGCAGGAAGAACTCTTACAGGAATATCCCAAAACCACTCCCGTTGCCGTTTGCTACCACCTCACTTGGAAGGACGAACGCATCTATCGCGGAGAGTTGAAGGACCTTGCAAAGATTGTGAAAGAGAACAACCTAACGCTCACCACCATGATTGTCGTAGGTGAAGCCATTTCCCGGCTCTACGCCCATGAGTTCAAACATCTCTTCCGCAGATAACTGATAATCGACAAACAACTAAAGACAATGATATTAATATTAGGTGGAACCACCGAAGGGCGCATCGCTGCCCGTACCCTTGAAGAAGCCGGAAAACCATTCTACTACTCTACCAAAGGAGACGAGCAGGAAGTAACTATGCACCACGGTATCCGCCTGCAAGGTGCCATGGACGAACTGGACTTGGAGCGCTGTTGCCGGGAACATAACATTCAATTACTGGTAGATGCCGCCCACCCCTTTGCCATACAACTGCACCAGACCGTAGAGAAAGTAGCCCATACCCTGAATCTGCTTGTCATCCGATTCGAACGTATTTATCCGCCACGTGACGAAGAACACATCATCTGGTGCGAAGATTTTGAAGATGCCATCCGGCAAATCAGGAAAGAAGATATCTTCACCCTCCTCGCTCTGACAGGCGTACAAAGCATTGCCAAGCTAAAGCCTCTCTGGCAGGAAAGTGCCTGCTGCTACTTCCGTATCCTTAACCGTGAGAGCTCCCGCCGCCTGGCCGAACTCGAAGGCTTTCCCGAGAAATATCTGCATTACCACCATGCAGGCGAAGACGAACGCATCCTGTTACAGCGACTTCACCCCGAAGCCATATTGATAAAGGAAAGCGGACTTTCCGGAGGATTCAATGAAAAAGTGGAAGCGGCCCTTCAGGAAGGTATCCGCATTTTTGCAATCCGCCGTCCGCCAATGCCCGGAAGTTTTATGATAGTGAACGGTGAGCATGGCCTACGCCGGATGATTGAAAAGCATCTGCCTGATTTTTATCCTTTGCGTAGTGGTCTGACTACGGGTACTTGTGCAGCCGCGGCCGCTGTAGCTGCAACCTGGGATATTTTCAACATTCAACGCCAGCCCCGACCCGAAGAATTTCCTGTTATTCTCCCTAACGGAGAAACCATTTATGTTCCCGTCGAAGAGCAAGAACTCTACCCGCATACCAGCTGTGTGAACGATGACTGGATGCTGGAAGCAGATGCCACTGTCATCAAAGATGCAGGTGATGACCCCGATGTAACCAATGGCATGCAAATCAAGGCCAATGTTGCCGTACCTTTCCGCTTTGACGATCCAACACCCGCAGAACTTAGAGCTGATGATTATACCGTTATTGTCTGTGGAGGCGAAGGCGTAGGCATTGTCACCCTATCGGGTTTAGGGCTGGAAGTGGGAGGACCTGCCATCAACGTTACTCCCCGCAAAATGATTGAAAACAATGTAAAGGCATGCCTTCAACGACTTGGCATTTCCAAACAACCCAATCCTTTTGCCGTCACTATTTCCGTACCGGGTGGCGAAGAGATAGCCCGGCGGACTTTTAATCCCCGTCTGGGTATAGAGGGTGGTATTTCTATCATCGGAACTTCGGGCATTGTGAAGCCTTTCTCTTCCGAAGCATTTGTAGATTCCATCCGCAAATCCATGGAAGTAGGTCGGGCAACAGGAAGTCCGCGCATCGTCCTTAATTCGGGTGCAAAGAGTGAAAAGTATGTCCGGGGATACTATCCCGAACTGCCTGCACAGGCATTTATTCATTACGGAAACTTCATTGGAGATACGATAAAGATTGCCGCAGATTTGGAAATCAAAGCGGTGACTTTGGGTATCATGATAGGAAAAGCCGTGAAGCTGGCAGAAGGCAATCTGGATACGCACAGCAAACAGGTGACGATGAATAAAGACTTCCTTCTGGATCTGGCCTTCAATGCGGGTTGTGGAGATGAAGTACCTGCCATTATTAAAAAGATAACACTGGCGCGAGAGTTGTGGACATTGCTCCCGGCAGACGATCTGCAGGCATTTTGCACCCATTTGCTTGAGTTGTGCCACCAGCATTGCGACCCGCTTCTGCCCGATGGAGAACTGACGATTCTGCTCATTAGCGAAGAAGGGAGAATAATATGAAACACTCTCAAATAATCCTCGTCACTGGTGCTTCTTCCGGTTTTGGAAGAGTCATTGCTACGCAGTTGGCTGCACAAGGACATATCGTTTATGGCTCCAGTCGGAAAGCATTATCCGATAATCCCGGCTTCAAAATGTTGCAATTGGATATTACTGATCCTGCATCAGTATCCAATGCCATATCGACAATTCTGAAAGAGCAAGGTAGCATTGATGTACTTGTCAACAATGCCGGGATGGGCATCAGCGGAGCTATCGAACTCACTACCGAGGAAGAGATACAGCGCCAGATGAATACGAATTTCACGGGTGCCGTCCGTATGTGTGCAGCAGTACTGCCTTTCATGCGCGAAGCCGGACACGGACGAATCATAAATATCAGTTCCATTGCAGGCGTCCTTGCCGTTCCCTTTCAGGCTTTCTACAGTGCATCAAAGTTTGCGATTGAAGGATATAGTGAAGCACTTTACCAGGAAGTAAAACCACTGGGTATACAAGTTTGCGTAGTCGAACCGGGAGATTTCCAAACTGGTTTCACAGCGCAGCGGCAAGTGAGCCAGACCACTCTCTCCCATCCACAATACGAAGAGAGTTTTGCAAAAGCCATGCGAAATGTAGAGCAGTCTGAAAACAATGGTTGCCGACCGGAAAAGTTAGGCAAAGCAATCTGCAAACTGGTAAATAGCCGCCGCCCTGCTTTCCGCACAAAGGTCGGTCCATGGGAGCAAGTATTCTTTGCCCGCATCAAACCTATGCTGCCGTTTAGTCTGGTAGATTGGCTGATCAGGAAATTCTATTAATTAGCTGTGTAGCTCATCCCCTTTGGGCAAAACTTTATAGAATAACATTTTGTGTGTTCTTTCCAAAACACTACCTTTGTGGCATACCCATTCAAAAAGGAGGATGTATGACAACTTTTGAATTAAAACGTAGTATTTTACAAGATATCAATGCATTGATGGATGATGAAGCGGCGATGCGCCGTATAAGTCGTTATATACGTCGTTTGCGTAATTCTACATCAACAAAAGATGTAGCACATGAAGACATGATTCTGTATACAATGAATGAATTACATGAGCGAATTGATAAAGCAGAAAAAGCGATCATCGAAGGAAATGTAATTGATTCTGAAACAGAAGACGCCCAATTAGCAGATTTCATGCGCACACTATGAAAATAAAGACTTATCCTGAAACTACTCAGGAGCTACGCAAGATTGCCGCTTTTTGTAACAGCAATGGGGCATTGAGATTGCACACAGGTTGATTGAAACCTATCAGAGAAACAAAAAACGTCTTTCTTCCAATCCTTATATGGCTCCAATAGAGCCTTTATTAGCAAATCGGGAGTATGTTTACCGAGGATTACTCATTCATAAATATTGTAAGGTAATATATCGCATAGATGAAACTGCGGGCATAATTTATATCGTAGATGTATGGGATACCCGTCGTGAGCCCCACGAAATATAGCACAGCGACTCGTAACCCGTAGCTTGTAGCTCGTAGCTTATAATATTCCCCCAACAGGAATTGTATGTAATCATATAATTTATATCTTTGCGAGCAAATAAACATCACCCCCTTACAAGGTTCAAGTAATGAAACAGACTATTCTCTCTATTTTCTTTGCAATCATAGCATTGGGAGTAAATGCCCAATCCCCTATCTCCTTCCAAGTAAAAGCCGGAGTCGGTACCTCCAACTTCTATGGAGAAAATGTAGAAAGTGATACACGTATCGCCTACAAAGTAGGTGTCGGCATGAACTATGAACTCAACCGCACATGGGTGTTTCAACCATCACTGAACTTCGTATCAATAGGTGCCCGTGAAGAAGTGGAATACGTAGGCAAAGTGAATATGAACGAGTTGTATATCCAGCTCCCCATCATGATGGCCGCCCGCCTCAACCTTGGAAAGAATTACAGTGCTTCCTTGAGTGCCGGCCCGTATATTGCCTATGGCGTAGGCGGAAAGACATCCGGCGAGATGGAGGAATATGATTACAGTAGTGAATACAATCCTAACAGAAGCTACAGATTCCGTATAGATACTTTCGGTAACCGGATAGATGACAAAATGGGAAACAAACGCTTTGACGCCGGCCTTATGTTCAGCCTCAACATCGAATATTACAAATTCATATTCGGAGCAGAGCTTCAATTGGGAATGATCAAAGTAAACGACCAGCTGGATAATCTATTGCAATCATCCGGCATTGAGAAATTCTCTCCCAAGAATCTCGCTTCGTTCTTCACCGTAGGATACCGGTTCTGATTTACAACTGCTCCGCCTGCTTTCGTTTCATTTCATTCAGTACACTGCATGTCAACGGCATGGCAAGAATGAAAGTCAGAAGATCAGCAACGGCCTGGCACATTTCCACACCCTGTAAACCCAGATAATGAGGCAGGATAAAAATCAGCGGAATAAAGAACAATCCTTGGCGGGCAGAAGAAATAATGGTAGCCTTTACCGGCTTACGAATCGTCTGCAACATCATATTACTCATCACAATCCATGAACCCAACGGAAAAGTAATGAACTGCCAACGCAAGGCGGCAACACCTACTGCAATTACATCCGGGTCTCCCTTACGGAACAAAGAAACAATCTCTTCCGCAAATCCCATGCCTGCCAGCGCACACACCAGTAAGAAAATGAATCCCACCTTTACACAAAACCAGAATCCCTGACGAACACGCGCATACAATCCCGCACCGTAATTAAAACCGCATACCGGCTGGAAACCTTGTCCAAAACCTATCAGGAAAGCATTAATGAACATTGCGATACGGGTAACAATAGACATGCCTGCAATAGCTGCATCTCCATAAGCCCCGGCAGCCACATTCAGCAAAATAGTAGCTACACTCGCCAGCCCCTGACGGGCAAGCGAAGGGGTACCACCACCAATAATTTCCTTTATGAAAGCCAGTGAGGGCGTGAAGTTCTTGAAACGGATACGGATATTGCCTCCCTTTCTACCCATATACAACAACAGTGAGAAACTACATATCTGACTGATAACCGTAGCCAACGCAGCACCCGATATCCCCATATCAAAAACAAATATCAGAATAGGATCAAGTATCACATTAATCACCGCACCCGATACGATTCCTACCATCGCATACGCTGCATTTCCCTGGAAACGAATCTGATTGTTCAGTACTAACGAAGCAGTCATGAAAGGGGCACCCAGCAATATGATGCCTAGGTATTTCTCCGTATAAGGCAGGATAGTAGGTGTAGAACCCAATGCCAGCGACAACGGGGTAAGGGAGATAAGTCCCACTACTGCCAGAAATATACCCATAAACAACGCCCAGAAGAAACCGGTAGCCGCCATCTTCTCTGCATTCCCAGTCTCCTGCGCACCGAGTTTCCGCGAAATATAGTTTCCCGAACCGTGTCCGAAGAAAAAGCCCACCGCCTGAATTATGGACATGACCGAGAACACGATACCTACAGCCGCCGTCGACTGGGTATTGATCTTCCCCACAAAGTACGTATCCGCCATATTATAGAATGACGTAACCAACATACTGATAATCGTAGGTACAGCCAATGATACTATCAGACGGGGCACCGGGGTGGTAGTCAGATAGAGATAATTATCTTTTGTCGAATGTCTCATAGAATTTTCACAATCTCTGCAAGCAGTTCACCAATGGTTTGCACAGTCACCGCTTCGCCGTTTACCGGGTGTAGTACAAAAGTACCGTCCCCTTTCAAATCTCCCGTTTCAATATAAACGTCCGACTCCACGTTTCGGTTTGCCAGAATACCATTTCTTTGCAAAGCTTTCCGCACCATAGCGTATTTTTGTCCATGCCCTACGAGTCGGACTTGGGAAGTGTATTCATTATTTACGCGAAACAAGCCAGTCTCCAGATCAAACACAATTCCTTTACGGGCAAAAAAACTACTGAGAGTTCCATCCAGTGAAAGATCTTCGGGAGTTCCGATAGTCACTCCGTTCATCTTATCCATCAACCAGACTTTATCCGCAATCTGCAAGGCAAGTTCCAGGTCATGTGTAGACAGGAAAATAGTCTTATCCGTCTGCCGGCTCAGCTGATGGAGCAATTGCATCATTTCCACTTTACTCGGGAAATCAAGAAAGGCAGTGGGCTCATCCAGGAAAATCACCGGAGTTTCCTGTGCCAGTGCCTTGGCAATCATTACTTTTTGTCGTTCACCATCACTCAGTGTATGCACCATGCGATGTGCCAGGTGAGATATTCCGACCAGGTTGATAGCATGATCCACTACCTCTTTATCTTCTTTGGAGAGTGTTCCCCAGAAACCGGTATATGGACTGCGTCCCAGACCGATAAGTTCCACAGAAGTCATATTGCGGATGTCGCACTTTTCAGTCAGGACTACACTGATCACTTTTGAAAGCTGTTTGTCCGTATAAGAGCCAATCTCTTTTCCCTGTATACGTATTTCACCGGATAACTTCAGTTGAAATGCAGAAAGTGTACGCAACAATGTAGACTTCCCCACCCCGTTGGCACCCAGCAGACAAGTCAACTCCCCGCTATTGATTCCGGCACAAATATCGCTTGCCACGACTTTCACATCTCCTTTACCGGGATAGCCAATGGATAGTTTCTCAATATGTATAGTTTCCTGTTTCAAGACCTCTTTATTTTCAATTCTCAATTATTCTTCCAGTTCCCCTTTACGCTTCCTGAAGAGCACGGATGCCACCACCGGAGCACCTACCAAAGCTGTCACCGAGTTCACCGGCAAAGCTCCTTCAAATCCCGGCATGCGGGCTATGAGGTTACACACCAACGCTAACGAAGCCCCTACCAACAATGTGGCAGGCATCAGTATCCGATGGTCGGATGTATGAAATATAGCCCGGCAAAGATGGGGAACAGCCAGACCGATAAACATAATCGGACCGCAATATGCCGTCACAATCGCTACCAGTACACCTGAACAGGAGATCACCAACAGGCGTGCCCGCTTGATGTTCAGCCCCAGATTCCGGGCATATCCATCGCCCAGCAGCAACAAGTTCATCGTCTTTATCAGCAGAAACGAGAGTGGCAACAAGACCACCATGATACAGACAAACAGTATCATCTGATCCCCCGACACACGGGCAAAACTACCCAGTCCCCAAATGACGTATGCACGAATATCTTCCTCCACACTGAAATATTTCAATACGCCGATAATGGCACTTGCCACATAACCGATCATCACACCGATAATCAGCAGCGTCACATTTCCCTTTACTTTCTGTGAAACGTATACGATAAGCGCCATCACGGACAGTGCTCCGATAATCGCTGCAATGGACAACGCCACTTCTCCCATATATCCGAGCTTGCTCAATGCCACACCGCCCATCGCTCCCGATAGCAATACCACACAGGCTACTCCCAGGCTGGCACCCGAACTGATACCCAACACTGACGGTCCTGCCAGCGGATTCCGAAAAACCGTCTGCATCTGCAAACCACTCACCGATAGCCCCGCTCCCGCCACCAATGCCGTCAATGCCTGCGGCACACGGGATTTCCAAATGATGTTCTGCCAGATAATGGACTCATCCGTATTCCCCCATAAGATGTTCCAGACGGAACGAAAAGGAATATGGACAGAGCCTAACAGCAGGTTCAGTAAGAAAAACAGGAATATAGATGCCAGTATCACCAACATCAGGAGCAGTGTCGGCCTTTTCATTGCAAACGTGCGTAGTATTTCGGTTGGTAATCAGGTAATAAATCGGGGTGGAACGCATGGATCAGATCTTCCAGTACAACTTCCGGTTCCATCGGCATACTTTCGTAGAAAGGTTGCTCGCGCATATTGCAATAAATAACGCCTTTGTCACGGAATGCACGGAAGTCGGCATAACGGGGATCAAGAGACTTCAAAGCGTCATAAGAGAATGTACCGTCGTAACTATTCACAATACGCCAGTAATCGGCACTCTCCGCTTGGCTGTATACTGTTTCAAAATCTAGTGTAACGCCACCGGAACGGGGATCGTCTTTCAAGAAGTAATCGGCTCCCGCATCACGGAACAGCTGGGCCAAGAAACTCTTGCCACCTACTGCATACCAGTTTCCTCCACGTATCTCACCGCTGAATACTACCGGACACTTCTTCACATCGGCAGCCAGTTGTTTCAGATCGTTATAATGCTTTTCTATAGCAGCAAATTTTTCATTTGCCTCTTCTTCCTGTCCAATAAACAAGCCGATGAATTTAATCCATTCCGCCTGTCCCAGCGGAGTCATTTCCTTATATCCCAGGTGCGGAACCAAAGGTATTCCGATTTCACGCATCGTATCATATCCGCCACGCTTGAAAGGGGAGATAAAGATTACATCCGGATTCACACTCATGATCACTTCATTATCAAAATTACCTTCAATTCCTATTTTGGCAGTCTTACCCGACTTCAGGCGTTCATTCATTTCTTTGTTGAACAAGTGGCGTGTACTGGTTATACCCACCACCTTATCGCAGGCTTCCAGTTTGATGAAATTGGATAATTGTAAAGAAGTCATGCAAATGACACTGCGTATCGGTGTTTCGATCACCGTATAATCAGAAGGAATCCCTTCGGGTTTCGTCCCCCGGGGCACCAATGCATAATGGAAAGTATTACTGCTTTCATTTTGAGGATCGCGCAAATCTACCAATCGGACATGATTGGGGAGATATTTCACTTCAAACCCTTGGGCATAAACCGGATAAATAGAGTCTGTGGCTGATACGGAGGCTGTGGTAGCCTGTAAATCAATAGAGTTTTGTTTGTTTTTCGGGCCACAAGCCACACATAAAATACTTAAAAGGGAGACAGTTATCGCAGTAGTTCGTTTCATGATAATAAAAAGGTATAGAATTCGAGCACAATATTCGTCATTTTTGGGGAGATACGCAAATACAGGCACAATTTAATGAAGAATGAGGAATGAAGAATTGCCTTTCGGTATGCTCTCACTGCGTAGCCAAATTCTTCATTCCTCATTCTTCATTAAAAAAAACTTCCTCATTAAAAACTCATCAGATCATTCAATGCTTCGCTCATACTTGGATGTGTAAATATATAATCACGCAAGAAAGTATATTCCTGTCCCGTTTTCATTACAATAGATACGATATTAATGATCTCACTTGTTTCCGGTCCGAACAGGGAACAGCCCAGAATCTTATTTGTATCGGCATCCACTACTACCTTAAACAATCCGTCAGTCTCACCTAAAGTACGTGCCCGCGGAATGGCTGCTACGGGAAGTGTATTCACCTTTATGTTCAGTCCTTTCTTACGGGCTTCCGTCTCACTCAGCCCCACACGTGCCAAAGGAGGATCCATAATTACCGAATAACTCACAGGCTCACGGTCGTCTATACGCCGTTCTCCTGCACCAAACAAATCCTCACGGATAATGCGGTAATCATCCAATGAGATATAGGTGAATTGTAACCCGCCTTTTACGTCGCCAATGGCACGGATGGCCGGATTAGTAGTACGCAGCCACTCATCTACAATTATGGCTCCCCGTTCATTCACTTTCACACCGGCAACTTCCAGGTTCAACCCCGAAGTATTCGGACGACGCCCTGTTGCCAATAAGATAGCATCTCCTTCCAGGTGATGGATTTCATGAGTTACAGCATCCTCATAAATCACTGTTGCACCATCCACGGATTGTACTTTCGCGTTGAGATGGAAAACAATGCCTTTCTTTTCCAATACGGTCTGTACGCTAGCGGCAATATCCCTGTCTTCGCGACCAATCAGTTCGGGATACCCTTCGAGTACCGTCACCTCCGAACCGAAAGAAGCATACATGGAAGCAAATTCCAGGCCGATATAACCTCCACCCACGATTACCAGCCGTTCGGGAAGTTCTTCCAGTTCCATGATGGAAGTGCTGGTGTATACGCGGGGATTCTCTTTTATTCCATTAATAGGTGGTACAATGGTTTCCGCACCGGTATTTATAAAGATCTGAGAAGACTGCAATTCAATTACTTCTGTCTCCGTCCGCACTTCTACCACATCAGGACCGGCAAATGATCCAATACCTGTATACACCGTCACATTAGGATTATCAGCCAGATTATGATAGTTCTTACTCCGCAGGAAGGAAGTCACCTCTTCTTTACGCCCAATGGCCTGACGATAATAATCCTTCTTCTCTTCCCATGTAGCCTTTACCGGAGTTTCCTTAGCCAGATGTACCAACGTCTTTGTAGGAATACACCCGATGTTGATACAAGTGCCTCCGTACATACGATCTGAACGTTCTACTATGGCAACCGTTTTCCGGCGTTTTGCAAATTCGGCAGCCAAGGTCTTTCCTCCCTTTCCGAAGCCGATAATGATAGCATCATACTTTTTCATATCTTTATTTTTTTAAATGTTCCAGTACACTCTTCGCACTGTCTGCTAATATAACAATTGCACCGGCCAAAATGGCTATATCTTTTATAACTAATCTTCCTGCACCGGTCAATAAAGGGAAACCGAACTCTCCACTGCCCAGATTAGGCACCCACACTTCGGGTGTGGTGACAAGGAAAGAAAGCGTTCCGAGAGTCATGATAATTGCAAGCCCCGCCCCTACCAAGCCTACTTTCGGCCAAAAGATGCCGAGGAATGTAAGGATACCGATGCTCATAATAAGGATACCCAATCCGTGAGAAAAACCATACGTATTATTCTCCTTGTGCCACTCATGCTTCGCGGCATCAAATTCTCCTTCTTTCAGCTTATACTCTTTATAGTCGGGAGTATCATGTGTATAGAAGAAGCTCATAAAAGGGCTGTTTGCCACAAAAGGTACGATGCCTTCCGCTTCATAATTCCAGAACTTCAACCCGCCGATCCAAACGAAAATAACCAGAATCGCCACACGGATAAGATTGATACCTAACTTTTGAGTAGATGCAGCCAGTGTCAGGGCTGCTACGAACATAGATTTTAATTTTGTTTCCATACGATTATTGCATTAATGAATTGTTTTGTTTTTCTGATGCAAAAATCGGGGTTTATGTCGGGGTGTGAAATGGCAATTCCACCGTATCAGTTGGCAATATTTCCCGTTGTGTTCGATTTACGGAAATCCGACACACTTTCGCCTGTCATTTTCTTGAAAAAGCGGCTGAAAGTGGACAAATCTTCGAAGCCAAGGAGTTCACTGATTTCCTTGGCGCTTTTGGGAGTGTAGAGCAGTAAACGTTTGGCTTCCGCTTCTACTCGTTCGTGAATGATGCGCAAAGGAGAAGGGACTCCGCAGGAAGAAAACAGATTGGAAAGAGTCTTGGGAGAACGGAATAAAAGGTTGGCATAATCCTGTACTTGTTTCTTTTCACGGAAATTCTGGTCAACCAATATATAGAAGCGGCGGACGATATCAAAAGCTTTTTCCTGTTCCGGCGTAACGCCACACTTTTCACGTGCAATGCGAGTACAGGTGATGATGAAACGTTTGAGAATGATGCGCAGCATTTCTTCTTGCAGATTATCGCAAACAGCGGACTCCTGCCGGAAGATACGAATGATATCATTCAGATTGGCGGATTGTTCCGGCGAAAGTTTCAGTTTCATCACTTGGGAAGAACCATGAAAAAGAAAACCGTTACAGGATACTTCGTCATCATGACCGAATATGCAGTAGAAGTTGCTGTTGAACAGGAAAGTGAGGTACTCTCCTTCCACGGCTTTCACTTCAATATGATGCAGGGGCGTAAGGCATGCGATTTCGTCTTGTTCCATCCGCACGGGAATGTGGTCTATCTCGACAATGAGGATGCCGCTGCGCACCCAAATGAACTTATACAGAGTGGCGTCTTGTTGCAGCACCTTGTTTTCGTGGAAGCAAGATGTCCTTGCCAGGTTCCCGTTCAGGCGGGTATTTAATTG
>OHQG01000241.1_pt1 | contig 32229 bp, 19 predicted proteins | sample 1577871 | NCBI WGS metagenome assembly OHQG01 (sample SAMEA3879604, study PRJEB24766) | human gut metagenome | biome: human-associated habitat; feature: feces | place: USA | collected 1985/1987
ATGAAAAAATAATTATATATGATTTCTGAATTTTTTTAGTTTATATAATAAAGGGGCAACATGTTAAATAATTCATCAGATAAAATCAAAAAGGAGTTTGAAAACTTACGTAATGAACTTTTAGATTTAACTTTAAGAAATCAGCTTCTTAATTTTAAAACCAGAGCCAGAACAATTACTATTTCAAATCAATCACCAATTAACATTTATCAAACATTAGTTTTGCAAAATAATAAAATGTATTTTGTAGCTAATAAAAAAGAGAAAAAAGAGGAAAAATCAGGATTTTCAATTTGGGATCATGCTCCATTTGATCTTTCAAGGTTCACTGATGGAGATAAAACATTATCTACAGATTTAACTCCTAATGAACTTCAAAAAAGATTGTTTTATATTAATAACCAAGCTAAAACAATGTTGCAGGAACAAGGTTATAATATTCTTTATTTGGCTGTCGGATTTTTAGAATGGAGAGATAATACCAAACCAAAACAGGTAAATCATGCTCCATTAGTTCTTATTCCAGTTGCAATGGAGCGTAAAAAAGTAGGTAAATCATTTAATTTAGAGTGGACAGGAGAAGATATTCAAACAAATATATCTATTAAAGCTAAATTAAAAGAAAACGGTATTGATTTTCCGGATTTTGAATTTAAAAAATATGGTGAAGCTATTGACCATTATTTAAGAGAAGTTAGGGATTCTGTTAGAGGAATGAATGAATGGAAAGTTAATACTAATATAGCTTTAGGTTTCTTTAGTTTTACCAAGTTTGTAATGTATAATGATTTAAATCCTGAAGCATGGGAAAATAATGTGGATTTAACTAAAAATGAGTTAATACAAGCTATATTTAATCCAAGTATTAATGATAAAGAGGCATTTAAGGAAGAAGACATTGATTCCCAATTAGAATACTCTAAAATGTATCAGGTTTTAGATGCTGATTCTTCACAGATTGCAGCTATTCAGGATGTTAAAGTCGGAAGAAATTTAGTTGTAGAAGGACCTCCTGGAACTGGTAAATCTCAGACAATTGTAAATTTAATAGCTGAGCTTCTTGCTGAAGGAAAATCTGTTTTATTTGTCAGTGAAAAAATGGCTGCTTTAGATGTAGTAAAAGACAGATTAACAGGTGTCGGATTAGGTAAGTTTATATTGGAATTGCATTCACATAAAACAAGGCGTAAAAAATTCTTGAAAGATTTGGAAAAAGCTACAACAGTAAGATCTCAGGAACCAATGAATATAGATCAGACTATAAGAAAGCTTGAAACATTAAGACAGCAGCTTGATGATTATGCAGAAATTATTCATAAACCATTGTATGAGGTTCAATTATCTGCATTTCAGTTATATGGTTTAAAAGAAGCAGCTGATGAACATTTTTCAAGAAGTAACCGTATAATTCCATTAGTCAGGTTTTCTCATCCTGAAACTTTAACTTTAAAAGATTTGGATGACATAACTATATCTTTAGAAAACCTGGCTGAGTTATATCAGACAATTTCTAAGGAAAATCCATGGAGTAAATGTGCTCCAAAAAGTTTACTTCCTGCAGATTTAAGGGAAATCGAGCAATTAATTAATGATACATTACATGCTTTAGATGACTTTTTAGTTGAAAGGGGAAGAGTTTATGATATTTATGGTATCAAAAAACCAGAGACACTTAATGAATTTGAAAAGTCTCTTTCAGCATTTGATATAATCAGTTCTAAAAATTCTGAATTGATTGATGGTGACATATTAAAATCAGGAGCCTGGAATAATAACAATGATGATGCTTATAGGTTAATAAAAGAATTGGATAAATATCAAAAAGCAGCTAAATCATTAGACAAATTTAATTCAGGCATATTTTCTGCAGATATTGACAGACTGATTGGACAGGTTCAAGAAAGTGCTCATAAGAAATTATCCAGATTATTCGGTAATAAACCTCACATTGAGTTAGTTGAAAGATATTATCAAGGTCCAGTTCCTAAATCTCCAGAAGATGTTATATTTGATTTGGAACAGGCAAAACAGGTAATTCTTATTAAAAATCAATTGGATGCTAATAAATCATTAGCTCGTAAATATTATGGTGATTATTGGCATTTAGGTGCAAACATTAATGATTTAAAAGAAATAGCAAAATGGATGAATGAATTCGTAGCTTTAACCCGTGACGGAATCTTTTCACAAAACACTATTGATATTTTATCTAAAGATATGTTTAGTATAAATCCTAAAGAGGATTTGACTGAATACATTGAATCCGGAAATTTATTTGAAAGTGAACTTAAAAAATTAGAATCTAAATTAAACCCTAGAAGTAAACTGATCTTTAAAAGGGATACTGGAGATGTTGCTTTTGAAAAATGGCAGGAACAATTATATAACTGGAGAGGACAATTATCCAGTCTTCATTTATGGTCACAATATTTAAATACTAAAAATGCTTGTAAAGGAACAGATTCTGAACAGTTTATTGATTCAATTGAAAGAAGAGACATTAAAAAAGATGATGTTAAAGCACTGGTTCAGGGAAACTTTGCAGATTCATTATTAAATATTTTATTTGTTGAAAATCAGGAACTGGCTACATTTATTGGAGAATTACATGAAAATAGAATAAAAGAGTTTGAAGATTTAGATAAAAAAATATTATCCCTAAACCGTAAAAGAATTTTCCAAAAGTTAAATAATAATATTCCACAAATATTTGGAGCTACTGAAAATCCGGAAGCTAAAATATTAGCCGGAGAATTTACAAGAAAAAGTGGGCATCTGCCAGTTAGAAAATTATTGGAAAAAGCTGGAGGAATCATTAAAAGGATAAAACCATGTTTTATGATGAGTCCTTTATCTGTTGCACAATATCTTGACCCTACAAATGAAGAATTGCAATTTGATGTTGTTATTTTTGACGAAGCAAGTCAAGTTAAACCTGAAGATGCACTAGGTGCATTTATGAGAGGCAAAACTGCAGTTGTAATGGGAGATACTCAACAGTTACCTCCAACATCCTTCTTTGACCAAATGGCAACTGGTGAAAGTGAAGAAGAAGTAGCTACTTCCTTGGATATGGAGAGCATTTTACATTTATGTAAACTGTCATTTCCGGTTAAAATGCTTAAATGGCACTATAGAAGCCGTCATGAATCTTTAATTTCTGTTTCAAATAAAGAATTCTATAATAATGAATTATTGGTATATCCTTCTCCGTCTCATGATGATCCGGAACTGGGATTAAAATTCCATTATAATCCAAATACTGTGTATGACAGAGGTTTATCATCTGCAAATCATTTGGAAGCTCGTGATGTTGTAAAAGAAATTTTCAATCATTTTGATAAGTATGGGGATACTAAAAGCTTAGGTGTTGGAACATTTTCTGTTGCTCAAAAAAATGCAATTCTTGAAGAATTGGAAATTGAACGTAAAAACCGTCCGGAATTAGAGCCATTATTCTCAGAAAATAAAGATGAACGTTTCTTTGTTAAAAACCTTGAAACAATACAGGGTGATGAAAGAGATGTTATCTTAATCAGTGTAGGATATGGTCATGACCAAGCCGGAAAAATGTCTCTAAATTTCGGTCCATTAAATCAGGATGGTGGGGAAAGAAGGTTAAATGTATTAATTACCCGTGCAAGGGAAAAATGTGTAGTATTTTGCAATTTTAAAGCTTATGATATGCATTTAACAGCTAATCCACCATATGGTGTAAAAGCTCTAAAAGAATTCCTGTCATATGCTGAGAATTTGACTTTAGGAGCATCACAAATAACTCAACAGTCCAGTGAACCATTTGAAGATGCAATTGCCAGTTTTTTAGCTGAAAACGGTTATACAGTAGATAAACAAATTGGATGTGCAGGATTTAGAGTGGATTTGGCTATTGTTGATGATGAAAATCCCGGAAAGTATATTTTGGGAATTACAACTGACGGAAAAATGTATGCATCAAGTAAAGTAGCTAGAGATAGAGATAGGTTAAGAGAACAGGTTCTAAAAGGGCTTGGATGGAAACTTTATCATTTATGGTCTACAGATTGGTATAGAAATAGGGATTTGGGACGTAAAAGATTACTTGAAGCTGTTGAAATAGCTATTAAAGAAACACGTGAAGAGGAAAAACGCAAATCTGAAGAAGCTAAAAAACTGGCTGAAAAAAGGAAAAAAGAAGCTGAAAAATTAGCTGAAGAATTACGTCTTGCAAAACAAAAGGAGCTTGAAGAACAAAAAGAAAATGAAAAATCAACTTCTGATATTGGTGAGGATGAAAATATTGAAGTTATTCCTCCTGAAGAGGATTTGGAATTTAATGAAAATAAAAATGATTCTTCGGATGTTGAAGATGATGATTATTTATTTGAAGGAAATAGTACTGAATCTGAATCTGGAGAAGATGAAGTTTCTGATGTTGAGGTTATTCTTCCTGAGGAAGATGATGATTCTGAATTTGAGGAGAGTGTAGTTTCTGATGTTGGGGTTGTTTCTTCTGAGGAAGATGATGATTCTTTAAAATCTAAAAAAGAAGATTTCTCTGAAGTTAAAGAAGAAAGTTCTCAAGAGTCTATAAATGATGAAACTAAAGATATTAAAGATAAAAATAAATCTAAAAAATCTTTATCAAAAGGTTTTGGTATTAGTTCAATTTTCAAATCTAAAAAGAAAAATGCAGGTAAAAATACTGAAAAAATAAATGATATTAAATTTAGTAAAAATATTGAAAATGAAGATGAATTAGATCTTAAAAATGATAAAATTGATTCAAAACCTGAAGAAAAAGCAGAAAATGTAAAAGTTAATGCTAAAAATAGTGATAATGATAATATTAATTCTAAAGAGGACGAGTTAAAAGCTTCAGAACCTAAAGAAGATATTAATCGTGATAATGATAATATTAATTCTAAAGAGGATGAGTTAAAATCTAAAGAAGAGGTTAATGAATCTTCTGATGAAGAAGTAAATCCTATAGAATTAGATAATAAGAAATCTAAAAATAATTCTATTAAAAGTATTTTCTTTGATAATGAAAGATTGGAAAACAAAGAACATGGAACAATAGCTAGTGCGATTATTGGTAAATCTAAATTGGAAAAAGAGGAAATTGAAACTGTAGGTGGTGAAATAATGGAGAATGAAAATCCTAAGTTACATAGGCCAACTCCTAAGGATGAGTATGTTGTAGAACCTGAAATTATTGATGAAAATTCACAAGATGGTGAGAAATTATATGAAAATCTAAAATTTAAATCTAATGTAGATTTAGATGATGAAGATATTCATAATGTAGCTTCTGATATTGTAGCTAATGCTTTTGAAGAAGTAATTTCAGATATTAATAATGAAAAAGACATTGAAGTAAATATAATTGATAAAGATAATTATCAAGATTATGATGATGAAAATCAGTATACTCAACAGGATGATAATATTTCACAGGAAACATCAACTACATCTACATCTGTTAATCAAGATGATTATTATCAGGGAGTAAGTGGCATTACCAATCCTCTTAAAAAGAACAATATTTACCATAAAACAAATGATAATAAAAACAAATCTGTTAAAGATTCTCTTGTTGATTTAAAAAATGAAGTAAAATATATTAATAAATCATTAAAAGAAATTGAAAATCCAACACCTGCAGAATATGTAGCTGTAATTGACAGAACTGAAGAATATAATCCAGATGATTATATAACTCCTGAACATGATGAAGATGAGTATGTCTTTTCCAATGATGAAACAGAAGAATTAACTTTTGCTGAAGCTGAAGAAAAAAGATATGAACAGGAAAAATTGATGGAAGCACTTAAAAAAGAAATAGCTAGTGATGAAAATGTTATTATTCCGATTCATGAAGAGAAAAGAAGACAGCAAATGCAAGATCAAGCTTTGGAAGATATTATTCAAACAGCTAATGAAGATTATGTTGAAATTGAAAAGGAAAGATTTAAAAATAACAATACATTAAAAGCATTTGATGATAAAAAACTTCCGGGAAAAGTCAAACTTAAAGATGAAATTGCAGAGTATAAACAGGCTGAAGATATTGGTTTAACATCACAGGAGGATTTATTTAAAAAGTCCAGTGAAGAAGTAGCTAAGTCTATTGATAAAATTGTAAAAATAGAAGGTCCAGTTCATGTTAGTGAAGTTATTAAAAGAGTTAAAGACAGCTGTAATATTAAAAGAGCTGGTGCTAATTTGAAAAAAGCAGTTAATGGTGCTATTAGTGCATCTGAAGATGCGGGAAACATTATTAAAATTGGTGACTTTTTATATGATTCTGCAAGCAATGATGTATGCATCAGAAAAAGACATAAACCTAATATTGATTTAATTTCTGATGAGGAAATAGCTAAAAATATTGAAAGAATTTTAGTTCATAAACAATCAATCTCTGCAAAAACATTACCAAAAGAAGTTTCAAGGAATTTTGGATTTAAATCAACTTCCAAAAAGACAGCTAATAAAATTAACAGTGTTTTAGATTTAATGATAGCTGATAATAAAGTCAAGTTAGATAATGATACTCTTGAGTTAAAATAGTGTAAAATCATGTCAACAAAAGTTAAATCTCCGGAAAATTTACCTAAAAAACCGGGTGTTTATATAATGAGAGATGCCAATGATGAAATTATTTACATTGGCAAAGCTAAAAACCTTATTAACAGAGTCAGGTCTTATTTCAGAGAAAAACTGGACAGGCCCAAAACTCAAATTTTAATGAGTCATTTTGACAGTTTGGAATATATTGTAACTAATTCTGAAAAGGAAGCTCTTATATTAGAAGCTAATCTTATTAAAAAACATCGTCCAAGGTATAATATACAGCTTAAGGATGATAAAAGATATCCTTATGTTAAAATTACAACTGAGAAATATCCAAGGTTAATTATCACAAGAAACATTACAAAAAACGGAATATATTATGGTCCATTTACAGATGTAACTTCTGTTAAAAAGACAGTAAAATTCTTAAAATCATTATTTAAAATTAGAACTTGTCGAAATATGGATGGGCCTTGCTTAAATTCTCAGATTGATTTATGTTATGCTCCATGTTCGGGTGAAATTTCAAAAGAGGAGTATGATGAAATAATCAGTAAAATTGATTTGTTTTTTCAGGGAAAGTATTCTGTCATTGTTAAAAATCTTAAAAAAGAAATGGCGAAGGCAGCTGAAAATGAGCAGTTTGAAAAGGCAGCTGTTTTAAGAGATCAGATAACTTCCATTGAAGAAATTATGGAAAAGCAGTTTGTTGATTTGGTAGATGATGATTTGGATCAGGATGTAATAGCTATTGCTCCTAATGATAACGAAGTTGTAGTTATTATAATGCCTATCAGAAACGGTAAAATTGTTGGGCGTGATGACTTTTTAATGAGCGGATCACAATACGAATCAAATTCTGAAATATTATTTGCATTTATTCAGCAATATTATGGATTTAATCGCCATATTCCAAAACAGATTCTTTTAAATGAACCTATTGATGATGCTGAATTGCTTGAAGAATGGTTAGGTGACTTAAGAGGTAATAAAGTTTATATTAAAGTGCCTATGAAAGGTGTAAAGCTCAGACTTGTTAATATGGCTCAAAAAAATGCTGAAATTATCAAGCATCAGAAGAAAGCTATGGAAAATTCATTGATCGAACTTAAAAAGTATCTGAAGCTTGATAAACTTCCAAGAATTATTGAGGGTTATGATATAAGTAATATTTCAGGTAAATTTGCTGTTGGTTCAAAAGTTTCTTTTAAAAATGCGAAACCAAATAAAAAGAAATATAAACGTTTTAAAATTGAAACTCCGGGACCTAATGATTTTGCTATGATGAAAGAATTGTTAACACGTCGTTTAAAAATGATTGACACAGATGAAGAGCCTGATTTAATTGTTATTGATGGTGGTAAAGGTCAGTTAGGTATGGCTTGTGAGGTTTTAGATGAGCTTAATTTGGCCCACATTCCTATTATTGGGCTAGCTAAGGAATTTGAAGAAATTTATATTCCTAATTCTAAACGGCCAATTATTATTCCTAAAAATAATAAAGCTTTGCATTTGCTTCAGCAGGTTAGAGATGAATCTCACAGATTTGCAATCACATACCATAGAAAATTAAGAAGTGATAATATAAGTGAATCTTCATTAGATGATATTCCGGGCATTGGTAAAAAACGTAAGATTAATATTTTAAAGGAATTTGGAACTATTGACAATGTTAAAAATGCTTCTGTTGATGAATTAGCTAAAATAAAAGGTATGAATAAGAAAGCAGCTGCTAATGTTTATGATTATTATCATTAGTCATTCTTATTTGATTTTTTATAAAATTCTATTTTTTTTCAATTAGATTTAAATATGATGAATTTTAATAAGTTTTATACAGTAAAAACAATTTATTGGGAATTAGATACTATGGTTAAGTGTCCGAGATGTGGATATGAAAATAACGATATTTCAGTATATTGTGAAAATTGTACATATCCTATTAAAAATCCACAAACTGCTAATTCTGATAATAAATCAGACAATGGATGGAATATTAGCACAGGTAAAAAAATAGCTATTGTTTTAGGAATTGTGGTAATAGCATTATTATTATTTTCATTTATTTATAACTCAACTCAGCCGGATAATAAAAGTTCATTAAATGTTATTTCTGCTGATGAAAAAGTACAGGAAGGTTCCAATTATCCTTATCAGGCACATATAATGTATAATGGAACCTGGTCAGGTAAAGTAGGAGATCCAAATTATATTCGTGAAGTATCAGGTCATGGTGATGAATCATACAATTTAGATTGTGCACCATGGGATAAAGTAAATATTGTAATTGAAAAATCAGACGGCAGTTCTAATGAACTTAAAGTAGAACTTCTTAAAAATGGAAATGTAGTAGCTGAAAACTCAACTACTAGTTCAACAGGTAGTGTGGTTATTAATTATAATTATTAGTTGGAAACTTCATTAACTTTAGCTTCTAATAATTCAATAAGCTCTTCAGTTTTATATATCCTTATTTCTTCTTTATCTGGTTGGAATATTTTTATAAATGTAATTAAATCATGGCATAACTGATCATATTGGATATTGAAAGTATTGAAATTAGACAATAAGGCAATTACTTTTTCCTGGTTCAAATCACTATTTTCTTTTAATATTCTTTCAATATTTGCAAAATGTGTTTCAATCATTAGCTTGTCATTTTCTAAAGTGTCAATATATTCTTGAATTTTATTGTTATTAGTCATTTTAATCACTTATTTTAAAATATATTTAATTAAAATATATATAGCTTCAATTATAAAATTATTTATATTATTGTTGGGGCATAAAAAATGATTAAAGTTGACAATATTAGTAAAACATATGAATTAGATAACAAAGATAAAGTTATCGGAATTAAAAATATTAGTTTTGAAGTTAAAGAAGGAGAAATCCTTGGAATAATGGGAAGAAGCGGTTCTGGTAAAACTACTCTTTTAAGATTGCTTAGAGGAGTTGAAGAACTCGATGAAGGATGCATAACTGTTGGTGATGCAACTGTTCATGCTGGTGATTCTCAATTTTATTATAATCAACTTAAAAAAGAAACAGCTATTCATCTTCAAAGGTCATTCGGTATATGGCCGGAAACAGTTCGTGAAAATGTTTTAAGAAAATTATATGCTCGTAAATATTTTGATGAAGAAAGCACTGATTTTAATGTAGCTGAAAGTGAATTTGGTGATGAAGCAGATAAGATATTGGACATGGTTTCTTTAACTGATAAAGCTGATCATTATGCTGCCGTATTAAGTGGTGGTGAAAAACAAAGATTGATTATAGCTAGACAGCTTGCAAAACAGCCAAAAGTATTGCTTCTTGATGAACCTGCTACAATGGCATGCCCTAAAACAAAACAAGAAATTCTTGATGCTGTTAAAAAGATTAATGAAGAATTAAATATTACAGTTGTTGTTGTGTCTCATTTACCTGAAATTCAAAGATATTTGGCGGATAGAGTTATTTTACTTGAAAATGGTGAAATTAAAAAAGACGGCAATCCTGATGATATTATTGATGAGTTTTTAAGTAAAATGGAAGCCCCTGTAGATATTGAAAACATTTCAACTGATAAAACCGTTATTAAAGTAGAAAATATTTATAAAAGGTTCTATCTGTTCTCTGGAGGAGAGGTTTTACAGATTAAGGATGTAAACTTTGATGTCAAAAAGGAAAATATTGTAAGTCTTATTGGTCCTAGTGGAGCAGGTAAAACAGTTTTACTTAGAATGCTGGCTGATTTGGAATTGCCTGATAAAGGAAAGGTTGTTTATGAAGTAGATGGCGATTGGGTAGATATTTCAATGCCAAGTATGCAACGTATGGATGTAAGAAGAAAATTAGGTTTTATGTATCAGGAATTTGCCCTAAGTTATTATGCAACTGTTTTAAGTCAATTAGCTACTCGTTTAGGTTATAAAAATCAGAATGTTGTAAAACAGGCAAGAAAAAAAGCTGAAAAATTAGGATTAGGCGAAGAATTATTGGACTCACTTTATGCTTTAATTGATTTGCCTGAAAGTGAAGCAAGAGACCTTTTAGCTAAAATTGGTTTAATGCCAGATATTTTAGAAGATTTATTCCCTAAATTCCCGGAAACAGCTACTAAAGAAGCAGTAAAAGATATTTTTGAATTGCTTGATTTGCCTTTGGATATTTTATATAGAAAATCATATGAATTATCCGGTGGTCAGGAAGTTAGAGTAATGCTTGCTTTGATTTTAATTTCAAAACCTGAATTCCTACTTTTAGATGAACCGTTTGGTGATTTAGATCCAATTACTTTAAGGATTGTAGCCAACTCTCTTAAAAAAATATCTAAGGAATATAATATTACCATTATAATGATTTCACATAATACTGACTTTGTTAAGGAAGTAAGTAATAGAACTCTCCTTATGGAAGACGGCAAAATAGTAGATGATAGTGAAGATGTTGATAAGGCTGTTGACAACTTTATTAACTTATGTCATGCTGATTATTTAAAGGAGAATTAATTAAATGTTTGATATTATTGCAGTTCCTGTTGATGGGTCTGAATATGGATATGAGGCAGCTGACGTAGCTATTGAAATAGCTAAAAAATTTGGTTCCAAAATAGCTGCTATTCATGTTTTGGAAGAATTTTCTTTTAGCAGTTATGATGAATCAGAAGACAGCGGTGATGAAATTTTAGCAAAAGTTACTGAGAAAGCTAATGCTGAAGGAATAGAAACTGTTGAGCATTTATTAACTGCTGATGCTTTAAGAGACATGAAATTTATTATTAATCAGACCTGTGCTGATTTAGTTGTTATTCATGCATTTGGTTCAGATAACAAAAGATTTGTTTCTTTTGAAGAAAATGAAGTATCTCAAAATCAGATTGGTTCCGTTAGTGAAAGGCTTTTAAGAACTTCTGATGTTCCTGTTGTTTTAGTTAGATAAAAAGGGCTCTGTCAAGGACTTTGGTGATTTGAATTTTTAATTTTTAATTTCAAAAAATTTTTTAAATGCTTTTTTGGGTTTTATTTTTTAAAATAAGATAGTAAATTTAATATATTAAGTGGAGCTAATATATTAATATGAATAAAAACAATACAAAAGCTCCATGTTCTATATTGGAGGATAAACAACTTAAACTTTTCGATTTTTTTGAAGAATTTTCTGAATATGAATCTTATGGGGAGAAATTAAGCAAGGGATGTTTAAATTCGGATGATAATTTAATTCGGCTTATTAAACATGGTAATTTTTATTTTAAATATAAATATGCATTTTGTCCTGATTGTTATTCCTCAAATGTTGTTAAAAATGGTAATTATGTTCGTAAATTGTATTTTTTAAATGTTGGAGAACAAAAATGTATTATTCAGAAATATAAATGTAAAAAATGTGGTAAAATTTTTTATACTGATATTAAATCTATTGTTGATGAAAATTGCAATATTACAAAGCCTGTAATAGAATATATCAATGAAATATACTCTGTTTCTGGAAATAGTATTTATAAAATTCAGTATATGCTCAAAAGATTCTTCAATGTAGATATTTCACATCAAAGTATTGAATCTTGCATAATATCTGATGAAAATGATGATATAAGTGTGAATGAATCTTATTCTGGATATTATTTGTTTGATAGTCTTTGGACTAAAATTAACTGTGTTTGGAACTATTTTTTAGTCTTATTTGATGTTAAATTGAATTCTGTTGTTTCTATGGATCTGGTGGAATCAGAGGATATTGGAACTATATATAAGTTTTTAGATGATTCCCTACGTAATCAGCCTAAGATTTGTATTGTATCTGATTTAAAAGATGAGTATCATCCAGCAATTGAAAAAGTTGGGGTTAGACATCAATTCTGTATGTTTCACACAAAACAAAAGATAAACAGGAACATTAGAGAGGATAAAAAAAGAAATAATTATTCTGATGAAGAATTGGAATACTTAAATTATTGTAAACAATTAGTTTTTGATGTTTTAGATGCTAATGATTTAGAATCTGCTAAAAAAGGTAGAGATTATCTTATTAGTATACAAAACAATTTGCCGAAAGTTATTTTTAATTTATTGTGGTTTTTCATCATTCCTTACTTTAAAACAATAACATTTCATCTTGAAAATAGTAATGTTCCAACTACAAGTAATAAAATTGAAAATTTCTTTCAAAAAGTTTTCCCTAAGCATATTAAAAAAACATTAAGAACTTTTGAAGGAGCTAGGACAAGATTTTCTCTCAAAACCAAATACTGGGTGCAGAGAAACTTCCGAGGCATTCATCACCAAAGTTATTGACAGTGCCCCAAACACAACATGGCATGACTGTTGAGAAATATTGTGAAAAATATGATTGTCATATAGTAGAATACAAATATTATGATGACGATACTATATATGCGATACTTGAAGATAATCATGGAAATAGTTGCGGTAGTATTAAAATGCATTTAAATTATGTATTAAATATAGTGGAACTAGATACATCAAATTTCCATCCTCCTGGAGGATTATAATGATCTTATTTTAGAAAGAGACCTTGACCTGATTGAATTTGCTTATGATGTTGGAATAGGTGAGAAAAATTCAATGGGCTTTGGAATGGTTAAATTATTGGAATAATTTAATAAAAAAAGAGTCAAGAGAAGATTTCTCCTAACTGATTGTAATTTTATTTCCAACCTGATAACTGTTCCATGTTGAAGTGATAATATATTTTCCTTTAAGGAGGTTGATATTTAAACTTGCAACACCATTATCTGCTGTTGTTTTATTGTAAAATACTCCGTTTATATTGAATATCACTGTCTGATTAGCTAAGGGTTTTCCCTGACCGTCAAGAACAGTTGCATTAAATTTACTGCCGTCCTTAAACTTCATGGACAAATCATCAGTAAGCAGGACACTTTTAACAACCACATTGTTTCCCACATCATATCCTTCATATATTGCAGTTACAATATATTTTCCGGGATTCAAATTGATATTTAGTGTTACTGTTCCATTTTCATCAACTGTCCTTTTATAGAATACTCCGTTTATGTTAAATGTTACGGTTTTACCAACAGCTAAACTTCCGTCTTTATCATAGACTTTTGCTGTGTATTGTGTGCTGTTTTTATAATATTTGACTATATCATGGTTTTCACAGATAAGTGCTTTGACAGTTATGTTGAAACCTTTTTTCTCATTGTTTACAGGATTGTGTGCAGTTAAAATGTAGGTTCCGGGTCTTAAGTTAATGTTTAATTTGGCATAACCTGAATCATCAGTGTCTCTTGTGTAAAACACACCGTTGATATTGAATGTAACTGCCCTGTTAGCTAAAGGATTTCCTGAAGTATCAATGAATTTTGCATAATACTGTGTTGCATTTCTGAACATCTTTACAATATCATTACTTTCAATAGTTTTTGATACGTTTATATTGGCTTCTTTAGAATCACTGCCGAAACGTCCATTATAAGTTACTTTAGCCGGATATTCCCCAGACTCCAAATTAACTGCCAGTGAAGCAGCGCCTTTATCATCACTAACTTTTTTATAATCAACACCATTGATATTAATGATAACATTTTCACCAGCAATAGGATTGCCATTAACATCTTTTAAGTATACATTAAGTCTTTCAGGACCTTTATAATATTTGTTTACATCATTTACCCAAAGTACGGCACCATAATCGTTTACAAATAACTTATCGCTGCCGACAAAATTATTATCCAGTGAATGGTAAAAATCAAACTGTCCTGATCTGACAGCTTTAAGAGAAAGTGTAATGTAATTATTCACATCACAGTCATTTAAATTCCAAACTACAATACGATTAGAATCCAATCTGTAATTTCCTTTAGATACTGTTGCACTATTAAAATCAAATCCTTCCGGAAGAGCAAACTGAACTACAGGGCTTGAATGAGCAATATAATTAACCTGATATTTCAGCTCAATATTATCCCCAGCAAGACATGAGCTGACAGGAGTCAGTAATCTGAAAACTTCCATACTGCTGCCAAAAACATGAGTTCCCAAAAACACTTTATCCCTGGCTAAGGGAAGGGAATTTCTTGAATGGAAATTACTGAAGTAATAAACATTATCTGCCATATGGGATGTTGAGCGGCCAACACCTGCACCGTCATCATTTGATGCATAGGAATCTACTCCATAGGACAGTCCGTTGGGAGAAGCAGTCAGCTTCCAGTGATAAGTCATTATATTTCTCCTGTTGACACCATAGCTGTCAGTATAAACTTTTTTAATAGCTGCATCAACAGGATTCAGACTGCTGTCGTAACTGCCTTTCTGAGACATGGAATAAACATTAGGACATAAAACATACTGTCCCGGCTGCAGTTTAGAAACATGATATAAATTAGTAAAGACAACACCGTAAGTTCCGTCAGCTGCCTTAATTACAAAATGACCTAAAGAATATCTGGACATTATCTTATAAATTCTTGAAAGATAGTCATTTGTAATCTGATTATTGGCAACCATTTCAGAAGCTATGCTTTCAATCTGGCGAAATGCCGAACCGTCTGTTACACCGCCATTACCAATAAGCCAGCCGTTGGACGTAACAATTGCATGTGAAAAATATCCATCACTGGTTTTATATTGCTTCAGATAACCAATATCTCCCCAGCTGCCGCTTTCAATATAAATATCCGCAGCATTTGTAGCATCACGCCTGACACAGATAACTCCTTCATTATCACTTACCTGAAGAACAGCTGAACTGCATTCACTTAAATTAATCAAATCATCAGCAGTCTGACCTGTGTCCTGTCTTACGGCACCGTCTGCATAGTGTTCTGCATCAGTGTTAGTATCCAACACCACATTATCATTAAATGACAATTCATCTAAATCCTGACTAGCTACAGCATCATCCTGCGCACTGACTGAAGTTATAGCTATCAGAAAAACAAAAAAAACTAAAATAAAATACTTTCTATTAAACATGAATTCACCTGTAATCTATTAATTAACAGATATTTAATGATTGTATGTTAAAATATAAACATTTTTATGAAATTCAGATGTGTTTTTAGAATATAAATCAGTAACGGATTCAACTAAAAAATTCAAAAAAACTCCAATAATATTAATAATGCCATTATTTATGTGACATTAAGTATTTTTACTTTAATTCATGTTCTAAATCTTGGACTAAAGAAACATATTTAAAACCTTTTAAATCACATTTATCCATTGCAAAATCCAAATCACTATCTTCATTAGCTTCACCACAGGCATAAGATCCAAAAAGACTAAAAGTATTTACACCATATTTAACGACAATAGAAATAACTCTTTTTTTAATATCGCCAATTAGTAAAAATCATGAAAATCACCATTTTTCCTATTCTAATATATTACTTTCATTAATAATAAATTTTCAAAATCTTCTCTTAACTCCTTTCTTTTATAATTTTATAAGTAAAAATAGCTTTTTTATAATCATAAAATAAGATTTGGAAGTAACAATTACAATTGATTTCTAAAAAATAGGTAAAAAATAAAAAAAGCTGATTTGAGTAATTAAACCCAAATCACAAATAAATTATAATTTTCTTTTTCTAGATCCCGCGAATATTACACTTAAAATACATAAGAGCAATATTGCTAGTGGATTTCCTGTATTTGGTAAGCTTACAGATTCACTACCTGCATCTGAAGATGAACCATCATCAGCTGAAGATGAATCGTCTGGATGAACTGGTTTATCCGGACCGATTGGAGCTGCTTTTTTAAGGACTTTAACAGTTACATTGTCGTAGTTGTTTTCCAAGATTACCTCAAAGGTTTCGCTTGTTACATTAACATATACTGTTGAATTGCCTTCATTTAATGCTTTAGCTACAAATGTTAATACGACTTTTTCACCATTTGTTAAGTTTCCTACATACCATTTGCCAGAAGTTATGTCAAATGTTCCTTTTGTTGCATTATATGAAATAATGCTTAAAGTATTTGGTACAAATACATTAGCAATTGTATTTATTGCATCGCTTGGTCCATTATTTATGACAGTAACTGTGCAGACAACAGAGTCCCCAATGTATATTTCAGATTTGTCAGCAACTATGTGTATTTCCAAATCAGCAATATCCTTTGATTCAATAGTGCAGTTAGCAGTTTTGTTTCCAACATTTACAGTATTTGTAATATTTCCTGATTTAGTTACATTAGCTACAACAGTTAAATCAACAGTTGAATTAGCTGTAATGTTTACAATCCATGTAATAATCCCAGTAGCTGGATCATATACTCCGCCATTTGAAGCATTAATGAATTTTAATCCTTCAGGAAGTACATCTTTAATTACGATATTTGTTGCATTGGTTTTTCCAGGATTTGAAACAGCAATAGTGTAATTTATTTCATCTCCAATATGGATATCAGAGGAATTAACTTCTTTTACAGGGATTATTTCAGGAACTGTTACATTTTTGTTAAATGTTTTATTGCCAACAATTACAGTATTTGTTACATTTCCATATCCGGAAACTGTAGCATTTACTTTAAATGTTTTGGATTCACCTTTAGCTAAATCAACAATCCATGTAATTGTGTTAGTAGCTTCATCAAATGTATAATTACCAGTAGCACTAATAAATTTCAATCCTTTACCAAGAGTATCTTTAACAACAACAGCTTTAGCATCACCAATACCAACATTAGAAACAGTAACAGTATAAGTCACATTATCGCCAAAGTTAGGATTTTCAATATTTGCAGTCTTGTTAGGATTAATCTCAGGAACAGTCACATTAACAGAAGCTGTCTTATTACCAACAACTAAAGAGTTAGAAACATTTCCATAAGCATCAACAGTAGCATTTACATAGAAAGTTTTACTTTCTCCTTTAGCTAAATCAACAATCCAAGTAATAGTATCAGTAGCTTCATCAAAGGTATAATTACCAGTAGCACTAATAAATTTCAATCCTTTACTAAGAGTATCTTTAACAACAACAGCTTTAGCATCACCAATACCAACATTAGTAACAGTAACAGAGTAAGTTACATCATCACCAAAGTTAGGATTAGCAACATTAACTGTTTTATCAGGATTAATCTCAGGAACAGTCACATTAACACCAGTAGTCTTATTACCAACAACTAAAGAGTTAGTAACATTTCCATAAGCATCAACAGTAGCATTAACAGTAAATACTTTGCTTTCACCTTTAGCTAAATCAACAATCCAAGTAACAGTACGTTTAACAGGATCCCAAACACCATTATCAGAAGCACTTACAAAGGTTAAACCTTCATTTAAAGTATCAACGACAACAACCTGTTTAGCATCACCAACACCATTATTGCTAACTGTGATAGTGTATTCCACTTTATCGCCAAAGTTAGGATTAGTAATATTAACTGTTTTATCAGGAGTAATTTCAGGAACAGTCACATCAGCAGAAGCACTTTTATCCCCAACAGTTACATCATTAGTTAAAACACCATAAGATTCAACAACAGCAGTTACATAGAAAGTTTGAGATTTACCATTAGCCAAATCAACAACCCATGTAACAGTGCGACTATCTCCATCCCAAGTATACTCCCCAGTAGCTGAAACAAATTTAAGACCTTCACCTAAAACATCTTTGACAACTACATTGTTTGCATCCCAAATTCCATTATTGGTAACAGTAACAGTGTAAGTTACAGCATCACCGAAATTAGGATTAGTAATATCTACAATTTTATCAGGAGTAATTTCAGGAACAGTCACATCAGCAGAAGCAGTGTTATCCCCAACAGTTACATTATTGGTTAAAACACCATACTCATCAGCAACAGCAGTCACATAGAAAGTTTGAGATTCACCTTTAGCCAAATCAACAATCCACGTAATAGTGCGACTATCTCCATCCCAAGTGTAAGTACCTGTAGCTTTAATAAATTTCAATCCTTTATCAAGAGTATCCCTAACAACAACCTGTTTAGCATCACCAACACCATCATTGGTAACAACAACAGTATAAGTTACAGTATCACCGAAATTAGGATTTTCAACATCAACAGACTTACCTGGAATAATTTCAGGCACTGCAATATTTACAGAACTTGATTTGTCTCCAACAACAACAGTATTAAGTATGTTTCCATAAGCTGAAACAGTAGCAATCACATTAAATACTTTAAATTCACCTTTAGCCAAATCAACAGTCCAAGTAACAGTACGTTTAACAGGATCCCAAACACCATTATCAGAAGCACTTACAAAGGTTAAACCTTCATTTAAAGTATCAACGACAACAACCTGTTTAGCATCACCAACACCATTATTGCTAACTGTGATAGTGTATTCCACTTTATCGCCAAAGTTAGGATTAGTAATATTAACTGTTTTATCAGGAGTAATTTCAGGAACAGTCACATCAGCAGAAGCACTTTTATCCCCAACAGTTACATCATTAGTTAAAACACCATAAGCTTCAGCAACAGCAGTTACAGTCAAATCAATGGAACTGCCTATATCAATGTCAACTATCCAGGTAACAGTATGAGTAGCTGCATCATAAACACCATTATTAGAAGAACTGAAATATTTCAATCCTTTATCCAAATGATCCACAACAACTACATTCTTAGCATCAACAACAGCACTGTTGAAAACAGAAACGAAATAGGTTATTTCTTCACCGAAATTAGGATTAGTAATTTCAACTTTTTTAATTGGAGTAATTTCAGGTACTGTAATATTTTTAGTAAATGACTTGTTTCCTACAACTACTGTGTTATTTATGTTTCCATATGCTTCAACAGTAGCATTTACACTAAATACAACACTTTCACCAGCATCCAAATCAACAATCCATGTAATGGTTCTTGTAACTTCATCATATTTACCGTTATGGCTTGCATTAATGAATTTTAAACCTTTACCAAGAGTATCAACTATGACAACTTGTTTTGCAGCTGTATTTGCATTATTGTTAACAGTTACAGTGTATTCAACTGTATCTCCAAAGTTAGGAGTTGTATTGTTAACATCCTTAGCAGGAATGATTTCAGGTATATTTACAGTTACAGCAGCTGTTTTATTACCTACAGTTACTTTATTGGTTACATCTGTGTATCCGACTATTTTAGCAACAACAGTAAATGTTTTAGTTTCTCCAGAAGCCAGGTTAACTTTCCAGGTAATTGTATTGGTTTTATTATCATAGTTACCAGTAGAACTGATATATTCTAAACCTTTGCCAAGAGTATCAACAATAATTACATCAGTAGCATTTCCATTACCTTCATTTTTAACAGTAACTGTATAAGTTAAATTATCTCCGAAGTTAGGGTTTTCATTGTCTACTGTTTTGTCCGGAGTGATTTCAGGTACGGTTACATTTTTATTGAATGTTTTGTTACCGACAACTAAAGAGTTGGTTACATTACCATAGTTGATAACAGTAGCTACAACAGTAAATGTTTCTGTTTTACCTGCATCTACATCAACAGTCCATGTAATGGTATTGGTAGCTTCATCAAAGGTATAAGTACCGATAGCTGAAACAAATTTAAGATCTTTACCTAAAACATCACGAACAACAACTGCTTTAGCATCTGCATTTCCGCCATTAGTGACTGTTACAGTATATGTTACATTGTCACCAAAGTTAGGATTTTCAATGTCTGCAGTTTTGTCAGGAATAATTTCAGGAACATTTACATCTACAGAAGCACTTTTATCTCCAACAGATACAATATTGGTTAAAACACCATATTCATTAGCAGCAGCAGTTACAGTCAAATCAAATGAACTGTCTGCAGCAATATCAATTACCCATGTAACAGTATGGGTAGCTGCATCATAAACACCATTATCAGAAGAACTGATATATTTCAATCCTTTAGCTAAATGGTCTACAACAACAACATTTTTAGCATCTGCTTTACCAATGTTATTAACAGTAATTGTGTAATCTATGCTATCACCAAAGTTAGGAGCTTTATTATTAGCATCTTTACTTGGGATAATTTCAGGAACATTAACATCTACAGCAGAGGTTTTATTACCTACAACTAAAGAGTTGGTTACATTCCCATATCCGATTACTTTAGCAACTACTTTAAATGATTTGGTTTCACCGGAATTTAGATTAACAGTCCATGTAATAGTGCGAGTTTTATCATCATATACCCCACCATCTGCTGAAATAAGTTCTAAACCTTCACCTAAAACATCATGAACAACTACATTATTAGCATTAACTTTACCTGCATTGGTAACATTAACAGTGTATGTTATTTCATCACCAAAGTTAGGATTATCAATACTTGCAGTTTTATCAGGAATAATTTCAGGAACTGTAATGTTTACGAAACTGGTTTTATTACCGACAGTTACATTGTTGTTTAAAACACCGTAATCTTCAACCTTAACTTTAACAGTTAAATCAACATGATTTTTAGCATTAATATCTACAATCCAAGTTACAGTTCTTGTAGCTTCATCATAAACACCATTATAATTAGCTTCAATAAACTTAAGACCTTCTGCAAGAACATCTTTTACAACAACATTCTTAGCATCAGCAATACCATCATTAGAAACAACAATAGTATAAGTTACATTATCGCCAAAATTAGGGTTTTCGTTATCTACAGTTTTATCCGGAGTAATTTCGGGAACAGTAACATTTATTTTAGAAGTTTTATTTCCGACAGTTAAAGAGTTAGTTACATTGCCGTATCCGACTACAGTAGCTACAACAGTAAATGTTTTAGTTTCACCTTTAGATAAATCAATAATCCAAGTAACAGTGTTGGTTTTTTCATCCCAAACACCACCATCTGAAGAACTGACATATTTAAGGTCATTACCTAACTGATCAACAATGATAACATCTTTAGCATCTACATCACCATCATTAGTGACAATAACACTATAAGTTACATCATCACCATAATTAGTGTTAGTTGTATTAGCTGTTTTATCAGGAATAATTTCAGGAACTGTAATATCAACAGAACTTGTTTTATCACCAATAGTCACATTGTTGTTTAAAACACCATAAGCATCTACAGCAGCAGTTACATTTAAAGTAACTTTATCTTTTGCGTTAATATCTAAAATCCAAGTTACAGTATGTGTAGATTTATCATAAACACCATTATAATTAGCTTCAATGAACTTAAGTCCTTTTGCAAGAACATCTTTTATAATAACTTGTTTTGCATCAGTAATACCATCATTAGAAACAACAATAGTATAAGCTACATTTTCACCGAAATTAGGAGTTGTATTGTTAACATCTTTTTTAGGAGTAATTTCAGGTACATCTATATTTTTAAAGATTGTTTTATTTCCAACAACAACTTTGTTAGATATATTTCCATAGCCTGAAACAGTAGCTTCAACAGTAAATGTTTTTACTTCGTTTTTAGCTAAGTCAACAATCCAAGTGATAGTTCGGGTAACAGGATCATATTGACCGTTATCACTAATGCCAGTAACAGTTAATCCTTCTCCAACAACATCCTTAACAACAACATCATTAGCTCCAAACTCACCATTGGTAACAGTAACAGTATAAGATACATTATCACCGAAATTAGGTGAATCATTGTCAATGGTTTTATCCGGAGTAATTTCAGGAACAGTTACATTTCTTATAAAAGTATTGTCTCCAACAGCAACTGTATTGTTTAAAACACCATAAGCATTTACAGTAGCATATACATAGAATGTTAAGTTTTGACCTACAGGCAAACCGCCAATATTCCAGGTAATAGTACGGGTAGTAGAATCATATTCATAATTGCCACTAGCACCGGCAAATATTAAACCTTCATCAAGAATATCTCTTAAAGTTACATCCGCAGCAATTTTACCAACATTACTTATTACTATAGTGTATTTAACTTTATCACCATAGTTAGGGTTAGTAACATTTACATCTTTTGTAGGAACTACCTTAGGCTGTTCTTGTATGTATATGGTTTTAGTAGCCACATTGTTACTTATGTTAGTATCTTCAGTACTGTTTACTGCATTAACAGTTAGAGTAATAGTGCCAAGACTTGTAGTTTTTGTTTTAACTTTGAGAGTAACAACTTCATTTTTGGCTAATTTTCCAACATTCCATACACCTGTAGCTGCATCAAAAGTACCTTTTGAAGGAGTAAAACCAACAATATCATCAAGTTTAATTCCATTTACATAACAATAATTGTCAGTATGCGGACCATGGTTAGTCAAACTAATAGTCCATTCAACTTCCTCATCTAATCCATAATAATCTTTATCAGTTGTAATGTTAACATCTAAATCAACAAAACCAACTACTTCAAAATTAGTTTCATTTTTGATAGCTTTATAGAAGAGATCTTCAGGGTGTTCTGCTTTAACGGTATAATTACCCGGAGCAAGACCGCTTAATGAAAACCGGACATCACCATAAATTGAAGAGATTAAAGTTTCATTGTAAATAATGTTTCCATCCTCATCATAAATAACAATCGGATTGATTGACTGAGTGTTTTCACGTTCATCCCTATAGATTAAAGTACCGTTTTTACTGTTTTCCACACCATCAACTGGATGAAGTTCATCTGGTCCGGTTGTTCTGTTCATGATTGTTCCGTTTACATTAAATAAGTAAGTTACATTATCAAATGAAATATCATTAAGCTGACCTACATGATGTATTGCATTTGCAATATTGTTTCCACCAATAATCACTACAGTAACATTAACAGTTACTCCATAAGGAGTTTTCGGATTTTGAACAATAATCGGCAATACATAAGTGTAAGCCTGGTTTCTGTAAAATACAATATTTTTAAGAGAAGCTGCACCGTCTACAAATAAAGCAGAACCGTTAACAGCTGTATTATATCTGAATATTGCATTATCATAAGTTACATTATTACCCATAGTATATATAGCTCCACCTAAACCAGTATTTAAATCATGGTTAAATGGATCAGCATGGTTGGAGTAGAACTGTGAATTGGTTACTTTTATATGACTTCCTTTTACACCTATAGCTCCCGCATCCCCTTCTGCAGTGTTATTTGCAAAGTAAGAACTGTCTATATTAACATTATTTCCACTGATTCCTAAAGCTCCTGCTTGAGATTTTGAAACACCATCAGAAATAGCTTTATTTCCTATAAAAGTAGCGTTCAAAACATTGACATAATTTCCTTCCACTCTCACAGCACCTGCGAAGTGTGCGGAATTATTTACAAATGTTGCATTTTGAATTTTAACATTATTTCCTTTTACATAAATAGCTCCGGCATGGTTTTTAGCAGAGTTATTTCCAAAATTAGAATTTAAAACACTTATTCCATCATCAACAACATAAATAGCTCCACCATCATCAGCAGCTTTATTTGATATGAATGTAGAGTTATCTACAGTTATATCGTTACCGTGAGTAGTAATAGCGCCACCGATAGGTGCAGTGTTTCCTTCAAAATAAGAATTTGAAATTTTTACCTGTTGACCTGTAGTACCGTCATATCCTGTAGATATTGCACCACCAAAACCGGTTGCAGTGTTGTTAATAAAGATACAATCTTTCAATTCACCGCTTGCATGGAAAGTGGTAGCTGCTCCCCTATATGCAATATTACCTATAAAAGTACAGTTATAAACATTACTTCCCGGTCTGAAACAAAGTGCACCAGCATGGGAATTATTAACATCTGAATTTGCCTGATTATATTCGAATGTACAATTAGAAACTGTACCCAATACCTGTAATGCAGCACCAAAGGCATTTCCCTTTGTTGATGTAGCATTATTGTTCATAAATTTAGTGTTTGTCACTTTATTACTGCTGGAACCAACAATTGTAATTCCAATAGCCATTGTTCCTATAGAAGAAACATAATTATCACGAACAATACAGTCAGTCATTGACCCGTCAAAACTGGCAGTTCTGACAACATAACTATTTGTTACAGTATTGTAAGTACTGGTAGCTTTATTGTTAACCAAAGTACAACGAGATAATGTTACTGTATTTTCTGAATATAATGCAGAATGAACATCTCCTCTTGAGCTAGATGATGCTTCACAGTTACTTATAACACAATTTTCCAAAACAAGATTAGAACCTGAACTGTAAACACCAGCACCATTTGCATCACGTCCGGAATATTTACCATTAGTTATAATAATGTTCTTCAAAGTTATACTGCTGGCTCCAATGTTAAACACACGAGAACTTAATTTTGCATCTAATATAGACATTTCATTACCAGTTCCACCTTTGTTTGGATTAATAGAACCGTCAATAGTAATCTTATCTTTATTAGAAAACCATCCACCATCTACAGAAATCTCACTGCCAGATCCTGTGAAAGTGTGATTGTTTAAATAAATTGTATCACCAGATCGAGCCTGATTTATTCCATTTTGAACATCACTAAATGTTCCATCATTATTTATATCAATGTCTGCTGCAGAACTAGCTCCAATTATTAATAAAAATAATAAAGCTAACGCTACAACAGCGAATATTTTTTTAACCATTTTATCAACACATCAATCATTAGAATTCAAAAAATTTTCTCATATAAATTACTATATGGAAATAAAAATTCTACAGGATTATATTTGGAACATATGATGTATATATGTTTCTATTCAGCTTATAATTAAAAAAGTTAATTATATGAAGCATTATAAATAACCTCAATCAATTAAACAATATATAATTTCCCCCCCCAATATGACAAAAATACCATACATAATCAGTTTTAACTATATATTATTCAAAATAACAATAATATTCAATTAGGTTATAACTAAAAAATATGAAAAATAACACGAAAATGTTTAATAAATAATTTAAATAATATAATATTCGTTCAATATATTACATCCACCTAAAAATCATATAAATAATTACCTAACTAATTATAATAAATGATTAACAAAAATAAAAGTTGAGGAATAACATGAATAATCAAAAAAAATACAAACAGAGAACACTAGAAGTTCATGCAGGTGAAGAAGTAGACCCTGTTACAGGAGCCAGAGCTACACCTATATACCATACCAGCTCATATGCTTTTGAAAGTGCTGAAAAAGCTAAAAAATTATATGCTCTTGAAGAAGAAGGTTATTTATACACTAGAATATCCAATCCTACATTAGATGTTTTGGAAAAAAGAGTAGCTGCAATTGAAGGAGGTGTTGGAGCTCTTTCACAGTCAACAGGAATGAGTGCAATTTTACTTGCTATTTTAAATATAGCTAACTCAGGAGATGAAATTGTAGCATCAAATAACCTTTATGGAGGTACATTTACTTTATTCAAAAACACTATGCCTAATTGGGGAATTAAAGTAAATTTTGTACCTACTCATGATCTGGAAGCTTATGAAAATGCAATTAATGAAAATACCAAAGCAATTTACTGTGAATCCATCGGTAATCCAAAATTAGACATTCCTGATTTTGAAGAAATAGCTAAAATAGCTCATAAGCATGATTTGCCTTTGATTGTTGATAATACTTCAGCTATTACAATGATCAGGCCTTTGGAACATGGTGCAGATATTGTTGTTCATTCTGCCACTAAATTCTTATCAGGAACTGGAACCAGCATGGGTGGAGTTATTGTTGATGGAGGTACTTTTAACTGGGCAAATGGTAAATTCCCACAGTTTACCACACCTGATCCTGCATATCACGGTTTAATTTATAGTGAAGCTTTTGGAAATAAAGCCTACATCACCAAAGCCCGTGTGCATTTAATGAAAGATTTAGGTACTGTTTTAAGTCCGATTAATGCATTTTTAATCCTGCAAAGTATTGAATCTCTCTCCTTAAGAGTTAACCAGCACTGTAAAAATGCTTTAGAAATAGCTAAGTTTTTACAAAATCATGAAGCTGTTTCCTGGGTTAATTATCCTGGTCTTGAAGATAATGAAAACCATGAAATGGCTGAAAAATACTTAAACGGCAATTATGGTGGAATTGTTGGTTTTGGAATTAAAGGTGGCTTGGAAGAAGGTAAGAAGTTTATTGAAAGTGTTGAGCTTTTAAGTCATGTAGCTAATATCGGTGATGCAAAATCTTTAGTTATTCATCCGGCCAGTACCACTCATTCCAATATGAGTGAAAAAGAACAGCTTGAAGGGGGAATTACACCCGACTTTATCAGAATGTCTGTAGGTATTGAAGATGCTGAAGATTTGATAGCTGATATTGACCAGGCATTAAAAAAAGCAGTTAGCTAGAAAGGATTTTTACCTTTCTACCTATATTCTGATACTAAATGACTTATTTGATCAGTAGAAATAATTCCTTTTAGTTTGAAATCATCATCTACAACTGGAAGACATGAAATATCCAATTTTCTCATTCTACGTGCTGTTGATTCAATAGAGTCATCTGCATGACAGAATTTAACTGTTTTTGTCATTATTTCCTTTAAATCATTTGAATTTGTAGCTATTGCTTTAGACAAATCCCAGCTGGTTACTATTCCAATCAGTTTTTTATCATTTGTAACTACTGGAATATGAGTAACATTACGGTTAAACATTAATTTGGCAGCTTCTTCTATTTGTGCCTGTTCTGTGATTGTAGCTACATCTGTAAGCATTAAATCTTCAACTATATTATCTGACAGGAATTTGGATAAAATATAGTTAAGCTGTCCTTTTTCAAGTAAAAATGCATCATGACCGTAATTAGATTTAAGTTCTGAAAAGCTTACTTCAACATCATTTGCATTAAGAGCAGTCAGAATTTCTGTTCCCTGTTCAACAGGATATAACCAGTCTGAATCTACTGAAATAATTTCAACTTTTGCTTTAACATCTTTAAAACCATCAATTAAGGAGTTGTTTTGGGCAAGATCAAATAAATCTACTGCTTTTGTAATATATAAATAGCTATTTGCATCAAAACGTTTTACAAAGCTTGCTCCCTGATGATGAAGATAACTTTCAACCTGAAAATCCATTGACAAATCATATGTAATTTCATCCTTATCCTGCAAATCCCTACCAAATTTAAGATACATTGATTCATCACTTAAATAAGTAATATGAGCTATCATACGAGCTACTGACAGTCCCTCTTTTGGAATTTTACCTGTTCCATAATAATTTCCACCATTCCAGTTTGGATCACCTACTATTGACTGGCGACCTACTTCATTAAATGCTATTTGCTGTGGTGAAGATCTTGCTGTTGTAGCTATTGCAACTGCTTTTTTCATCATTTCAGGATATGAAACAAGCCATTGCAAAGTTTGCATTCCTCCCATTGAACCTCCAACAACTGCAGATAACTTGTCAATTCCAAATGCATCAATCAATCTTTTTTGAACCTTAACCATGTCTTTTATTGTAATAACCGGAAAATCCAGACCGTATTCTTTACCCGTTTTTGGATTAATTGATAATGGACCTGTTGTTCCTTTACATCCACCTAATACATTAGAACAAATTATAAAGTACTTTTCACTGTCCAAAGCTTTTCCAGGACCTATTACTATTTCCCACCATCCCGGTTTTTTATCTCCTTCATGCCATCCTGCTGCATGTGCATCTCCAGATAATGCATGACATATTAAAATTGCATTATCCTTTTCTTTGTTAAGTTCACCATAAGTTTCATAAGCTACTGTGATGTTATCAAGAGTCTTTCCACTTTCTAGTTCAATTGGCTCTTCAATATTATAATACTTTGTTTGAACAACTCCAACTGATTCTTTTTTCATTTAAAACACCTAATATTTCTGTATTTTCAGTTTTTTCATAGCCTGTTTTGAAGCGGCCTGTTCAGCTTCTTTTTTATTTTTACCTTTACCAACACCCATTTCCTTTCCATCAATCAATATAGATATTATAAATGTTTTATTATGAGGCACACCACACTCATCAAGTATTTTATATTCAATATCCACTTCCTGAGCGTCACCGTATTCTTTTATTACTGATTTATAATCAAAGAAAAATACTTTTTTTGCATCAATATATGGAAATATTATTTTTGAAATATAATTTTTTGCAAATTCTATACCCTGATCCAAAAATATTGCTCCTAAAAATGATTCAAAAACATCTGCAGTAATTGACAAAACCTCATTTTCAGTTATTTTGCTGTCATCACCATATATTTTGATATGCTTATCCAAACCTAATTCATGGGAATAATAAATTAATGCTGCCTGACAAACATAATTTGCTCGCAGTTTAGTTAATTTACCTTCTTCATAATCAGGATATTGTTTATATAAATATTCTGAAACAATCATATTCAAAACAGAATCTCCTAAAAACTCTAATCTTTCATATGTATAATCCAAACCGTGTTTTGTTCCGTAAGACCCATGAGTAAATGCAACATCATAGAGATGTTTATCCTTTGGGACTATGTTAAATTTTTCTAATAAATTCATAATAAGACCGGATTTCTTTAAATATGTTAATAAATTTTGTTTTTAGGTTTATATAAATATATAGTTGTAAAAAGAAGTATATATAACTATTGTTATAAAAAAATATTATTTTTCAAATGCTCTTGCTTTCTTTTTATAATGCAAAAATAACCAATATTAGAAATAACAGGATTTGGTAATTATGAAATTAAATTGGTTCGAAGAAATAAAAAGAATTGACCCTGATATAAAATTTAGAGCACAGGGCGGATGGTTAAAAACTGTTGAAAAACTAGATAAAACAGTGAAAAACGGATATTCACTTGTTGGAGACTTTGTAAAAGCAGGGGACTTTGAAGAAGAATATGATGAAGGATTATACCTTGATTGCAATAAAGAAGGAACTACTAAAAAATCTCAGCAGGACTACAGACTATTCCGTTTCAAAGATGGGAAAGTAAGACTCCTGGATATGGTAATTGACGGTTCACAGGGATGGGCTACAGAGTTATGGGATGCTGTAGAAGATGAAGTTCCAAGTGTAATCGATTAATCCAGAGAATCTATATGTGGATTTAAGTACTGTCCATGATTTTTGGTTCTATTATCATATTGAATTGCAAAGTTGGGACACAGATGAAGGTACCTCAAACACATAACACACTCATTTTTAATCCATACTGGTTTTTTCATCTGTAATTCAATAGCATCAACTGGACAGTTGTTTTTACATAATCCACATCCACTACATTTTTCATCAATATGCAAATGACCGGTTTTTCTGCTGGATTTGCTGATTTTTCTAAAAATATCACAGGCAAATTTAGGTAACTTTCTTTTAACAAAATCCCCCTGATTTTTACTTGCAATTTTAGAAATTACATCTTCAATCAGCCTATCAGAATTTAAAGTCTGTTTATTAATTTTATCTTTATCTGATAAATTAAAAACCGGCGTCCATGTATCAACCACTAGAATACTGAATTTAGCAGATACATTAAACCCTTTAGATTCAATTAACTCAGCAAGATATCAGCAGCAGTACCCTGGACTTGTTCCAAAAGTAGCAATTAAAAAAATGTAAGGATTTTTATCTTCAGATATTATATTAATCTTTGATAAAAACCCTTCAACAAATGTGGGAAGGCTCCAAAAGTGAGTAGGAACTACAATACCTAAAGACTCGTCTTTTTCTAAATAAACAGAATCATTATATCCAATCATGGATTTTGCAATATCTCGTGTTTTTTACTAGCTATTCTATTTGCAACATATTTGCAGTTTCCAGTTGCAGAATAATAGATTATCATATTATTTGGATTTCTGAGCTACTTTAGGTACAAACTTGGAAGACCTTTTAGGAATAGCATATTCATCTTTTTTAGGACAGTTATACTCTTCCAAAAGTATTATTTTATGGTCAATATTTTTGCTGAAATTCTTTTGACCTCCTTCAATAATGCCTCTGAAATTTACGCCAATGCTTCCAGTTCCACCAATATTAAATTTTATTTTTTCAGAAGGGGCAAAATCTTCAAAAAACCTTTCAAGTTCAACCATTTCATAAATTGGAGCTTGATAACTAACGGCCATTAATTTATTTTGTCCCTCTCTGATTTTAACATATTTCTGTTCAATCTGCAGTTTTTCACCAGAACGAACTTTAGTCATTGTTATATAAGGACTTATCTCGTTATCATCCATCTTTTACACCTATTATTTTATATGATGAAACACACAATTATCACAGGTAGGCTCTTCATAAGTATCTTTAGGGATATTAATAGCCGGGTCTACCATGACAGTTATTGAAAATGTTTCCTCAGGATTATGTGTTACATTTTTAGAAATCGGCAACATTCCCCTGTAATTTACAGGAATATAGCCAGTTTGACTAATATTGTAATAAATTCTTTCACCGGAAGTTAATGAATCAAAAAATTCATTAACATCTTTCAGTTGTTTAGGGTTTATGGTAAATGTTATACCCATTAAATGATCTTGCCTTTGTTTAATCTTTACATATTTAACATTAGCTGCCAATACTTCCTGATTATCTGTTACAAAGGTTACATATTCATCTAAGTTTATGTTTTCTTTTTTAACAATCTCTTTTAATTGAGTCATAATTAAAAACCCCCTATGAAATTTAATGAAATAACTTATTCCATTGCATGATGTTATTACATAACTTATTTATAAATGTAACTATTTTTTAGGTACACAAAAATTATGGCCAGATTCCTGAAAAATTGCAGATTAAATTAAAAATTTCTTCAATTGTTTCTACAGGCAATAAATCAAAGATATTTTTAGGTAAGTGTTTTTTATCAAAGTTCAATAAACATTTTTCACAGACATATCGCTCAATTGCAATTCCGTCATCTAACCTTCTGTTTTTACATTGATACCATTCATCTTTAGTTAATCCCCTGATTAGAAATTTAAAAGACTTGCCGTCAATCAGCTCCAAAGTTAAATTATGATATACTTCATCACCAGTAAAATTATCATCAACTTCACTGGCTTTTAATTTAAAATCAGAAACCAGATTTAATTCCTGAATCTTTAAATCAAGATATTTTTTAGATAATGCAATGTTAAATACTCTATGTAATCCATTTATATAATCAAAAGATTTTTCCAATCTTTTTATAGAATTTAATCTATTTAAATAATTCACATTGCTAATAATCATTTCTGATTCAATATTGAAATTTCTAATCATTAGCTTTACAATAGAAGAATAAAATATATTGCCAGTTAATGAATGTCCCCTGATTTCCTTATTTTTATTAATTACAGTAGCTTGATTATCAAAAACTAATTCCTTCTGTTTTTTACGAATTAAATTTAATTTATCTTTAAAATCCCCATAGTTTTTCGAAACATATTCCGGATCATAAAACCCTAACTTTTGAGCATCAAGTGCATAATTAACCTGAACCAGTTCTTCCTGTTTTGCCCTTAATTCCTGAGAAATCTTATTTACCTCTCTTCGCTTTCCTTCTGCAGTAAAATCAGAAAATTTATATTTCATATCCTGCCAGTTTTCAATTTCACTTAATTCCTGTTTAACAGCAACAGTATTCAGATTATGAAATGGTATAACAATGTCAAATATTCCCTGAATATTTTCAGGAACATTAATCTCAACAATTTCAAATTCAGCAGCCACTCTCTGAAGTACATATTCATAAGCTGGAGATAAACTTATAACATTAACATCTTCAAAATTCATTATAACTCTGTCAAATTTATTTAAATTTTTAAAAAGATTTCTAATTAAATGGTCACTTTATTTCACTGCCTAA
>OHQG01000254.1_pt1 | contig 31214 bp, 25 predicted proteins | sample 1577871 | NCBI WGS metagenome assembly OHQG01 (sample SAMEA3879604, study PRJEB24766) | human gut metagenome | biome: human-associated habitat; feature: feces | place: USA | collected 1985/1987
CGGCGGGGCCGCCCGCAAAGGGGGGCCCCCCGGCGAGGCGGCGCGCGGCCAGGGGCGCTGCCCCTGGACCCCGCCCGCTTTTTTGTAAAAAAGCGGGGCAAAAAACTTTCAGGCTGTGGGCTTTGGGGTGGGAAGGGCGCGGGGCAGCAGGCAGAGCGCTGCCGCCGTGGGGAGGAGGACATATTCCGGCGCGCTGCCGGCAAGGTCGAAAAACTGCCCGTAAAGCAGCTGGCCCAGAGGCTGGGCGCAGGTGGAGAGCGTCATGGTCAGGGCCATGACCTTGCCAGTCAGATGCTCCGGCGTGCGCTGCTGGATGTGGGAGAGCGCCAGCACAGAGAACATCGAACACACGAACTGCCCCGCAAAGAGCCCGCACGTCAGCAGCAGATACAGCGCCGTGGGACCCAGCCGCGCGGCGAAGCCCGCGCCCGCGGGCAGGAGCGCCAGGCCGAAGGCGCCCACCAGCCGCTCCCAGCGCTTCAGCCTAGGGCCGAATATCCCCGCTGCCAGCGCCCCCAGCACCGCCGCCGCGCCCAGGACGCTCTCCGACGCGCCGTAAAGCTCCGCCGAAAGCCCCAGCACGTTGCGCACAAGGTGCGGAAAGCCCACCGCCGCCGTGCCGCTGACGAAAAAACTCACCCCCGCGGCCAGCAGCAGGAGCCTCAGCAGCCCCGGCTCCTCCCGCCTCAAAAAACGCAGGCTCTCCCGCAGATCCCGCCCCAGCCCGGAGAGCAGCCCCCCTCCCCCGCGCGGCCCAGGTGCGGGCAGGCGTATGAAGCACTCCAGCCCCGCCGTCAGCAGGAAACACAGCCCCGCCGCCAGCAGCACCGGCCCCAGGCCCAGCCCGGCGTAGGCGAGGCCGCCCAGGAAGGGAGTGACCAGCCCCGCCAGGGCCTGGATCTGGTTCACCACCGAGTTGCCACGCAGCAGCCGCTCCCCCGAGAGCAGCTGCGGCAGGCAGGCCTGCACCACGGGCGACTCGAAAGCCCCCAGCACAGAGAGCGCAAAGAGCAGCGCCCCTGCCGGGAGCACTACGCCCGCGGCCCGGAAAAAGGGCAGCGCCAGCAGCACCGCAAGGCCCGAGGCCGCGTCCATCCCCGCCATCAGCCTGCGCCTATCACAGCGGTCCGCCAGCGCCCCGCCCAGGGGCGAGAGCAGCACGGTCGGCGCCATCGCCAGCGCCAGCATCCCCGCAAACACGCCCGCCGAGCCCGTCAGCTCCAGCACGTACATCGACAGCGCAAACCTCAGCGCATAGTTCCCGGCCAGCGAAAGGGCCTGGCCCAGCGCCAGCAGCGTGAAATCCCTTGTGAACAGCCTTTGTTTCATAGCTTGCCTCCTTACATACATTCATAAGGTATGTATATTCTCAAAAGAGAGCCGCCCTTGGGCGGCCTCGGTTTTTCAGAGCCTTGCGACGTAGTCCTCGGCCAGGCGCATGACCTCCTCGTCCACCAGCGGCAGGCCCAGGGCGGAGAGTGCCTCGCCTATGAGGCGGAACTTGCGGAGCATGCCCTCCGGAGTTGCGGGGTAGACCGTCGGGGCCAGCCAGAGGCTCGTGAGCAGGGGTATGAGCTCGGCCAGCTCCGGGGCGTAGCCGGTGCTTATGGAGCCGTCCCGCTGCCCCTCTTCGATGAGGCGCAGGAACCGGGGCGTCAGCTCCCGGCGGTTCGTCTCCAGCATCTCGGCCAGGACGCGCGGGTTTTTAAGCATGGGCAGGGCCTCGCGTCCAAGCTGCTGCTGCTCCGCGTCGGCCTCGTGCAGGCGTATGGCCTCCCGCAGCTTTTCAAGGCCGTTCAGGTCCTTCCGCCCCGCCACGGCAAGGAAGGGGTCGCGCTCCAAAAACAGCCGATCCCCCAGGGCGTTCATGATGTCCGCCTTGGATTTGAAGTGGTGGTATACCGCGCCCTTCGTCAGGCCGCCCAGCTCGTCCACTATGTCCTGTATCGTTGTGGCCTCGTAGCCCTTTTCAAGGAAGAGCCTGCGCGCCGCGTCCAGGATGCGCTCCGCGGTCTGTTCGGGATATTTGTTTCGGGACATGTCCGCGCCCCCTTACATTCGTGTGGTATGTATGATAGCATAAGAGGGGCCCCGCCGTCAAGGGGGGCGGGGCTCTCAGCCCGCGGCGAAGCCTGCTGCGAGCAGGGCCTGGGCGGCCATGTAGGTGAGCATGACGGCCACGTCCGCGGCGTTGCTGTCCCCGTCGCGAAAGGTCTCAAAGGCGAGGATGCCGTCCGAGCAGAGGAAGAGGCAGCCGCCGGCGAGCAGGAAGCCGGCGCCGGGCGCGCCGGCACGCAGGCCGATGAAGGCCGCGGAGCCCAGCGAGGCCAGCAGCAGGCCGTATAGCAGCCCGGGGAGCCTGAGGGCCTTCGGGATGCGCCGCCTGAGGACGAAGAAGATGCACAGCGCCACGGCCCCCGGCACCAGCGTCGCGGCCAGGGCGGTGAAGAGCCTGGGCTGAGCCGCCGCGGCGAGGACGCCTATGTGCGCGACGTAGAGGATGTGACCCAGCCCGAAGGCGGCCATACCCGCGCCGAGGAAGGCCTCGCGGTGCTTGTAGATCATGAAGAAGTCCCCCGCCCAGCCGCAGAACATGGCCCCGAGCACGACCGGCGAGGGCGAGCGGGCCATGGCGCAGTAGAGCGCGGCGATGAGCGGCATGAGCAGCAGCTTAGTGCCGCGCCGGAGCTTCTGGAGCCCCAGGCCGCAGGCCGCAAGGTGCGTTGCAGAGGCCGCCACAGCGGCGGCAGTGAGCGCAGTTACCATATTGACCTCCCGCAAGTTATCCGGCTCCATTCTAACCTATGCCGCGCCCCGTGTAAAGGATATATAAAGGTTTTTCCGTGCGGGCAGGCCCGCTTGGGGATTTACAGCCGCCCGTCGACGTTTTATGATATATCCAGCCCCCGGGGGAGGAAAAAAGTTCAGCTTCCTCCCACTTTTGGGGCTTATACTGTCTGAATATCCGGGAGGAAGGGAAAATGCTCCTTATTCTGCAAATAACGCAGCTTGACTACGGCGACGCGGCGCTGTGCGCCCTGTCGGCCCTGCGCGGCCGGGCGGAGGACCCCGGCAGCGCCGCGTCGCGGCTGCTTGAGGCCCTGGAATCGGTGCCGCCGGAGCTCATCCGACGGCTGCTCGATGCCATCCCGGACAGGGACAAGGCGGCCTTAGCCGCCAGCCTTGCCCGTGAGAACGAGGCGCGGATACGGGAGCTTGCCGGCGAAGCGGCGCACCGGGAGGGCATTGCGCTCTCCGTGAAGGAGCTCTCCGTCTCGGACGGGCTGGAGCTCCGGGCCGAGATCGGGGACATCGACTACGCCGCCCTCGCGCAGGCGCTGCTGCCCCTCGCGCGCGAGAGGCTGGAGGCTGAGCAGGGCGCGGCCCCGGCGCTGCTGTCGAAGCTGCTGGCCGCCGGCGGGGGCCTCGCCGGGCTCCTGGGCCGTCTGCCCAAGGCGAGGCAGGAGCAGCTGGCGGCCCGCCTGCTTCAGAGCGCCTCCGGCAGGGCTGCGGCCCTCATCGAGGAGGAGGCTGCAAAGCGCGGCCTCCGGCTGAAGCTCGGCCGTCTCTCCGTCTCCGCGGGCTGGAGCGCATGACGCGCGCCCCTGAGCCCCGCGAGGCCCGGCGGCTTGCAAAAGCGCGGGGCTGCCCGTATAATATCTGTATCTGAGGGGCAAGCGCCCGGGAGGGGAAAGAGCCATGCAGGCCCAATATGAGACTGTAATTTCAAAACGCAACCTGGAGCGCATACACAGCCGGAGCATGAGCCCGGCGGAGCTCATCGCCTTTCTGGAGGAGGGCGCGCTCTACCGCTCCTTTGCGGACGTGCTGCGCTCCGTGAGCCCAGGCGAGGGGCTGGCGGAGCGGCTCAAAACGCGGCTGCTGGGCATAGACGGGCAGCCCGCCGGGCCGAAGGAGGCCGAGGCCCTGAGGAAGAACGTCTCCAACTGGCTCCGCGGCGAGGCCGCGCCGCAGAACAGGGAGCAGCTGTTCAAGATCTGCTTCGCCCTGGAGCTGGACGAGGCCCGGGCCGGGCGCGTCCTGGCCAGCGCCTCCGACACGGGCATACACTACCGCGACCCGCACGAGCTCTGCTACGCCTTCGCCCTGCGCACGGGCCTCGGCTACGCCGAGGCGGTGCAGCTCGACGCGGAGATGGAGGGCATCTACGGTCCCGTGGCCCGCGCCGCCGAGGCGGAGCGCGCCGCAGGCTGGAAAAAGCGGGAGCAGCTCTACCGCGAGCGCCGCGCCGAGGCCCGCAGGCAGCGCCTGGCGCGCGAGAAGCAGGGCCTCTGGTCCGACACCTACCTCGGCCCCGGCGAGGAGGAGGACCCGCCCGCCTTCCTCACCCAGCAGGTCTACCACCGCTTTGAGGACGTGCGCGACCGCGAGGGCCTGCGCCTCTTCTTCCTCGAGAACAGCGCCCGCCTGGGCTGGATACACGAGAGCGCCTACGAAAAGTTCTGGAGCCTGCTCCTCGCCCTGCAGGAGCCGGACGACGCCATCGCGCCCTCCGGCGAACAGGCCGCGGAGGTCTATTCCCTCGACAGGATAGCGGAGGAATACCTGCGCATGCACGTCCCCCTGGGCAAGAACACCCGGGGCTTCGACTATCTCCAGCGCGCCGTCAAGCGCAACTGGCCCGGGGCGACGGAGCTGCAGCGGATGAAGTCCCGCAAGGCCGACGTCAGCCGCAAGGCGCTGCTGCTGCTCTTCCTCATAACGGAGGACTTCCTCTTCTCCGAGGACCTGCTGTACAGCGACAAGGCCGGGGAGGAGGCCGCCTGGTATCTCCCGCTGGAGGACGAGTCCCCGCGCGACAGGCTGGAGGTCACGCTGAGCAAGGTGAACCTCTTCCTGGAGACCTACGGCATGAACCAGCTCGACCCCGGCAACCCCTTCGACTGCCTGGTGCTCTACGCCCTGGCGGCGGACTGCGGCGGGGAATTCCTGAGCGACAACTTTTCCCGCGCGCTGGAGGTCCTGTTCTCCGGCGCCCAGGGCGGCGGCTGAGCCGCCGGGGAAGGACAGGTGCGATGAGAACTGCGCTCCAGCCCGGGAGCCGGCTGACCCTGGGCGGTGTCGAATATACGATAGAGGCCGTGGAGGGCAGCGGCAGCAGCGCCGTCGTCTACCGCGCGGCCTATGAGGACGCCCTGAACCGGGGCGCGCTGCACCGCGTGCTCATAAAGGAGCTCTTTCCCCTGAGCGCGCAGGGCGGCATAGAGCGCGCGCCGGACGGGGGCGTCGTCTGCACCGGCCCGGGCCTTGCAGTCATGGAGGAGGCGAAGCGCCGCTTCCTGATGGGCAACCAGGTGAACCTGGAGCTGCTGGCCGGGCGGCCGGAGGCCACGGCCGGGAACCTCAACTCCTTTGATGCGCGGGGCACCTACTACTCCGTGCTCTCCCTGCACGGGGGCGAGAGCCTGCTGCGCGCGCTGGACTCGTGCGGGCGCTTCCCTCTGAGGGAGGCGGCCGGGGTCATGCTGCGGCTGCTGGGCGCGCTGGCCGTCTTCCACCGCCGCGGGCTGCTGCACCTGGACGTCAGCCCGGACAACATCCTGCTCCTGCCGGGGCAGGCCCTGCTCATAGACTTCAACAGCGTCTGGGACACGCGCCGGCCCGACTGGGGCGACTTCTGCTTCAGCTGCAAGCCGGGCTATTCCGCGCCCGAGGTCCTGCTGGGCGACGAGGCCGCACTCTGCCCGGCGACGGATATCTACTCCTGCGGCGCGGTCTTCTTCCACCTGCTCTCAGGGCGGAGGCTGAGGGAGGGCGAGGCCGCCTCGGGCGGTTTCAGGCGCGGGCTGGCCGGCCTGCCCTGCCTGGCAGGGGTGCCGCAGAGCGCCGCGTCCAAGGCGGCGGAGATACTCCTGCGCGCGCTGCACGCCCTGCCTCGCAGGCGCTATGCGGACGCGCAGGCCATGGCCGAGGAGCTGGGCGAGCTCCTCGCGCGGCTGGACGGTTTCGGCGTCAGCCCGAGCGCGCTCTGGGAGGCCGGGGCGGCCCGTCTGCGGCGGGAGCGCGCGCCGCAGGGCGAATATCTCGACCAGCCGCTAGCGGCGGCGGAAGGGGAGACGCTCCCGCGGCCTGAGCTGGAGCGGCGGCTCGACGGGGGCGGGCGTTTCCTGCTCACAGGCCCCGGCGGCATGGGCAAGTCGCGCCTGCTGCTGGAGCTCGCCGCGCGCCGCGCCTCGGTCTTCCGGCCGGGGGAGCCGGTGTACATTCTCCTGCCCCTGAGGGGATATCAGACCTGTCCCGGCGAGGCGGACTACATAAGGCGCAGCCTGCTGCGGCTGCTGCGCTTCGCGCCCGGCGGCCCCGGCTGGGAGGATGCGCTGCACGCGCTGGAGGCGCTCTTCGACAGCCCGGGTCCCGGCGGCGGGGCGCGGCTCGTGCTGCTGCTGGACGGGCTGAACGAGGCTGGGCCGCGCCGCGAGAAGCTCCTGGCGGAGCTGGCGGAGCTGGGCTCCCGCCCGGGCCTGGGCCTGCTGGTCACGGAGCGCAGCTCCGCCGTGCTGGAGTACGCCCTGGGCGGCTTTGAGCCGCTGGCCCTCTCGCCGCTGAGCGAGGCCCAGCTGGAAATACAGCTGGGCAGGCGCGGCCTGCCCCTGCCCGCGGAGGAGGGCCTGCGCCGCCTGCTGGCAACGCCGATGCTGCTCTTCCTCTATCTCGACGCCGCCCAGGCCCCCGGCGAGGGCGCCCCCGCGCCCGAGACGCAGGAGGCCCTGGTGGCGCTGTATCTGGAGCAGTTCTGCCGCCGCGCCCTGCGCGAGGACAGCGGCAGCCAGGGCGCGCAGTTGTGCACGGCCTACCTGCTGCGCCATTTCCTGCCCGATGCGGCCGCGCTGATGCGCCGCCTGGACCGGAGCCTGCTCCAGGCGCAGGAGCTCCTGCGCCTGGCGGAGCGGAGCTGGCGCGAGCTGCACGGCCGCAGTTTCGGCGAGGCCTTCCCGGAGTTCATGGGCAAGTCCCGCCTGATGTTCGAGGGCATAGGCAGCGCCGCGGAGTGGTACGACTTCGCGGTCGGCGAGCGGCTGACGGAGCGCTTCGGCCTGCTGCGAGAGGCGGCCCCGGGGCAGTACGCGCTGCTGCACGACAATTTCCTGGACGTCCTGGCCGGGCAGGCGGACGAAAACCGACGGCGGCTCTCGGCCCGGCGCGGGGCGAAGCTCCGGCGCGGCGGGGCGGCGCTCCTTGCGGCGCTGCTGCTTCTGGGCGGGGCGGGCGCGGCCCTGGGCGCGCGGCTGCACGCCCGGACGAGCTATACCGAGTCCGAGGAGGGCCTCATATACGACGCCGTCGCCGCGCTGAACAGCTGCCTCGGCCTCTGGAGCAGCCAGGTCTCGGCCCAGCGCCAGCTGCTGGAGCGCGCATCGGTGAGCGACGTGCTGGATAACGAGGACGCGGCCGCGCGCGAGGCCCTGGCCGGGATGATAGCGCAGCAGCGGAGCTTTCTCGCCTCGCTCTACGCCGCGGAGCCGGACGCGGAGCTGTACGCGGCCCTGGCGGAGCTGGAGGCGGGCAAGGGGCTGTTTTCTACGGAGCTGCTGGCGGAGCTCTGCGGGCGCTGGGCGCTGATGGAGCCGGCGGCGGAGGCCGGCATGGCGCGGCTGGAGGCCGTGCTCTGCGAGGAGGACAGCGCCTATGACAGCCGCGACAAGCGCGAGCGGCTGGTTTCGGCCTACGCGGGCTGGCTGGAGGCGGAGACGCGCTATGTGTCCTACCTGCTGGCCGAGCTGCTCTCGCAGATGGCGCCGGAGCAGCAGGAGCAGGCGCTGGAGGCCATGACCTATATGGAGGCCTTTGAGGGCTTCTACGACGGCGCCGGCAGCGTTTCCCCGGAGCGTCTGCCCGCCGGCGCAGAGCAGGCCCTGGAAACCCTGAAGGAGTCCCGCCGCCAACTGAGCGCCCAGGGCCTCAGCCTCCCCGGCGAGTGGGAGTGATGGGCACAGAGCGCGTCACTGAGCAAAGCGCATATAAAAATACCGGACCCGCCTCCAAAAGGAGGCGGGTCCGGCGCCTTATTCGGCCGTGCCGCACCACTCGGTGAACAGCTTGCAGAACATGTGTACCGCCGCCAGGTATTCGTCCACCGGCACGTACTCGTTTATGGAATGTGCGTTGTCGATGCTGCCGGGGCCGCAGAGTACGGTGGGCGTATCCGCAAAGTTTGTGAGCAGCCTTGCGTCCGCCCCGCTTGCGAGCCCCTGTATCTCCGGCCGCCGGCCCGTGCAGCTCTCAAGGCAGCCGCGCACGCAGGTGACTATGGGGTGGTCCTCGCCTATGTCATAGGCGTTGCCCTGCTGGAAGCACTCTATCTGCGGCGGGTTTGCGCTCAGCCAGGGGTCAGAGCCTACGAAGCGGGCTATTTCGTCCCTGAGCTGCGCGTCTATCCTGGAGCCTATCCTCCCGTTCTCCGTCTCGCAGGGGTGGAAATGGAGCGACATGTCCAACACGCACTTTTCCGGCACGGTAGAGCTGGAATCCCCGCCGTGAATGACCGTGAAGCAGAGCGTGGGAGGCGGGAGATAGGGGTGGCGCTTTGAGATCGCCCAGTTCCTCTCCACCTCGCGCATCCTGCACATGAAGTCCAGGCACTTGTCCACGGCATTCACGCCCTTCCACTTGAAGGCGCAGTGTATGGGCTTTCCGCTGAAGGTTATGCGATAGAAGAACCAGCCCATATGCGCCGGCATGATACTCAGTCCCGTGGGCTCAGGAATAACGGCGGCGTCAGCCTTATAGCCTTTCAGGCAGCAGGCGAGCGGGTCGTCTCCCGGCCTTCCTTTATCAGCTCGAGGACGGCTTTCTCTATTCTATCCGCCGCCTCCGTCTCGCCTGTGGGGCGCAGCAGCATGACCGCCGACAGGATGAGCGCCGTTGGATTCGCGTCGTTCAGGCCCGCGTGCTTCGGCGCACTGCCGTGCACCGCCTCAAATATCGCGCAGTCCTTGCCTATATTTGCGCTCGGCGCAAGGCCCAGGCCGCCTACCAGTCCGGCGCACAGGTCGGATACGATGTCGCCGTACAGGTTCGGCAGTACCATCACGTCGAAGGCCTCCGGCTTCTGCACCAACTGCATGCAGGTCGCGTCCACGATCTTGTCCTCGAACTCTATCTGCGGGTACTCCGATACGACGCCGCGCGCTACTTCCAAAAACAGGCCATCCGTGCATTTCATGATGTTCGCCTTATGCACTGCCGTGACCTTTTTCCGCCCGTTCTTCACAGCGTAGTCAAATGCGTACCTTATTATCCTCTCCGAGCCTTTGCGCGTGATGAGCTTGATGCTCTCCGCCGCGTCACGCCCGCCGTGCTCACCTTCGACACGCACCCGGACACGCTCGTCAAGGGCGTCGAGGTGCCCCTCATCAACTCGCCCGAGGGCCGCGCGGAGATAATCCGCCGCGTTTTCGGGATTGACAGCGTCATTTTCATCCACTTCAACCGCGCGGTCATGCAGATGCCTTGGCAGGACTTCATGGGCTCGCTCGTAAACGAGCTGCACGCCGTCCACGTCGTGGTCGGCTACGACTTCAGCTGCGGCTACCGCGGCGAGGGCAAGGCGCTCAAGATCGCGGGCTGGTGCTCCGAACACGGCATCGGCTGCGACATTATGGACGCCGTCAAGCTCGACGGCGACGTCGTGAGCTCGACGCGCATACGCAAGCTGATCGCCGATGGCGACATGGAGGAGGCCAACCGGCTGCTCGGCCACCCGCACTGCCTCGTGGACACCGTGCATTACGGCTTCCAGCTCGGCGGCAAGCTCGGCACTCCGACCATCAATATGCGCTTCGCCGAGGGCGTGCTCGTCCCGCGCCACGGCGTCTACGCCGCGAAGGTGTTCCTCGATAACGGCGCGGAGCACATGGCGGTCACGAACGTCGGAGTGCGCCCGACCGTCTCGGGCAGCGACCGCGTGAGCGTCGAGAGCTACATCCTCGACTTCGAGGGCGACCTCTACGACCACACCGTCCGCGTCGAGTTCCACCACTTCATCCGCGACGAGCGCAAATTCAGCGGCGTCGACGAGCTGAAGGCGCAGATACTTCGTGACGCGGAGACCACCCGCGAATACTTCGCCAAAGCGTAAATTTGGCCCGGGCGGCCGAAAATTCGGCCCGCCCGGGCTTTTTGCGCGCCCGCACGGAAAAAGCCCCGGTCGCCCGGGGCTTTTCCGCGCTTACGCGCTCTCGAGAGGTGATGTTTAAAGCTTGATGGAAAGCTTGTACGCGGTGTAGATGGCGTCCATGATCTTCGCCGGGCCTTTCGCGTCGCCGACGAGGTAGACCTCCTTGCCGGAGCCCTTGAGCTCGTCATAGAGCGCGTGCTGCGCCGCGGCGCCGAAGGCGTAGACGACGGTATCGGCCTCGATCTTGCGGACCTTGCCCTTGAATTTGACCATCACGCCGCCGTCGACTATCTCGAGCGGGGTGGTGTTGGTGCAGACGGTCATGCCGGCCTTGGCGATGCGCTCGCTGTAGGCCAGGGCGTCAGTGGAGGCTACGCCCTTCATTATCTGCGGGCCGCGGCCGACGAGCGTCACGTCGTGGCCGTTCTCGGCCAGCCAGAGCGCGGTCTCGCTGCCTACGAGTCCGACGCCGAGCATTACGACCTTGTTGCCGACCTTGACCTTGCCGTTGAGGACGTCGGCGGCGTCCACGGCGTGCTCGGCGCCGGGCAGGTGGCAGGCCTTGGGCTTGCTGCCCGTGGCGCAGATGACGGCGTCGTAGCCGTTCAGGTCGTCGGCTGTCGCCTCGCGGCGGACGATGTTGACGCCCTGCTTGTTCACGGCGGTGATGAGGTAGTCCTTCAGGCCGCGGATGTCGGCCTTGAACTCGGGGACGGAGGCCTCGTTGAGCTGCCCGCCGAGCTCGCCCTTCTCAAAGACGGTGACGGAGTGCCCGCGCAGGGAGAGGACGCGCGCGGCCTCGAGGCCGGCGGGGCCGCCGCCCACGACGGCGATGTTCTTTTTCACCGCGGCGGGGGTGATCTCCAGCTCGCCCTCGCGGCTGATCTGCGGGTTGAGCGCGCAGCTGACGGCCTTGTAGCAGTAGAAGGTGCGCTCGAGGCAGCCCTCGTTGCAGCGGATGCAGGGACGGATGTCCTCGGGGTGGTCGGCCTCGGCCTTCTTAGGCCACTCGGGATCCGCCCAGAGCGGGCGCCCCAGCCCGACGAAGTCGCCCTTGCCGGAGGCGATGACCTCCTCGGCGAGCTCCGGCGTGTTGATGGAGCCGGAGGCGATGACCGGGACGGAGACGACCTTCTTGATGGCCTCGGCCGCCCAGACGTTGTGCCCATGGTCCATAGCCATCGGGGAGGTCTGGTGTATCATGGTGTGGTGGTCGCCGCCGGAGATGTGGAAGGCGTCGATGCCCTCGTTCTCGAGCGCCTTGGCGAGCACGAGCGTGTCCTCTATCGGGAAGCCGTCGGGCTCGTAGTCCGTGCCGCTCAGGCGGATGGTGACGGGGAAGTCGGGGCCGACCTTCTTGCGCACGTCGCGCGCGATCTCGATGTAGATGCGCATGCGGTTCTCAAGCGTGCCGCCGTAGAGGTCGGTGCGGTGGTTCGTAGTGGGGGAGAAGAAGTTCGTCAGCAGATAGCCGTGTGCGCCGTGGATCTCGACGAGGTCGAAGCCGGCGACCTTCGCGCGCCAGGCCGCGTCGCCGAAGGCGTGGACTATGTCCTGGATCTCCTCGATGGTCAGCACGTGGGGCACGGCCTGCAAGCCGTACTGATCCCACAACTTCGGCCAGGGGATGGCGCTCGGCGCGCACATGGGCTGTGTGCCCAGGAACTTCTGGCGGCCGCAGTGCTCGATCTGGATGCCGGCGGCGGCGCCGCACTCCTTGATGTTTTCAGCCAGCCAGGTGAGGCCGGGGATGTGCTCGTTCTGCGAGATGCCGAGGTGACAGTGCGCGCTCTTGGCGCCGATGTCGTCCACGTAGGCGTACTCGACGATTATCATGCCCGCACCGCCGGAGGCCTGGTTGCGGTAATAGCGTATGAGGCGCTCGGATACGGTGCCGTCCTTGTTGCTCATGCCGGACGACTGCGGCGCCTTCATTACGCGGTTCTTGAGCTCCAGGGTGCCTATGCGGCCCGGCGTAAAGACATGCGGAAACAGTTTGCTTGCCATGGTTTTACCTCCTTAGCTGGCTGTACTTGAATTGACTGCGGTTAATTTTTTAACCATCAGGTGCAGTATAAAGCATTGACAATAAATAAACGATATCGTATGATACAGTAAAAAGAATTTTTTGGAGGCCGCCATGGAAGGACATAAAATCAACACCGCGCCGGAATTTGTGCTCACCGACAACCTGAAGGCGCACCGCGGGCTGATCATGAGCGAGGTGCCGGAGCGGCGGCGCTTCAGGAATGGGCAGCAGCTCAGCCGCGGAGGCACGCCCTCGCCGCAGGTGTACTTTATCCTGGAGGGCGCGGCGCGCGCGAGCGTGGTGAACGTATACGGCTATGAGCGCACGCTCGGCTACCTCCGGCAGAACACCATCTGCTGCATGGACGCGCTGCGCCATGACGCCGGCGTCTCCGTGACCATAACGGCGCTCACCACGCTGCGCGCGGTGCCGCTCACGCTCGCGGACATGTCGCGCCTCATGGGGCTGAGCTCCGCCTTCGCAGAAGACGTTATGGTATATTATTCCGACGTACTCAAGCTCATGTGCCTCGACGCCGAGTCGCAGAGCAGCAACTCGGTGCTCAACAAGCTGGCGAATTTTATCGGGCTGTATGTGCTCAGCGAGGACTACGCGCGCTTTGGCTTCCTGCCCTTTTCGCAGCAGGAGCTGGCCTCGGCGATAGGCGCCTCGCGCGTGCAGGTCGCGAGGGTGTGCGAGAAGCTGAAGGCTCAGGGCATAGTTGACATAAAAAAGCGGCGGCTCTACGTACTCGACCGGGCGGCGCTTGCGGAGATGGCAAGCTTGGAGGTGAGTTCTTGAGCTGCGCGGCGAACGGCGGCGCGATATGTTTTAAAATCTAATACGCCGCGCGTCGGCGTGGCAAAGCCCCCGGAAAAGTTTCCGGGGGCTTCGCGTATTGTGAGGAAAGAAGAGAGAACGTGAAAGCGTATATTAAAGGCTGTCGCCGAAGTCGTCGCGGAACTTTTTGACGAGCTTCTCCTGCCAATCACTAGTGGGCTCGAGCCTGCCGAAGAAGAATCGCAGCGAGCTCGGCTCCTCGACCCAACGCAGGCCGCCGACGAGGTCGCGGTTTTCGTGCAGCCAGGTTATGCGGTCGACGGCGTAGAGCACCTGGCTCATGGTGAACACGCGCCTGGGCATCGCGAGGCGGAGCAGCTCGACCTCGGCGATGGGCTCGGTGCCGTCCGGCTCGCGCTGTTCGCTGAGCGTGCCGCGCTCCATGCCGCGCACGCCGCCGGCGAGGTAGACCGCCGCGGCCAGCGCTCTGGCCGGGTACTCGTGGTCGTCGACGTGCGGAAGGAATTCGCGCGCGTTCAGGTGGCAGCCGAGGCCGCCGGCGGGAGTCACGACGGGCACGCCGCGCTTCATGAGCTCCTTGCACATGAAGTCGATGAAGATGGGGCCCTGGCTGATGACGTCTTCGTCCATCGTCTCCTCCAGGCCGACGGCGATGGCCTCCATCTCGCGGACGCTCATGCCGCCGTAGGTGAGGAAGCCCTCGAACATGGGCACCAGCTCGCGCATTTGGTCAAAGAGCGCCTTGTCGCGCATGGCTATGCCGCCGCCGCGGGCGAAGCCGAACTTGCGCGCGGAGAATGGCTTTTCCAAAGCTGCTGGCAAAAAGCGGCCTTAAAAGGATCCGTTTTCACGATTTGCGCCATTCATGTGCAAGCTTGCTTTATGCTCACGGCGTAAGTCTAAAGGATATTCAAGAGTGGCTGGGGCACAGCACTATATCTACAACAGCAAACATCTACACGCATTTGGACTACAGCTCCAAAGAGGCTTCTGCCAATGCGATACTCGACGTGTTCCCAACAAGGTAGCCGTATGCGAATCTGCTATAGCTTAAGTGCAAACTGTACTTGACCGAGAACTGAAAAAGCCGCAGGCTATGCCCGCGGCTTCTGGTGCCGGTGACGGGGCTCGAACCCGTATGCCTGCGGCGAGGGATTTTAAGTCCCTTGTGTCTGCCAGTTCCACCACACCGGCGTGGGACTATGTTATCACTTTCCCGGCGAAGGTGTCAATATCGCCGCCGCGCGAACTTTTTTGTTGACATTTTCGCGCGCAGGTGCTATTATAATCGAGCATTCAAAAAACACGCGCGAGTGGTGGAATTGGCAGACTCGCTAGATTCAGGTTCTAGTGTGCACTACGCACGTGCGGGTTCAAGTCCCGCCTCGCGCACCATGGCGAGTGTTCTTATAGCATTTGAAACGCTGTAAGAACACTCGTCTTTTTTTGTTGTTTTCATCCGGCGATGGTGGATGGGGCGTAGTTGACGACTACGCCCTTTCTTGTGTTTACGGACACCTCCGGGGCGGGCAGCGGGATGAGGTCGGGGATCTCGATGGCACCCACGCAGTTGTAGTGGATACGGAGCCGCTGCTCCCACACTCCGTCTACCTTCTCGGCGTTGAACACTTCGATTTTCTCGATAAGTTCGTTCAGCATCCGGGGCGTTAGCTTGCGGGCGCGAGTGTACTTGCGGACCAGGGAGATGAACATATCCGTGGTCATGGACTGGCTGTTCTGCTTGTCAATCTCGGCGCGGAGCGCCTTGATCTTCTCCGCTAATTCCTTCTGCTCCTCCTCATACCGCCTCGACATTCTGGCGAAGCGGTCATCAGAGAGTTTGCCGGAAACATTGTCCTCATAGATCCTCTCGAACAGGCCATCCAGTTCCTCATCGCGGGCTTGCAGGGCTTTCAGCTCCTTCTCCTTCAGCTTTCGGTCGGTGGCCTCCGCCTGCTGGGAATGGCCGATCACAGCCTTCACAAACTCATCCTCAAACTGGCTGGCAAACTTAGTCAGCCGCCGGATCTCGCCTAACACCACCTGCTCCAGGAAGTCCACACGGACATAATGGGTGGAAGTACAGGTCCCACGGTTGCCTTTGTAGTTGGAGCAGTTAAAATACTTGATGTCGGGGTTGCCCTGATTGAAATGAAAGTGCAGGTTGTGTCCGCAATCAGCGCAGACCAGCAGGCCGGAAAACATATTGCGTTCCCCTTCGTGGGTACGGCGCTTGCGGATCTTGCCGCGCTTCTGCTGGACCTGCTCAAAGACCGCCCGCTCAATGATGGGTTCGTGGACGTCCTGGAAGATGACCCAGTTTTCCCGGTCATTGGCAAGCCGCTTTTTGTTCTTGTATGACTTGGAGTAGGTCTTGAAGTTAAGAATATCACCGCAATACTCCTGTAAAGAGAGAATATGAGTGATAGTGGAGCTGTTCCACATATACGGCCCGCGGAGTTTGCTTTTCCCAGGACGATTGACGCCCTTTTCACGCCAATAGGCGATGGGGGTAAGGATTTTCTCCTCGGAGAATATAGTGGCGATCTGCTCCGTTCCATAGCCATCCAAAGTCATTCGGAATACGCGGCGGACTACCTGGGCGGCCTCCTCATCCACGATCCACCGTTTGGGATCGTCCGGGTCCTTTTTGTAGCCATAGGGCGGCGACCCCATCGGCTCGCCCGCGTTGCCTTTAATTTTGTTGCTGATACGCCGTTTCTTGCTGATGTCACGGGCGTACCACTCATTGAACAGGTTGCGGATGGGCGCCAGCTCATTCTCGCCTTCGGCGGTGTCGATGTTGTCCGAAACCGCCACCAGGCGAATATCGTGCTCCGGGAAAAACTCCTCGGTCAGCTGCCCCACCTCAATGTAGTTGCGGCCCAGCCGGGACAGATCCTTCACAAACACGGCAGCAGCCTTGCCGGCGGCAAGCTGCTCCATCATGTCGTTGAAACCGGGGCGGTCCATCGTGACGCCGGAGATACCGTCGTCCAGGAAGTGGACCAGGTTGGTGTATCCTTTTTCCTTCGCCACCTTGGTCAGCAATTTCTTTTGGTTGCCGATGCTGTAACTCTCGCCCTCCAGGTTGTCATCGCGGGAAAGCCGCTCATAGAGGAACGCGGTCACATCACGGGATTTACGGTTGTTCGACTGTCTCATTCAGTCCTCCTTCCTCCGGGACAGCCGAATAGCAAATATAACTTGTCTATGTTCATTATACCGCCATCCGCCGTCCCTGTCAGCCGGGTCCGGGAGATTTACTTTGCTTCGCTCTCGGACTTCATCAGCCGCAGAAGGATGCTGCCCAGGGTGTCCGGGCCATCTTGCCGAAAAACAGGTTCAACGACAAATGACCTATTGCCGAAGCGATAGGTCGTCTTTTCATCTAATGATTTATTGGATGTGCCGGTCTTGCCGACAGCAGTTTTTTCTTGCATAGAATGCCCCCCTTTCGCAAGAAAGATCCATACGAAAGAGGCAGAAAACGGACGGCTGCTGGCACAGCTCCACGGGAATTTCCCCCCGGCCCATGCTGATGGGTGCGGCGCACGATGCTTTGCGGGCGTCCAATGCGCGAGTCTCATTATCCTGCCTGCATATCATCGCCCACAGGCTGCCACACCTGTTTTACGGCCCGGTTTTGTCGCTCTCCTGTTTAGCAGGGGTCCCGTCCTGCGGACTTGCAACAGGGTCATGGCGCACCGGCCGACCGGCTCCACACAGACAGATCGTATCCGTCTGCCTTATGCTGCGCCGGAGGCCTCCCGCCGGGCTTTCTTTGTCAAGGAGCTATAACGGGACGCCGCGTGGAAAGGGGAAAACACGCAGCGCCCGGCCCTGGATCAGCTCAGGTCAAAATCCAGGATGGAAATAATCAGCTTTGCTTCCAGTCGACCGCGCAGATCTTCGTCCGCCTGGGGACGGGGATAGCCGTCAGGGCCATAGCTCGTCCGTGTAGACAGCGCGGCGATGTAGCCGGAGTAATGCCGGACTACCCGGCTCACCGCTTCGGGGTCTCCCCCGACAGCGGCGGCGATCACCGGGTAAGGGATCAGCGATGCCCGCGTGCACGCAGATTTAGTCATCCGCTTCACCTCCCATCAGCTCCTTCAGCAGCCGATAGGCTTTATGCCTGCGGGTATTGACCGTCCGGCGGGGCATGTTTATGTACCTGGCGATCTGTGCGTCGGTCATCCGCAGGAACCAGTGCATCATAAAGATTTCCCGGTCCTCCTGGGACAGCCCCAGAAGCGCCTCGGCCAGCCCGTCGTCCTCGATCAGGATCACGGCCCCTCCCACAGGGAAGGTCGTGTATTCCCACGGGTAGCGGTCATATACCGCAAGCTGGGCCATTTCTGCCTCGGACAGTTCTTCCAAAGATGTGAAACGCTTCTGGTGCCGGCTGATCTGGCGATAGCCGTTGCACGCCTCACATTTCAGGATCTTCTTGCAGTAGCTGTCAAAGGCGTACTGCTTGTGCTCGTAGTGGCGGTCAGGTTTCAAGTTCTCACCTCCCTTCGTGCCGGGAGGCAGTTCTTTTCTTCCCCTTTCGCTCACTACTCGTTCACGAGTGGTCCGGTTTGGCCGGTTTTCGGGATCTATCTGAAAATATTTTTTGCCGCTCATACTTGGCTCCTTTCGTTTCGTTCGGGTTGACAGGCCGGAACGAAACGGGGCGGAGAGCGGCAGCCTACGCCCAGGCGCAGGCGGTCACAGGGATACGCTTTACTGGATGTGAGCCGCAGTATATAAAAAGCGAGCCATAACTCACTTTCATGAGTATGGCTCGCTGCTGCGTTATTGGAATATTTTTCGTAGTGGCATGGGCGTCCGCCGTACAAACGGTGAACCCCGCCTTATTTTGACCTCCTTTGTACTGGTACTCTCATCCATATCGTCCTTTACTCTCGAAATATGAGTTATACATCACATAGGATCCTTCGCCGAGAAAAGTGAGGCGGAAATCCAGAAGTATATCGCGCTCTGCAAATAGGCGGAGACCTACCAAAAAGACGAATAACGCGGTCGGGTTCGATGCGCCCGGCCGCGTTACTGTTTTACCCCGTCGTCATGCGGGCAAATCAATCTTCTTTATGTGAGTTGTAGGCATCCCGTAGATGCTCAAAGGAGTTTTGGCTGATGACATGCTCCATCCGGCAGGCTTCCCGTTCTGCGGTCTCGGGGTCAACACCAGCAGCTATCAGGCGTTCTGTGAAAAAGCGATGCTTTTCGTAGATCTGCTCCGCCACTTCCCGCCCCACATCAGTCAGGTGCAGGAAATTGTCGCTGTCCATTGTCAGGAAGCCCCCTGCCCGCAGGGTCGCTACCACATTGCAGACGCTGGGCTTTGTGACCTCCAGGTGCCGGGCGACATCCACGGAGCGCACCATGCCTTTCTGCTTTTGTAGCACCAGAATGGCCTCCAGATAATCTTCGCCCGACGCATAGAGAGACTGTTTTCCTCTATCCTTCATGCCAGCCTCCAGCCCTCTGCCTGTTCCCGGATCTCAATGAACCGCCGGTACAGCCCGCCCTGGGCCATCAGTTCCGCATGGGTGCCCCGCTGGACGATGCGGCCATCCTCCACCACCAGGATCTGATCGGCGTGCTGGATGGTGGCCAATCGGTGGGCGATGGTGAGGATGGTCTTTCCTTTCGTCAGGGCGGACAGGGCCTGCTGGATCAGGTGTTCGTTCTCCGGGTCCACGCTGGCGGTAGCCTCGTCCAGGATGACAATAGGGGCATCCTTCAGGATGGCCCGGGCGATGGAGATCCGCTGTTTCTCCCCGCCGGAGAGGGTGGAGCCGCCCTCCCCGATCACCGTGTCATACCCATTGGGCAGCGCTATAATAAAGTCGTGGCAGCAGGCGGCCCTGGCGGCGGCCACCACCTGCTCATGGGTCGCCTCGGGACAGCCGAACTTGATGTTGTTCTCCACGCTGTCCTGGAAGAGATACACATTCTGAAAGACCATGGAGATGTTCCGCAGCAGGCTCTCGCAGGTAAATTCCCTCACATCATGGCCGCCGACAGACACAGTTCCGCTGTCCGTGTCATAGAACCGAGCCACCAGGTTGCAGATGGTACTCTTGCCAGAGCCGGACGGCCCCACGATGGCGGTGGTAGTCCCCTGGGGCGCGGTGAAGGTCACATCGTGGAGCACCTCTCGCCGGCCGTAGCCAAAGGACACATGGGAGAGGTCCACATCGAACCGCTCCGGAGTAATCTCCCGCCCATCCTTGTCAATGAAGTCTGTGTGCTCCAGCTCCTCAAGGCGATCCAGTACGGAGTCCGTCACCGACAGGATGTGAGCCGCGTCGTTGATGGCCTCCACACTGCCGAAGATGGTGAAGGAGAACAGAGCGATCATCAGAAAATACGGGAGGGGCAAAGCCCCCATCAGAGCCTGCTGTCCGGCGGTGAGGACCAGCCCCACGGACGCCGCCCGCAGGGCGAACAGGTGCAGGCAGTTCCAGGGCACGAAGCCGAACTCGTTCTTGATCCGGATAGCCTTATTGGCCCGGCAGGCATCCCGGAACCGCTGGGCAGATACGCCGTCCTGGCCGAAGGACTTCACCACCGGCAGGCCGTGGATGTACTCGATGGCCGCGCCGGACAGCGCCTCCTGGGCGCGGTGGCCCACTGGGGCGGTGCGGGCGCTCTGCCGCCCAATGCCCCGCAGGGCAATGGCGGATACCAGGACGCCGACCAGCGCCACCAGAGCCGCAGGCGGGCAGAAGATGGCCACGCACAGCAGGATCACCGCCACCTGGATATAGCCGTTGATCACCGCGTCCACCATCTTCATACTCTGGAGTTCCAGCGTGCTCAGCTCCGTGGTAAGGGCGGTCAGGATGTCCCCCAGGTTGTTCCTGGCGAAGTACCCCAGGGATACCCGCTTCAGCATGTCCCCCAGTTCCATGCGCTGGTCTGCCGCCCGCTCCGTGCCGATGCTCTCCTGGAGCCGGTTCTTCCAGTAGGTGAAGAGGAACCGCAGCAAAATCAGCGCCGTAATCCCGGCCAGGCACAGCCAAGGGAGCGAAGCGGAGATTTCGTTTTCTCCCCAGGCGTTCCCGATCAGCCGGCCCAGGGCCCAGGCGGCCAGCATCACCGGCCCGGCAGTACACCAGGTGGCGAAGAAGGAGCAGACAAAGCCCAGAATCATGCGTCTCCGGTAGCCCTTCGCCCACCTCAATATGCGTCCGACACTGTGAAACATCTCAGTTTCCCTCCTTTTCACCCGATGTCACGGCCCAGCTCCGTGCCCCAACATGAGCCGCCCACAACGTCTGATACAGCGGGCAGCGATCCAGCAGCTCCCTCTGGGTGCCTCTGTCCACGATCTGCCCCTTCTCCAGCACCACGATCTGATCCGCGTTCTGAATGGTAGACAGCCGGTGGGCAATCACCAGCAGGGTCTTTCCTTTTGAGAGGGCCATGATGGACCTCTGGATCTTGTCCTCATTCTCCGGGTCCGTGAAGGCGGTGGCCTCGTCCAAAATGACGATGGGCGCGTCCTTCAAAATTGCCCGGGCGATGGCGATACGCTGACGCTCTCCGCCGGAGAGCTGCTTGCCCGCGTCCCCAGCGGCGGTGTCCCAGCCGTGCTCCAGACGGCCGATGAACTCCTCACACTGGGCTGCCCTGGCGGCGGCGAACACCTCCTCGTCTGAGGCCCCCGGCCTTCCCAGCCGGATGTTCTCCTTCAGGGAGCAGTCAAAGAGAAAGTTGTCCTGGGTGACGAAGCTGATTTCCCGGGAGAGCTGTTTCAGAGGCAGTTCCCGGATGTCCCGCCCGCCCAGGGTGATGGAGCCGCCGGTCACATCCCAGAACCGGGCCGCCAGCCGGGCGATGGTGGACTTTCCGCCGCCGGAGGGGCCTACCAGGGCGGTAAACTTCCCCTGGGGGATGGTCAGGTCCAGATGGTGGAGCACTTCTTCTCCATCGCCGCCGTAGGAGAAGGACACATCCCGCAGCTGAATATCACAGCCATTGAGGGGCGCGTCCTGTTCCGCCTGGGACAGCTGGGACAGGTCCAGCAGCTCCCGGGTGTCCTTCACAGCAAACTGCATGCTCTTCATGGAGTTGATGAAGGCGGTGGCGCTCATAAGCGGGGTCACGATCCCCAGCGCCAGCATCAGGCACAGCGTCACCTGGGCCGGGTCCAGCACCCCTGTCTGATAGAGATAGATCCCTATGGGGAGCGTCCCCAGCAGGGTAGTGGGCAGGATGGACAGGCACAGGTTCATGGATGCCCAGGTGCAGCGGAACCAGTCCATCGTAAAATCACGGAAGGATCTCACCGCATTGGCGAATTTCTGATAGGACCGCTCCCCCTGGCTGAAGGCTTTGACCACCTGGATACCCTCCACATACTCCACAATGACGCTGTTCACATGGGCGTTGGCCGCCATGTAGGCGGCGTAGTTTTTGTTATAAGTCCGCAACCCAAATGCCATGGGAATCAGTGCCACGGGGATGGTCACCAGCAGGGCCAGCCCCATCCGCCAGTCGATGGCAAACATGGCGATAGCCACCACCAGGGGCAGCAGGATGTTGGAGCTCAGCTCCGGGATCATGTGGGCCAGGGGCGGCTCGATGTCCTCGATCCGGTCCACGATGGTGCTCTTCATGGCGCCGATAGGCCGGGAGTCCACCTCTCCCAGGGGCGCCCCCATAAGCCGGTCCGCCGCCTGGAGGCGCAGGCCCTCCAGAATGGTGTAGGCGGATACATGGGCCAGCATGGTGGACAAGGCGTAGCCCGCCACCTTGATGGCGTAACCCGCAAGGCATACGCCGCACCAGAACAGGATGCCCTCCCAGCTGGCCTGCCGCTCCAGAAACAGCCGGATGATCTGATAGACGCCAAGGTATGGCACAAAGCCGCCCGCAACGCTGAGAATAGCCAGCACCACAGAGGCGGCCATCTTCCCCCGGCAGGGCGCGGCGAAGGACAGCAGGATGCCAAGCCAGGTCCTCTCCTTCATACACAGCACTCCTCTCAAAGAAAAATCGTTGTAGTTCGCTCACGCTAACTACAACGATTATAGGGAGATACTTTGTTCCTGTCCGCTCCGGCGCGCCGGTTCGGTCCCGTTTGGACGAAAACATTTACCGCCCTTCCCGCCGGTATTCCAGCGGGGTCTTCCCCTTGGCCTCCCTGAACACGGCGGCGAATTTGCTGGCGCTGTCATAGCCCACCCGTCCGGCGATCTCCGCCACGCTGGTCTGGGGCTCCTGCCGCAGAAGAAGGGCGGCCCGGTCCATGCGGAGGTTCCGCATATAGGTATTGACCGGCTGGCCGTAGACTGACTTGAAACACTCCTTCAGGGCCGTGGCAGGGATGGAGAAACGCGCTGAAAGTTCCGCGATGGTGTAGTGCCGCTCCAGATCCTCCGTCAGCAGGCGGTGGGCGGCCTTTACCTTCTCCACCTGAGACTTGTAGAAGTAGGGCTTCTCTGTCCTCCCGTCCACTTCCAGGGCGTCCAGGTACAACAGCAGTTCCAGCACCTTGATGCGGAAGTAGGGCAGTTTGATCTGCTCCGGCACCGCATAGAGCTCCTGGAAGATGTGGTCCACAGAGGGCGCCCCGTGGATCACCCTGGGGTGGCGGCCGGCGCAGAACTTCTCCTGGAGCCGCACCAGATCCACCGGGAACTCCCGCACCCACTCCTTCAGAGACTGAACAGCCAGAGGCAGGGTGAAGCCGATGGTAATGCCGTGATAGTGAGAGAGCGGGAAGGTGAAGTGGCCCTGGTGCTCCAGCCGTCGGTCCAGCTTTAAGTCCCCGGCCTCCACGTAGGAGTAGGCATCCGGCCCCGCCGGGTACTCCATCCGCCCCTGGCGGCAGTAGTCAATGCACAGCATATCTTCCGTGGTGTGAAATGCGGAGTCATAGCCCTCCATGTGGAAGTCGTTATACATGAGATAGACGCCGGGGAACAGGTCATACTGAGTCATGACCCCCTCCCCAGTCTCACTCTGGAACTGGAAGACCCGGCACCCTCTGCTCTCCGCCAAAGGGCTGGGAAAACCGTTATCTGCCATGATGCGCTCCAGCATGGTTCTCCTCCTCTCAGAGCCGCAGCACCCGGTCGCAGGCGCGCTGCAAGAACTCCTGGTCGTGGGTGACCACCAGCACGATCCGCCCCTGCTGGGCCAGGCTTCGAATCACCCCGGACACTTCCACCATACGGGCATAGTCCAGGCCGCTGGTGGGTTCATCAAAAATCAAGATCGGTTTCTCCGACAGCAGCGCCGTGGCCACCGCCAGCCGCTGTTTCTGCCCGCCGGACAGGGACATGGGGTGGCGCTCCCGGAAGGGCAGCAAATGGAGACTGTCCAGCACCCCTTCCACTGTTGAGTCAGGCGCATCCGGTGCGGACATCCGGCACTCGCCCCACACGCTGTCGGAGAAGAGCTGGTGGTTCACATCCTGCATGACGCAGAACGCCGCCCTCTGCCGCTCCTTTCGGTTCAGCGGTCTGCCATCCAGCCTGATCTGTCCAGTCTGTTCCCGGATCAGGCCGCACAGGCACCGGGAGAGGGTGGTCTTGCCCACGCCATTGGGTCCGGTGATAGCCACCACTTCCCCCGGGCGGGCAGAAAAGGACAGGTCTTGAAACACAGCGGGTTCCTTTCGGTAGGCGCAGGTCAAGCCCTCTACGGACAAGCCTTCTTTCACACCGGCTGGCGCCACAGGGGGCAGGGTACAGGCCGCAGGTATCAAGGTACGCAGGCCCAGTGCCTCCCGTTCCCCGTCGGTCAGGGCGAAGAATTGCTCCCGGGTGAAGGTGCACTCCAGCACCCCGTCCCGCAGGTAGAGTGCCCGGTCGATCAGGTCGGTGAGAAAGTATAGCCGGTGCTCCGCAATCACCACCGTGCGGCCCTGACGCTTCAGACCGGCGATCTGGTCGTGGAGCCGGGCGATGGCGTCTTGGTCCAGATTGGCCGTGGGCTCGTCCAGCACAAAAATCTCCGGACCCATGGCGTAGACGGAACCGAAGGCAAGCAATTGCTTCTGTCCGCCGGACAGGGAGAAAATGTTCCGCGCTTGCAGTTCCTGGAGGTGCAGCGCATCCACGGTATCCGACACCCGTTTCCGGATCTCCTCTGGCGTCCGGCCCTCGTTTTCCAGCCCAAAGGCCAGCTCGCTGTCCGTGTCCAGATTGAAAAACTGGGATTTCGGGTTCTGGAATACGGAGCCGACTTTCCGGGCCAGCTCATACATAGGTGTCGTCCCAGGGTCAAGACCGTCTACCTCTACCCGCCCTTCCAGGCGGCATCCGGGGGTAAAGGCCGGGATCAGGCCGTTGATCAGCTTCGTCACCGTGGTCTTGCCGCAGCCGGAGGCCCCGCACAGCAGGACACACTCCCCGGGCGCGATGTCGGCGCTGACCCGGGAGAGGGTCTCCTGGGCTTCCCCATAGCCGAAGGAAACATTGTCAATGCTTATCATTGTCATTGCCTCCCTTATTGTACCACAAATGAGAGCACCAGCAAGGCTAGACCTGCCAGCATCCCAAAAAAGTCCAGAGGGGAAAGCCGCAGGGATACGGCGCTGGTTTTGCGGGCCGGGTTTTCGATGCCCCGGGTCACCGCTGCCGCGGACAGTTCCTCCGCCGTCTCCGTAGCGGACACCATCAGGGGCATCACCGTACACTCCAGCCGGGCAAATCCCCGGATGCCCCGCAGTTTCATGGCGTCCCGGATGTAGCCCACCTCCTCCCGGATGGCGGGAAAATACCGCAGGGTAACGGAAATGGCCACAATCAGTTTCTGGGGGATATGCAGTTGCCGCAGGCCTACGATCAGGTATCGCAGCGGGGTGCAGGTCAGCATCAATGCCCCCGTCATTAGGCAGGGAAACATCCGGCGGGTGTAGGTGGCGAAGATGGTAAAACTGGTGGCGATGACCATGGGGGACGCTGGCAGGATGAATTGCTGGAAGACCACCAGCGCGCAGTATCCCACCGCCCATTTGAACGCCATGGTCAGCCGTCCATGGCCCAGCATCAGCGCCAGCAGCAGTCCAATCAGGGCCAATTCCAGCCAGAAGGCATGGGGACGAAACGCGATCATATTCGCCGCGATCAGCAGCCAGAGTCCGGCTCTTGGGTCAAAGATCCGCCGTTCCGCTTCCATCTCACACCAGGCCGGCTTTCTCAAAGTGCTTGCGGAACATGGCCCGGGCGATCAGGCCGCCGATGATCGCGCCCACAACGGGAGCCAGAAACAGCACCACCAGCATGACATTGGAGGAGAGGGCCGCCAGAGTGTTCACATAGTCCGCCGGCATCCCCTGCTCCGTGATCTGCCGCAGGAAGTCCTCCCGCATGAGCCAGATGGGCAGCGGAGAGCCCACCATGCCCACCGAGAACAGCACAAAGGACACCAGGTTGCCGGCCATGCTCCGGTAGTGGGTGAGGCCTCGGGTCAGTTCCGCCAGGCCGCAGGCCAGGACGAAAGAGACAAGGATTACCACGGTGAACTGCCCGGTGACATAGTAGATAAGGCCGGTGATGAGGCCCATCAGGAGGACAGAGCCCACCTTCTGCACCTTGGCGCACATCATGAGATACGGGATGCCGGTGAACAGGGCGATGAAGCCGGGCATCAGAATCCAAAGCAGCGGGTGCAGCCCGCCCAGAAGCATGAAGGCGAAGTTAATGACGAAGTAAATGGCGGAGAAAATCCCCACGGTAATGACATCCTTGCCGCTCATTCCGCGGCGTTTAATTGGTTCAGACATAACGCACTCTCCTTTAGTTAGGTATTTCTAACCCGCAAGGAAAAAGATTGGGCGCATAGCGCCCTCCTCACATTCGTTGATTATACAGCGTACAGTTTCTTTCATCTGCCCCGGCTGGACGGTTATGCTCCGTTTGGTCAGACTTATTTTAGATGTGCGCCCTAGTGGAACAACAAACGGCGGGTGTTTTATCTCGATAATAAGCCAAATGCACCCAGAAGAGTTGCAGTATTAACAGAGGGGAAAACGAGGGAGGGGTTGTTGTAGCAAGCACAGCCAGTGAGTACCCACTGGCAGATTTTTGATTTAGGGGGATCCCTGCCCCTAAATCGAAAAATTGCTTGCTGGGATAGTCCCAGACCCTTATCAAAGAGGGAGGCACGCAGCGCTATGGAAATGTGGAAAACGGCCGCTCCACCGATGGAAAACAGACATTCACGGCCCGATGGAAAAGCCATCGGCTTTCCCACAGCCCGCAAACATCGTTTCCCATAGCTCCGCAGACATGGCCGTTTACACACATTCCCACAGCGCCTGCTGCTGCGAATATCCTTCCTGTCCAATCCTGATTGAAAGAAAAAAAGAGAACAAAAAAGAAGCGGGAGCGTCACCCTCGGCCCAAACCGAAGGCGACGCTCCCGCTGAAATAAAATTCAACCATGATGGACCCCTCATTCGCCTTTTCATGGAAAACCGAAAGCAATGATGGAGCAAAGAATCATGAGGGTACTATATATTATGTTTTGTCTCAACCTATGTGAGTGACAAGTTAATAGTCAACTATCGCTTGTACAAATTTCCGTGCCTCATCAAGTTTCGGCTCCGTAGCCAAATCATAATTTTCCAATATATGATAAACCCACTCTTTCTTTTCCTTGTTTATAGTTTTATCAAAGCATTCCATCTCACCAACTGGAACAATAAAAAGTCCAGCTGTTTTGCACATTTGTTCTACTTTCTCATATGCAGCAGGAGAGGCTCCTGTAAAGCCAGTCTTTCCAATTTTCTTAATTTGTCCCCAAGCATCAGTTCCAGAACTGCTTTTGGCATTCATTTCATCATAAATAGTTTTCATACCAGCAGATAATATAGATGACCAATCCAGACCAACCGCTTCGATGAGCGGCCGGAAGTTTTGGCTTGCATTGAGGAGATCAAAATCGCAAACAGCAATTACAGGGACATTGACCGCCCTTAATGCACTTACAACATCTTTGGCACGGGACTTTCCACCACAATGAGTAAACAAAATATCAACTGCGGCGTCACCTTTATGCTCATCTATTGCGTTTACAATTGCCTGATAGAATAAGCAGTCATAGTCACTCTCACAAACCACAACTTTTTCATGAAATAGCCCACTCAAAATATTTGAATAGCGCAAAATCGGATTGCTCCACAGTTTCTTTATTTCATTGTTTTGGAGAATGTTCATTTTATTAACATCGTTTATGCGATTAATTCTAATAACCGTCACATTATCACAGTCAGCATCGAGCAAACCCTGCAAAAAATCCTCACTATGAGTGGATATTATTAATTGTCGGCTACTGGGGTTATTTTGAGCAAGCATTTTCCCCAACAATCTTGCTTGTGGTGGGTGCAGGAACGCCTCTGGCTCATCAATTAAGGTTATAGTGTGCTCTGATGTAAATGTATCAAGCAAAATACTTGCAAAGCTTCGCATCCCATCCCCTTGGGCTTGGAGTTTTGGCAATTCAGAAACCAAATTGTAGTAGTCATCCTGGTTGGCAATCGTGAACGCCGTTTTATCTGGAGCTTGCCCAACATGTAAAGGGATCTTTTGCATGTCACTGCGGTTTACAACTAAATCAACACCGAATGCTTGACGAAAATAATTTGAAATTTCTTGTGCGAGAGATTCGCTCTTGTTCATTTTGTAAATAGGGCTTTTTTCTGGTTGTGAGGCCCGATTTAACGCATTTGACGAGGTTAGACGCAATTCCGTACTAAGCCTCTTAATAAACAATGTATGGAGGCCGTTATAGCATCTATGTTGACTCCAGTAACTTTGCAGTGCATCAACGCGGAAAGAGTTTCCAACTTCTAACAGCTGATATTCTCCTTGTTTATTTCTGGAAAATCGTTCCTTCAGAAATGACTCTTCATCAATTGTACCACAAAAATCAAATTCAGCGTCTTTTATAATAATTGTAGGGGAAGCATCCGATGAATTCAAACACATCTCAGCGTCTTTCAGAACTTGGCTCTTGCCGCTGTTATTGGCACCTGTAAACACAATAATGCTATCACACTCAAGTTGCAATTGTGTTCCATCATTAAATGTTATGTGCTTAAAAAAGATTTGGGGCTTTTCAACGGCATTGGTTACTGTATCATCATAAACCATGTCCATAGTATTGACCTTCCTTATGTTCTTTCATGTTTTTCTCGCGGAAAAGTGCAGCCAACTTTCGATTAATAGATTCTTTTTTATTATAAACAAAATTTTGGCTTTTCGCAACGATTGAAAAGTCTATAAGTATAAAAAGCGGGAGCATCACCCTCGACTCAAACCGAAGGTGGCGCTCCCGCTCTGTTATGGAAAAGTGTTCAAAACAGCCTCTCTGCACCCCTTAAATTGAAAGGGCAGCCCCACATGGGAAATCATAAGGGCGGCTCTCGGAGAAGCCGTCACAGGCGATTTTTCAGCCCATTTTCAACCCCTATCTGCACACTTTTTCGAGCGCGCGAATTGGCAATGGGGACGAGCGATGAGCACCGCCAGAAAGTTTTGCTTGTAGGGGCCTGTGATCCTCTGCCTTTCACTCATGCTCTATCCCGCATTCGCACAGCCGCAGGGAGCCCCGTTTTAGGGCCTCCATTGTTGATGGCGGGTGTTCGTTGTAATGGGATGGACTGTTTCGTTCCATCCCGGTCCTCTACACTTAGGGGAGCTTCCAATTTGGAAATCCCTCTATGACTGGTGGCTGGCATCTCCATGTTCGCCGTACATATCGTGGCTCACCAGGGAAGTGTAGTAGCTGTCGATGGTGGCCGGGGCGTTATACAAAGCGGCAAGTAGGTATTTCTTGATATTGCGGACATAGCTGGTATTCTCCCGCATCCGGTCCAGTACATACTCGATATGGGAGCTGTCCAGCTTCAGGAACCGTGACTTGACCACCTCCGCCGGGTAATCATCCCCGGCAATGCGGATGGTCTCCCGGCGGGAGCATACCGTGTCCACCATGAGCTCCACCAGCTCGTCCAGGCGGTCCCGGTCAAGGTGGTGGTTCTGGATGAGGCAGTCATACTCGATGTTCTCCAAAATCAATTCCCGATAGCTCTCCCGCTCCCGCATCCGGTCCCGTCCTTTCCGGTCCGAGCCCCTGGGGGTTTGGGGGATTGATAGGACAGGATTTGATCCTTCCGTACTTGATAGATCTTTTTTTGATTTTTCTTTACTTGATCTATTAGTATTTAATTGTGCGGGGTTTCCCTGTTCAGGTTCTTCCAAGACAGGGTAAGCCTGTTCAGGATTATCCAAGACTGGATTTTCCCGTTCAGGTTTTTCCGGTTCAGGTGGGCGGGGCTGCTCCAGGATGGTGTACTCGATGGCGCCGAGCTGGCCGTTGGGGTTGCGGACCCGCTGGCGGATCACATACCCGTGTTCCTCCAGCTCCCGCACCCCGGCGCAGATACTGTCAACGCCATCCTTGCAGATCCGGGCCAGCCCCTTGGTGGTATAGTCCCACTCCTCCGGCAGGGAGAGCATGAGGGAGAGAAGGTCCTTCGCTTTCAGCGAGAGCGACTTGTCCCGCAGGTGGTGGTTGGACATCACCGTGTAATCGCGGGTTTTCTCAATGCGGAATACCGCCATGTTGGATACCTCCTTCCGTTGGTTTTGAAAAGTGTTCGTTTCGGTAGTTTTGTGCCCCTGTATTACCGCCCGGCCTCCCATGAGGGAAAAGATATGGGCGGCTTCGTTTGCGCCGCCCACAAGCGAAAAAACAGGGGATTTCCCATCCGTTTTTATACAGTTTTGCGTGCCCCCGGCAGGGCATAAAAAACGCCACAGGTTTGTGTTACCCATGGCGTTGCCCCGGCAGATGGCCGGTCTGTATTCAGTTATATGGTCACGGGGCGGAGGCCCCGATTGACGGGTACTGTACCCGTATCTTGGCATTTCGTGGTCTTTCAGCGTGTCAAGGCTCACTCAACAGTAGTAAAATCGTAGTAAATGAGATGGTTTTGACCTGTCTGAAATGCCCGTGGATACATTGTTTTCAAGGGATAATCAGATTTTGGCTTGATTTTCGTTTGACAAACACACGGAAAATAGTGTTTTCCACGGTATTTGTCCCATAGGGATATATCTCGTCCCAGGCCGCCGCATAAAGTTGTTCTCTGGTGTAGACGCAGCCAGGTGTCTTAGCCATACAGTAGAGCATGGCATATTCCCCGTGGTTGAGGCGGATTTCCTTTCCCGCCAGAAGGACTTGCCGGTAAGCGGGGCGGATTTCCAATTCGCCGAGGAACAGCACAGAGGGAGCAGGAGCAGCGATGTCGATGACCTCTGCCTTTTTCTCCTGAAGGGCGTCCATGACGGCCTTGAACACGCTGCCGTCCGGGTCAGTGGCCCGGATGACGATAATCTCTTCCATCGGATGCTTATCCCCCTTTACGCAAAAAGAGAGGGGCCGCAATGGCAGAGGAGCATAAAGAAGTATTGTAAAAATACTGACCTATGCCAAGTGAACGGGAAATAAGAAAACTCTATGTGAATGGACGAATCATTTGCATAGAGTTTTTCTTTTGCTTTTTAAAATTTTTTAGTGTCCGCCGGACGCGTGGCCGTCACCGAAGGTGGCGATTTTGGGGGCTTGGGGGTTATCCCTCAACAAGCATTTTGGCCGGTGCAATCCCGTCAAAATCGCAAAACATGTATATGTTTGCATTGCTTGCCAATCTGTGAAAACAGCCTATGAATATAACTGAATTTCTAATTGCTTTGAAGCAATACCCGAACTGTTTGCGGCGTTTCTCCAAATCTCTGCTGAAAGATATGGTAGAAATTTGATACTCCATGATAGCCAACTGCTTTTGCAATGTCGCCAGTGGACATATCGCTTTTTTCAAGAAGCTCCAGAGCAAGTTCCATCCGCAATGCCCGAATGTATTCCCCAATGCTTTTGCCTTCTGTAAGCTGAAATGCTTTTTGGAGCTTGTTTTTGTTAAGAGCAACGCTTTTGCTAAGTTCAAGAATTGTGGGAACACTGCCGATGTTTTCTTTAATCAATCGCTTTGCCTGTAAAACGGCTGCAATTTCATCTTCACTTAGGTAAACAGGCGAAGCCGAAGTATATCGCTGCATCAAATCCAGCAGATAACTCGCAGCAGTCAATCCCTGTCCACGCATCCAAAGCTGAAATGCGTCTCCTGCAAGTTGGCAATTTTCAATACGCCGATAGACAGATAACAACTCCGGCGAATGAATCTCATTGCAGGTTAGAGATTGTTTAGCA
>OHQG01000274.1_pt1 | contig 28851 bp, 27 predicted proteins | sample 1577871 | NCBI WGS metagenome assembly OHQG01 (sample SAMEA3879604, study PRJEB24766) | human gut metagenome | biome: human-associated habitat; feature: feces | place: USA | collected 1985/1987
AGTACCATCTCAGTAACACCTTCCCAACTGTGTACTTTTTTCAGGAAGAGGACAGGGGGGAGCAACTGCTGAGAGCTTTCTCACGTGGATATTTTGGATTTGCCACGTGGCGGTTTTTTATTTTCCACGTAGGCGCGTTTCATTTCCTCCGAAGTTTCATTTGATTCCTCCGAAGTTTCATTTCGTCTCTACGTAGGCATTTTTCATTTGCCACGTGGAGATTTGAGAATATCCACGTAGGAAGGCAGTAGGTGTGTAGCGATATGTAGGGGGAGGCTCGGATGAGTGCCTCGTGGGAGGGGTCCGTCCCCGTTAAAACCACGATGCTGTAACCTTTGATACAACGGACGCTCAGATCGAGCGTCCCTACAGCGGGTTACTCGTCTCGATTTGATACACGGACGATACAACGGACGCCATCCCACTAGACACGAGCCGTGCGTTCCTACAGCCGCTACACGTAATGGCGTCCATGTCATTCGTCACTCGCGAGGCGCAAATGATCTGACAAAGGTTTGGAGGTTTCAAATATTCTTCGTACCTTTGCAGATACAAACGACCGCGGAGTGGAGCAGTGGTAGCTCGTTGGGCTCATAACCCAAAGGTCACAGGTTCGAGTCCTGTCTCCGCAACTAACGATAGACGCATCCTTCCTTTGGGGTGCGTCTTTTTTTGTTGTCTGTACGCTACGGCTGCAGCTTGATGCGCCTATTGGCAAAAGCGACTATATACGAAAAAGCACGCTACAGACCCACGTGAGGGTTCGTAGCGTGCTTTGTCATTTGGTAGGGGGCGAGAGACGCAGATCGGCGCTCTCAGACTCCGATGTGTGGCTTACTTGTCAGCCTTCTTACCACGATTGCCGTAGCGGCTCATGAACTTATCGACACGTCCTGCCGTATCAACGAGCTTAGCCTTGCCCGTGTAGAAGGGGTGAGACGTGTTGGAGATCTCTATCTTGATGAGCGGATAGGTCTCGCCATCGATCTCGATGGTCTCCTTAGCGTTGGCTGTACTCTTCGTGATGAAGACTTCGTCGTTGGACATATCTTTGAATGCCACTGGACGGTAATTCTCAGGATGTAGATCCTTTTTCATTGCTTTGTTGCGTTTAAGTAGTTAATAATCTTGCAGGGGCGTGGCTCTCCTTCCTCCTCAATAGTGGCGAAAGAGGGCTAGCGAAGGACCTTCCTATCGTCTAGCACCACGTGGATACCGCAAGGGCTTGTCTCGATCAAGTAGCAATCGGTGAGCTGCTCACACTTGGGAGACAAACTTCGAGAGGCAAAGGTACAATAAATATCTGAATCTTTGCCCCTCGAGACTTTTTCTAGATGAAGCCGTGAGGCATAATGAGACGAGTAACCCTACAACGGGTTATACGTCTTGCTTTGTCGACAACGGACGCACAGATCGTGCGTCCCTACTGGGTACGTAACGAACTTTACACGTAACGCTGCGACACCACGGACGCATAGATACGACTTCTGTAGGGACGCACGATCTGTGCGTCCGTTGTATCAAAGGTTACAGCGTTGTGGTTTTGACGGGGACGGACGCCCTCCCACTAAACACTCTCCGTGCGTCACTACAGCGGGTTACACGTCAAGTTGTTACACGTTAGAGCGTTACCTTGAGCCAGTCGCTGCCGATCTGTAGGAGGTAGACGCCAGCGGGGAGCTGTGCGATGGAGAGCACGGCGTCACCCGTTGTCGTAGCGACTGGAGTGCCCGTGAGCGTGTAGAGACGGATCGTCTCGTCTGCCGTGACACCCAGTACGGTGAGCGTCTGGTCGGTCTGAGCGATCTGATAGCGTGTGGCACTGACTGCATCGATAGCGTCACAAACTACAAAGAACACCTTGACATCCGATGTCTTGTCGACAGTCAGCGTGAAGTTTGCTTGCGCCCAATGAACGGGGATGACCTCATCATTGATCAGCCACTTCTCAACAATGTAGCCCATGAAGGCTTCTGCTTCGAAGAGCACCTTCGTACCCTTGGCAACGAAGGTCCCTGAGGTAAGCGGCTTGCCATCGACCGTGACCGTCAACTTGCCCTCACCCTCCTTGGAGAAGGTGACAGCATAATTGTCTTCCGCCCGGGCAAAGGTGACGGTGACCGTCATCGGTTCACTGTACATATTGACCTTAAAGGTAGTATCCGTAATCGGCTTCTTGTCAAGTCCTGGGGTCATCTGGACGACATCATTGACACGCCACTCGGTGATGATGTACCCCTCGTCAGGCGTTGCAGTGAAGGTGAGCGGTGTGCCAGGCTCGACCTTGTCACCCGAGGTGAGCTCTGTGTCGCCTGCCATAGCCTGGATAGAGCCACCCTCACTAGCAGAGAAGGTGAGCGGCTGCTTTTCCCCAGGGTAGACAGCGCCCTCGCGAGCTATGTCTAGCTTGAGCTCAGGATCTTCATACCTGCTCTTACCGTAGTCGGGGTAGTAGGCATTGGTGGTCTTGATGCTTAGCTGGATAGAGTCTAGCGGATTGTCACCGCCAAAGCCTCCGAAGCCACGCTCGAGGATGATGAGGTCGCTCCCCTTGCGGATGTAGTCCTGTCCCTCCTTGAGTGTGCGTGGTGTGTTGAGCTGTCGGATCTGCTTGATCGTACTAGGCTGTGCTGTGCCGTCGGCATCTTTTACCTCGAGCATATCGGCGAGGTGGATCGTGTTTTTGTCCACGCACTCAGGAGCTAGGTGTATGCCCTCCTGCCCATACTTGAAGGAGGTTAGCGCGGGGCGCTGGAGTGGCAGCGAAGAGTAGGGGAGGTAGTTGCGCGAGAGGTCTACCTCTGTGAGTGCTGCTAGCTCTTTGACACCATCGATCTTGTAGAGGCTGCACTGCTTGATAGTGAGTTTGGTTAGGGCGGTCAGTCCTGTCAGGTCCACCGTCTCTAAGTTGGGCTGACGCTGTATATCGATCTCTTCTAGAGCTGTGTAGCCTGATAGGTCTAGATGCTTGCTAGAGAGTATGGTATAGTTGCGATCGGTGTCGGAGCTGGAGGTATATAGAGCTACCTTCTTGAGAACGGTGCGCTCGTTGGGGAGCTTAATGTCTAGCACATTGCGCAGGTAAACCTCTTCGAGCTTAGGACACTCAGATAGGTCTACCGTCTGCTCACGACTGTCTCGGAGCGTGTAGTTGTCTAGTCGGAAGGCCAAGATTTGTAGCTCGGGAGCCACAATCTTGCCAAAGCCAGTGAAGCCTGGTGTTACCGAGGCATTGCGTAGCTGCGTAAGCTGAGCGGCGTCAATCTTGATGATCGTCTCCTCCGTTGTCGCAGGGTCATACTTGTGATTGACCCCTTGATAGCGTCCTTCGTATTGCTCTACGGTGCCATCGCCAAAGTCGATATTATTCGCCTCGGCGCCCTCGAGGTAGGTCACCTGGAAGTTGACATACTGCGTGCCCTTAGGTACGATCAGCTCGATCTGTGCGGTCTCGGCGGGATCCTGCGCAGTACAGACCGCCTGCCCGAGGAGTAGGGCGGTCAGCATGAGTAGTAGATAGTGTAGTCGTTGTGTCATAGGACTTTTGCATTGCATAATTGATCCGTACAAAAGTACAAAAACAGTGGGACTTGCGTACTTGACGAGGAGGTGCGCATCTCGTAGAAGATTGTTATATTTGCCTTCGAGAGTCCTCAGCGGTACTCCCAGCGCAATTGTACATCCTCTTATAAAACATGATAGCTTATGAAACGATTACTACTCCTCTTATCTCTACTGTCTCTAGCTCTAGTGGCACCCCTGTCTGCCCAGGAGCAGTATGCGGTGACCTACTCGGCTGGCGAGGGGGGCCGCGTGGCGGGCTACTATTATGATGATGCTAGCAATAAGGTGACCTTCGAGAGTGGAGACTTAGTGCCTCAGGGGGTGCTGGTCAATCTGCTTGCTACGCCTGATGAGGGCTATGCAGTAGATGAGTGGTATCAAGATGGAGAGCCTGCAGGAGACTTCTTCAAGGGAAATGATCATATTACGCTCATGGTCGATAAGCCTCTAGACGTCCGTGTCACTTTTCGCTCGACCAATCCTAAGCCAGACACTTACATTGTGCAGCTGATTATAGTGGGGGATGGAGAGGTAGACCTCTCGGGTGCTGAGTACTATGATGAGGTAACTAAAGGGACGACGATCACCGTGTCGCCTAGGCCAGATGAGGGACGACGTCTCGTCTATATCAAGGCTAATGAGATCGACATCACCGAGAAGGCGAGTGTGGTCATCGAGGAGAATACGATGATCGTGGTGGCTTTCGGGCTACAAACCTACCCTGTGAAGATAGAGGTCGAGGGTGAGGGACAGATTAAGGTGGCTCCTGACTGGGTGAACCTTGACTCGGTCTTTTACAAACAAGAGCTGACTCTGATCCCTGTGCCTCAGGATGAGCATTGGGTGCTCGAGGAGCTGACTGCCGATGGACGTGACATATTGTCAGATCTTATGGTGACGATCCAGAAGCCTACGACGATACATGCTAAGTTTGTCGATCACACAGCTCTCGCCACGCCTGATGCGACTCGTCATACGCTCTATCCGAATCCCGCTCGTGAGCAGGTGACTATCGAGGGCGTTGCTGCGGGTACACGGGTGATGCTCTATGACCTGCGAGGTACACTAGTTGCTGAGGCTCTAGCTGATGAGTCTCGCACGGCAACGATAGCGCTGACCGATCTATCAGCAGGACGATACATCGTACGGGCTGGTGCAGCAAGTTACAGTCTGATCGTGCAGTGATGACTATGCGGTAGTCACCAGACGCAATAAAAGCAACGAGCCGTCTAGTCTCTCTCTTTCTGAGTACTAGGCGGCTCGCTTGGTGTGTCTTTTAAGAAAAGGGGAAGTGTGGTCTCGGCAGATAGTCGGTTGTCGCTTGTAGAGAGGAGTCTCTAGAGACCACTCTGCGCCAGCTCGAGTAGGTGCTGTATCATCTCTTGATGATGCGTGGAGCGTCTCGCTTGTGTGGCATCGTCTAGGGCCTTGGATAGCTCCGTGGAGGTGAGATAGGGTAGTCGTATATCCATAGTCGTCTAGTCATGTGATGAAGGGGGGCGGGGCTATCAGTCCTATGGGCTACAGCTTACGAGATCCCCTTTTACACAGACTAAACGCTTAAACTGGCGCAATATTGCGTTCTCGTACCATCTTGCGTAGATTGATCAGCGCATAGCGCATACGTCCGAGGGCTGTGCTGATACTTACCTCGGTACGCTCGGCGATCTCCTTAAAGGGTATATCCTCGTAGATCCTCATCTTGAGTACCTCCCTCTGCGCTTCGGGTAGATCCTCTACGCAGAGCGATATCTGGTGGTACAGTGCCTCCTGATCATCAAAGAAGTCCTCTGGGAGCTCACTCGCAGGCGTCAAGTCGAGGATCTGCTGATTGGTGTCGTAGTTGGTCACGTAGAGTGTCCGCTTCTCCGAGCGGAAGTGATCCATCATCATGTTGTGCGTCAGGCGTAGGAGCCAAGCCTTGAACTTACCCTTGGCATGGTACTTACCTTCCTTTAGGGTACGCATCACCTTGATGAAGACCTCCTGAAAGAGATCGTCAGCGATATCGCCATCGGCGACTGTCAGAAAGATATAGTTATGTATGTCAGTTTCGTACCGACGGAGGAGCTCTGCAAAAGCTCTATCACAGCCCTCACAATATTGGCAGACGAGTTCATCATCGCTGCACGTACGGAGTGTGGTCATATAGAGAGTGTCCTTTATATTTGTAAAAGGTAGCTGTCTATCCTATAGGCTGTGATTACTTTGTGATTACTATTACACCACAAAGTAACCAAATCTCTCCGAGATATGCAAATCCTCACGAGTAACGACGTGTAGGGACACACGGCTCGTAAGGTTTGTGGAGTCTAGGAGTGGAGTGCTTTAGTTCTCTCCAGTAAATATCTCAGAGGTTTCACCCGTTGCCGAGGAGACATCCTTCATCCGGAGCGTTAAAGCGATGGTCTCAAGGATGATCTTGATGTCTAGACCAAAGGAGAGGTTGTCTACATACCACACGTCATACTTAAAGCGATGCTGGTAGCTCAGCTTGTTACGCCCATTGATCTGCGCTAAGCCTGTGATCCCAGGGCGTACCTCGTAGCGCCTACGCTGATGTGGCTTCATGAGCTGCAAGTACTCTGCCAGGAAAGGGCGAGGCCCCACGAGACTCATATCACCCCGCAGGACATTCCACAGCTGCGGTAGCTCATCGATGGAGGTCTTGCGGATAAACCGCCCCATAGCGGTCAGTCGCTCTGAGTCGGGGAGCAGATTGCCCGCGGCATCTCGCTCGTCCGTCATCGACTTGAACTTGTACATATTAAAGAGCTGCTCACCTCGTCCAGGTCGTGCTTGAGAAAAGAAGACCCCAGCCCCCTTATTGGCAAAAGACATCACCACGATCACCACGAGAAGCAGTGGAGACAGGATGATGAGTCCCAGTAGGGAGCAGATGATATCTAGAAGTCGCTTGATATAGTTATGATACATACCGGTTTATGAGACAGGGGGGAGTATGTGAGCAATGAGATTGAAGAGCCAGGGAACTCGATGTGCTATACGAATGAGTGGAGCGCCCCTACGACTGGCATAGCGCATGAGGAGCTTGTAGTCTCCCGACTGCTCCATACGCTGCGTGTACGCTTTGAGCTCGGAGTACTTGCCATAGCGAGCGATCATACGTAGGCTGAGTCGATAGTTGGTGGAGGCTTTGTCTAGATAGAAGTCTCGCAGAGCGGGTGTCTCCTCGGCATACTGCATTAAGATCAAGGCTCCCTCAAGGCGAGAGAAAGCACGAAGCTGTAAGGTGTCGGTACTATGGATAGATGAGTCAGCTCGCTGATAGTAGTAATAAGCTACGATAGGGACGAGGAGCACCCGCTCAGCGTAGGCTGTGTAGTGCCAGTAGAAGAGCGCGTCCTCATGGAGCAACCCCTCCCTAAAGCGTGCCTGATGCTCCTCCAGTATGGAGCGCCGCCATAGGAAAGCCCAGATACCGCCCGATAAGTTATGCTGCGTCAAGAGCGCTCTGCCGTCGGTACACTGGAGCTGGTCGAAGTCATGAGCCGAGCTGTCCAACCACTCGGAGAGTACCTCCTCCTCCTCTTCGTCTGCGACATTGCGTACGCCAAAGCAGAGCATGTCGTACGACTCCATCGCAATGAGCGAGAGCAGGTAAGCAGCTGCAGTACTATCGACCCAGTCGTCGGCATCGACAAACCATACGTAAGCTCCTCGAGCTACCTCCAAGCCTTTATTGCGAGCAGCCGACTGCCCTTGGTTGGTCTGGGAGATGATGCTTATGGTCTGCTCTGGGTGCTGTGCTTGGTAGTCGGTCACTACCTCCAGTGTCTCATCTTGGCTCCCGTCATTGATCACGATGATCTCCAGCGCTGTCGTAGCATCAGGGATCGTGACGAGAGAGTCTAAGCAACGAACGATCGTCTTCGCGCCATTATATATAGGTATGATGACAGAGAGAGGTAGTTCTATACTCATAGCTTCGCATCCTTAGGGATATGGCGCGCATTGACCTCTTTGCGCTCAGCATCGCACCACCAGCCCCACTTGTTGAAGTACTTAACCATCGAGGAGATGTGGTGGCATAGGAGCTTAGCATCGTGGTAAGAGCCACGGCTGTGGACATGTGTGATCTTAGCCTCGGGGTGACAGATCGTCTTAGAGATCTGACCGATGCGCCTAGAGAGATCGGTGTCCTCGACATACATAAAGAAGCGCTCGTCGAAGCCCCCCACACGCTCCAATATCGCCATACGTGTAAACATAAAGCAACCTGACAGATAGGGTACCTCTACAGGCTCGCTGTAGTCTAGCCAATGCATCTCGTAGCGCCTATTGATCTTGTCGCGTACCCACTGACTGAAAGAGAAGCGGCGCAAGAGTACATCACACGGTCTAGGTAGGAGCTTGCAGAGCTGCTGCGGACGACCATCGGGGTAGGAGACAAAAGGTGATACGAGTCCTACCTCCTCGTGTGCCTCCATATAGGAGGTTAGGGTGTCTAGTACAGTCTCGCCAAAGCGCACATCGGGATTGATGATCACATGGTATCGTGCTCCCAGATCGTGGGCTAGGCGTATGGCTATGTTGTGAGCCTTGCCGAAACCTAGGTTGCTCGGCTGATGCTCGTAGTAGATACGTCCCTTGCCTATGGGCAGGTCTGCTAAGAAGCGTAGCGCATCTGTGGGCGAATTGTCAATCAGGTATAGATGCTTTTCGGTCTCCACCTGAGGCTGAGAGGGCATTCGAAAGAAGTCCTCAATGATCTGCTCCACAAAGAATGCGTTGCTCTTGTAGAGTACTATAGAGCCAGTTGTTAGCACCTAGTTATTGTCTATCTAGTTATGAGTTATCCAAGATACTTGCGCAAGAGTTGCTGGTAGATGCGATGGTACTGTAGAGCCATACGCTGACGGCCATACAGACGACCCATCTCCAGAGCCTCTTGTCTATCAAACGTTACAGATGGTGCTTTTAGTATACAATCGGCACACTGAGATACATTCCCTAAGTCAAATCGTAAAGCAGCCATCTGCGGTACAGATTCCAAAATCTCGCCAAAGATAGGCAAATTCGAGTGAATGACCACGCATCCCGATGCGACGCCCTCTATGACGTTGAGCGGTAAGCCCTCTGCGTGACTAGCCGTAATCAGGGCATCTGAAGCACCAAGGTAGTCCGCCACACGATCAGTAAAGCCGACAAACTGCACCTGCTCACCCAAGGGCTTTGCTAGCTGCTTGCAGCGTCTCTCTAGAGGACCCTTGCCGAGGATCAAGAGACGTAAGTCACTCGGTAGCTGGCGTCGCTTCTTCAGTCGGCGCAAGGCGCGGAGGATCAGCTCTGGATCTTTGCGCTTGATGAGGGATCCGCAGTATGTGATGATATATCCCAGCTCGGGAAGATCTAGCTGGCGACGTAGTTGCGCCCGCTCGGAGGAGCTGTCGGGAGGCGTAAAGAGTACATTGTCTATCCCATTGGGAGCGACGTAGACATTGACCTTAGTGGGGAGCGACTTGCGGTAGTAGTCACGACAGACGTGCGAGACGCAGACCACCTCACGGTGACGAGACAGGGCGCGCATCAAGTGGCGACACATATAGCTGCCGAGCAAGCGCCCCTTGCCGTAGGTGAAGTCTAGCTTTGCGATGTTGTGCTGGGTCGTCAGCAGTATGTAGCGATGAGTCAGATAACTGGTGACGATGTCTGGCTGGTAGGTGTGACTATGCACCAGTGTGATGTCGTAGTGCTGCAGGCACTCGTCGAGCATTCTTGCTGCAGAGCGGGGAAATAGCTCTAGCTGCCCCCGTGTGAATCCCAGCTCGATGATCTCGCAGCCCATCGCTTGCAGTTCGTCAGCCATCGCCTCGCCTTGAGGCTCTAGTGAGCAGAGCTGTATGATGTAAGGCTTGTAGTATCCCTCGGGTAGTCCTGCGACGATGTCTCGCACCACAAAGAGAGGACCTTGCGGGCGGATCTGATTCACCACAAAGGCGATCGCTCTAGGCGATGTAGACTCATTAGTTACCATAGCGTAGGGGTATAGATGTAGTCGTCATAGATCCATCGGTAGGTATGGAGGGAGCTACCAGGATCCATCACATTGTTGACAGTAAAGAGGAAGTAAAGGATCATCACTCCAGCAATGGTCAGCTGATACCACCGATCCTTTACCGATAGGAGGAGGTTAGGCAGTGCCACGCAGATCATGATGCCAGGGTTGTACATAAAGCGCATTGCTACATCTGACGAGAGGGTACAGTTGTAGATCATACTGCTGAAAGCGATGAGTAGGATAGCTAGATAGGTCGCCCTATCACGTTCCTTATCTAGATAGAGAGACCCGATGAGTAGTAGGAGTGTCATCCCGTTTTGTACCAATATATTGATCCACCCCTGGTGCGCATCCATCTCTCGGCTAGATATGTAGAAGGCATAGCGCTCGGGGAGGATCGGCTCTAGTACATTCCCGACCACCTTAAAGAGCGGATTGCCTACAGCGAGCAACACGACAAGCAGAGCGGTCAGGACCCGCCAATCCCACCGTATAGACATCAGAGGTAAGAGGATAAACCATATCACCGAGGAACTGTGTACCAGACAGGAGAGGACGACCCATAGGAAGAAGCGCCAGTAGCGCCGCTCCACATAGAGATGAAAGGCTGCAAAGGTGATCATCAGTGCGAGACACTGTCGCACCCCATTGAGCGTCTCTAGATAGCCCGTATTAAAGAGGACAAAGAAGAGGATCCCTAGCGGATAGGAGATAGAGAGTCGCCGTATGCCCTGAAAGAAGAGGGCGATCGTGATGGCTGAGGTGAGGATCATGAAGGAGCGAAAGCCCAGCCCTATGGCGCGCATCCCAAGTATTAAGCCTCGCCACAACGGCTCAAAAGCCTGAAAGGACTCAGACGAGATCCAGTTGTACCCATTCTCATACACCTCGTAGTCCTGTCCCAGTCCGACACGTAGACCAGCGAAGCCGACCAGTAGGGTAAAGGTAAAGAGCTGGTATAGCCCCTCAAAGCGCTGGTCTCTGTAGTACAGCGCTGTGAAGAGGAGCAGTAAGCTCAGTAAGATGACGTAGGGGATCACAGACCTATGTACTCTTTGATACGACCTTGGTGATACTGTGTGCGCTTGTTGTGAGGCATCGCAAAGACTCCCATATCCCACAGCTCTCGCAGTAGGGGCACGAGCGTCTCTCGGCTTGTCTCGTCCTGCACCTTATAGAGTTGCTTGGAGATGCGATCGCACACGACTGCCCAGAGACATTGCTGCTCCCAGCATCGTCTCTGCACCTCCGATGCCGTCGTAGCATACTGCGGGAAGGTGTGGCGGATACCTGCTATCCAGTGCGTTATCTTGTGGCCCTCTGTCGAGGCACTCGTGATGGACTCCTTATTATAGTAGTAATAGTAGAGCGGTAGCTCCGTGATGGTGACACGTGGGGAGCGGAGCATCAGGTCGCTCCACCAGGGGAAGTCCTCAAACTTCAGCCCCTCGACAAAAGGGGTCTCTACCGCAAGCTCCCGACGTATCAGATGACGCCAAGCGTAGAAGTAGCGGATAGGATCCGTGACACCATCGAGCCAGCGATGATTCGTCGCATGTCTTGTCACCTCCGTCGTGCAGACCGCATGTACCTTGCTCAGGTCGTAGCGCTGAGACATACTCCAGGGCACTACATCGTCATAAGGCTGCCCCAGCTTAGCACGTAGGAGCAGCCGACGCTTGTAGATCATATCTGGCACCCACGATACGATGTCAGACCGATCACGCTCCGCCAGAGCTACCGCCAGCTCGAAGGTCTGAGGGTGGATGAAGTCGTCCGAGTCCACATAGTTGACAAACTCACCCCGCGCCCAGGCTGTCCCAGCATTTCGCGCAGAGGAGAGTCCTCCGTTTTCCTTCGTTAGGATACGGAAGCGACTATCTCGCTCGGCATACTCTGCCAGGATGCTGGCCGACCCGTCCGGGCTACCGTCATCGACACAGATCGCCTCCCAGTCAGACATTGTCTGCCCTAGTATGCTGTCTAGACAGCGACGGAGGTACTGCTCGACATTGTAGACGGGTACGATGACCGACACCTTAGGTGTGTAAGCTACTGCGGACTCTTGTGGTAAAGACATCTCGTGGTCAATAAAGGGGGTGAGCAAAATGTTCTTAACCGCAAAGATACGAAATTAGAGGTTAGAAGTTAGAGATTAGAGATCGGGGTGCTAGTCTTCCTAGTAGTACTAGTGGCACTAGTGCAACTAGGAACCAACCACTAACCACCAATCACCAACCACTACTTCGATAGCCACGTGGGAAACGTCAAATCCCCACGTGGCTATTTTTTATTCTCCACGTAGGGAAGAAACGATTCCTCCGAAGTTTCATTTGATTCCTCCGAAGAATTTTTTCGCGCCCACGTGGGGATTTTTTATTTTCCACGTGGCGATTTGAGAATATCCACGTAGGGACGCGCCGACGGTCTGCGTCCGAGCCGTGCGTCCCTATAGCCACTACACGTAATGAAGTCCATATCAGTCGTTACTCGTGAGGATTTGCGAATTTGGAGGTGCGGTGGATTATTCGCAAAATATTCGTACCTTTGAAGAGTTGTACGACAATGGCTACATAAAGGCTGATACTTACAGTATCACGAAGAGTATGCTAGGCGGGGAATTGCTTGGATCCTTCTTACTCCGAGCGGTTCTGACGCTATGCTTGTGTCTAGCGGTCAAGTGCCGGCTGTACGCTTCAGTAGTCCTGTCGTAGCGGTGCCAAGATGAGGTTACGATCTGGTGCCCCGAGCGACCAAAAAACAATCAATGATAGTAAGTTCAAAATATATAAACACATAGATCTATGAAAAAATCAATCGATAAAGCAGGACTCAAAGCTAAGCTGCACGATGGTATGTCTATCATGATCGGGGGATTTCTCGCTAATGGGACTCCTGAGCGTATTGTCGACGTGCTGGTCGAGAGTGGGGTCAAGGATCTCACGATGATCGTCAACGACACCTCTTATCCAGACCGTGGCTGTGGTCGTCTCATCGCCAATAAGCAGGTCAAGCATCTGATCGTCTCGCACATCGGTACGAACCCAATGACCGCTGAGCAGATGAACAATGGTGAACTGGAGGTCGAGTTTAGCCCTCAGGGTACACTCGCTGAGCGTATCCGCGTAGGTGGCTGCGGTCTCGGTGGTGTCCTAACGACTACGGGTCTGGGTACGATCATCGCTGATGGCAAGAAGGTGATCAACATCGACGGTCAGGACTACCTCCTCGAGCTGCCGCTACGTGCTGACATGGCTTTTGTCAAGGGTACTGTCGGTGACGAGACGGGTAACCTTGTTTACAAGGGTACGACACAAAACTTCCAACCCCTAATGGCTATGGCTGCTGACTGCGTCGTCGCTGAGATTGACGAGATCGTCCCCGTAGGGCAGATCAGCCCCGAGGCTGTACACACCTCTGGTATCTTTGTGGACTACATCTTTGAGTAAGCCACACAGAGTCTCTATATCTATACAGAAGTCGGAGCGCTGTGGTACGAGCCTCTAGATAGGCTCTCCTGCATGCAAGCTCTGACCCATCAATCACTTTAATTATCCCCAAAACAATGGCAAATCCAAAATCAATGATCCGTCTACGTATGTCTAGTGCCGATGCACACTATGGTGGTAACCTCGTAGATGGTGCTAAGATGCTACAGCTCTTTGGCGATGTGGCTACTGAGCTACTCATCATACAAGATGGCGACGAGGGTCTCTTCTGCGCCTATGACAAGGTTGAGTTCCTCGCTCCAGTATATGCTGGTGACTATATAGAGGCTGTCGGTGAGATCACCGAGGTCGGTAATTCATCACGCCAGATGCAGTTTGAGGCTCGCAAGGTGATCGCTCCACGCACCGATATCAGTGCTTCTGCAGCAGACGTACTTGAGGAGCCTGTCGTCGTATGTCGTGCTCATGGTACCTGCGTAGTACCTAAGAAGTGCCAGCGCAAGTCTTAATCTATTCATCTCTCTAAAGCAGTAACTATCTATGGATAAACTAATCCTAACGGCAGCGATCTGCGGTGCCGAGGTAACTAAAGAGCAGAATCCCGCTGTCCCCTATACAATCGATGAGATCGTACGTGAGGCTAAGTCCGCCTACGATGCTGGAGCAGCTGTCATCCACGTCCATGTCCGTGAGGACGATGGTACACCCACACAGTCCAAGGCACGCTTTAAGGAGGCTCTGGACGCTATCTACAAGGTGATCCCTGACGTGATCATCATCCCCTCGACGGGTGGTGCAGTAGGTATGACCGCTGAGGAGCGTCTGCAGCCTACAGAGCTGATGCCTGAGATGGCTACGCTAGACTGCGGTACGTGCAACTTTGGTGACGATGTCTTCGAAAACACGATCCCCATGATGCGTGCTTTCGGTAAGCGTATGATCGAGAATAAGATCAAGCCTGAGTACGAGTGCTTTGAGATGGGGCACCTAGATACCATCCTGCGTCTCGCTCAGAGAGGTGAGGTGCCAGGAGATCCTATGCAGTTTAACTTCGTGCTAGGTGTCTTCGGCTGTACGCCTGCTACGGCTGACAACCTCGCTTGGCTCGTTAAGAATATCCCCGCAGACGCTACCTGGACAGCTACCGGCATCGGTCGTCACGAGTTCCCACTAGCAGCAGCTGCTATCGGTATGGGCGGTCACGTACGTGTCGGCTTTGAGGATAACCTATATCTCTCTAAGGGTGTCCTCGCTAAGAGCAATGGCGAGCTAGTCGCTAAGGCTGCACGCATAGCTCATGAGCTGGGTCGTGAGATCGCTAACCCCGCTGAGGCTCGTCAGATCCTTTCGCTGGCTCCTCGCCACTAGTTAAGGATATTGATTATCCCCCTATTTACTAATACAATCACACAATCAATCATATCAACTTTATATGCAGAAGAAAGGAAATAAGTATGGCACGCATCGTGTCATCTCTCCTAAGGGCGTACTACCACAGCCCGCAGACAAGATCGACAACAACATGGATGAGATCTACGACAACGAGATCCTCATCGATGTACAGACGCTAAATATCGACTCAGCTAGCTTCACGCAGATCGAGGAGCAGGCTGGTGGCGACAAGGCAAAGATCGCCGAGATCATGATGGGCATCGTCGAGAAGCAAGGCAAGCACCGCAACCCAGTCACAGGCTCTGGCGGTATGCTCCTCGGTACTGTCGAGAAGATAGGTGATGCGCTCAAGGGTAAGATAGACCTCAAGGAGGGCGACAAGATCGCTACCCTCGTGTCCCTCTCACTGACTCCTCTACGCATCGACAAGATCAAGGATATTCGTCCCGACATCGATCAGGTCGACATCGACGGTAAGGCTATCCTCTTCGAGAGCGGTATCTACGCTAAGATCCCTGATGATCTGCCCGAGAACCTCGCTCTCTCAGCTCTAGACGTAGCTGGTGCTCCTGCTCAGGTAGCTAAGCTCGTCAAGCCAGGCGATACAGTCCTGATCATCGGTGCTGGTGGTAAGAGCGGTATGCTCTGCTGCTACGAGGCTAAGAAGCGTGCTGGTGTCACGGGTAAGGTGATCGGTATGTGCCACTCACAGCGTAGTACAGATCGTCTGAAGGCGCTCGGATTCTGCGACTATGTCTTCTCAGGCAACGCTACACAGCCTGTACCTGTCATGGAGGAGATCGAGAAGCTTACTGACGGTAAGATGTGTGATGTCACGATCAACAATGTCAATATCACCGATACGGAGATGACCAGTATCCTCTGTACGAAGGATGATGGTGTCGTCTACTTCTTCTCCATGGCTACGAGCTTTACCAAGGCTGCTCTAGGCGCAGAGGGTGTCGGCAAGGACGTGACGATGATCGTCGGTAACGGTTACACCAAGGGTCACGCAGAGATCACACTACAGGAGCTCCGTGAGAGCGAGGCTCTGCGTAAGATCTTCACTGAGCTATATGCTTAAGTAAGTGGATAAGAGATTAGAGCGTACCCAAGACGCTCTAGTCTCTTACTCTTTACATATCGAAATTCAATCCCCTATCAATCACACACACAATGAACGAAAGCAGAAGAAAGGAGTTCTTTCCCGAAGTCTCTGACGCTGATTGGAATGATTGGCACTGGCAGGTACGTAACCGTATCGAGACACTTGACCAGCTTAAAAAGTATATCAAGCTAACTCCCGAAGAGGAGGAGGGTGTACGTGAGTCGCTCAAGACGATCCGCATGGCTATCACGCCTTACTACCTAAGCTTGATTGACCCCAATGACCCTAACGATCCTGTACGTAAGCAGTCGATCCCTACGATCAATGAGCTACACGTGAGCCCAGAGGATCAGCTAGACCCGCTGAGCGAGGATGAGGACTCACCCGTACCAGGACTGACACACCGCTATCCTGATCGTGTGCTCTTCCTAATTACCGACATGTGCTCTATGTATTGTCGTCACTGCACGCGTCGTCGCTTTGCTGGACAGAAGGACGCAGCCTCTCCTAAGGAGCGCATCGAGAGGTGTATCGAGTATATCGAGCAGACACCTGAGGTACGTGACGTGCTCCTCTCAGGAGGTGACGCACTCATGGTCGGCGACGAGATGCTGGAGTATATCATACAGCGTCTGCGTGCCATCCCTCACGTAGAGATCATCCGTATCGGATCCCGCACACCTGTCGTATGTCCTCAGCGTATCACGCCTGAGTTAGTACAGATGCTGAGCAAGTATCACCCGATATGGCTCAATACGCACTTTAACCACCCCAACGAGGTGACTCGCGAGAGCCGTGAGGCGTGCGAGCGTATGGCTAATGCTGGTATACCTCTAGGTAATCAGTCGGTGCTACTACGTGGTATCAACGACTGCCCCTCGATCATGAAGCACCTCGTCCATGAGTTGGTCAAGATGCGCGTACGTCCATACTATATATATGTATGTGACCTCTCGCAGGGTATCTCACACTTCCGCACGCCTGTCTCCAAGGGTATCGAGATCATCGAGGCACTACGTGGACATACGTCGGGCTATGCTGTGCCTACCTTCGTCGTAGATGCTCCAGGTGGTGGTGGCAAGATCCCGGTCATGCCTACCTATGTGATCTCTCAGTCGCCTCACCGTGTGGTGCTACGCAACTATGAGGGAGTCGTCACGACCTACACAGAGCCTAGCGACTACAAGGAGGAGCCCTGCCAGTGTCCTGACTGCAAGAAGGCTCGTCATGAGGGTGTCTACGGACTACTCACGGGCGATCAGCTCTCGATGGCTCCTGAGCATCTAGACCGCAAGGAGCGTAGCCGTAAGTGGCGCGAAGCTCACAAGGGATAAGCTCTTCACGCCTTTGATTACGTAGCTCTCCTATTAGATAAAACTACCGACTGATGCCATTCATCGCAAACATAGCTCAACTCAAAAGTCTCGCTATCGTAGGGACCGCCAAGAATGTGGGTAAGACGGAAAGTCTGAACTACATACTCGGTGCGCTACGAGAGCGTCACCCAGAGCTGCAGCTGGCGCTGACGTCGATCGGTATCGATGGAGAGCTACGTGATCAAGTGACACAGACGGACAAGCCTGAGATAACCCTGCACAACGGGATGCGCTTTGTGACGGCGGAAAACTTCTTTCGCAAGAAGCTCCTACCCGCCGAGATATTTGACATCGATCGCATCTACTCCTCCTCGATCGGGCGACTTATCTATGCACGAGCACGAGGCATCGGCAAGACGCTCATCGCAGGTCCCCCCTCGACGGGAGGTCTGCGTCGTGTAGTCGCCAGAATGAGTCAGGAAGGGGTTGATCTGACACTCATCGATGGAGCGCTCTCACGGCTCTCGCTAGCCTCTCCCTCGGTAGCTGAGGGTATGGTACTCGCCACGGGTAGTGCTTACTCGGCTCAGCCTGAGCAGCTGATCAAGCGTATGCGTGAGTTGATGCGTCTGATCCGTCTGTCACAGCTGGCAGACAGAGCGCTCGCTGAGCAACTCGCTGAGGTGGACAAGGGCGTTCGTCTCATAACAACTGAGGGGGCTATCGTAGATCCAGGCTTTGCCTCGGCGCTTACCCCCGATATGTGGCGTGACACCACTTGGCTGGCTGAGGGCGATATGCTCTATGTGCCAGGCGTGGTCAGCGACAAACTATTGAATCAGTTGAGGCTCATCAAGCGACACCGACAGCTTGTGGTCAAAGACTTTACTCGTATCTTTGCATCGGGACAAGCTGTACAGAGTTATCTAGCTACTGGCAGGGAGATAAAGACTCTATATAGTAGTAAGCTCATGGCGGTCACCTTCAACCCGCTAGCCCCCTCAGGCTATCGGCTAGATAGTGAGCGCATGTGTGAGCGTCTATCCGAGACTCTTGGGGTACCTGTATATGATGTTAGAAGGCTATGAGAGACTTACGTAGTTGTATAGACCAAATAAGCGGACTGCGCTATGTCGTGGAGGAGATGCACTTCAACTCTTCTCCAGGACGTATGGCTATGCTGGCTACACCCTGGAGTAGTGAGGTGGAGACTATCGAGCAGCGACTAGATGAGGTGGCTCGCTACATAGACTATCTCTCTGACCCTGAGCAACAGAAGGGTATGCTAGAGATAGCAATACATCTCTGCGACCTGATGAATGTATCGGGCTCTATCGAGACGATCAGACAGCCGCAGGTCATCTGTAGCGACATCGACCTCTTTGAGATCAAGCGACTCGCACTCATCGAGGAGAAGGTGCGTCGCCTTGCCGAGCAGTATCATCTGGAGATCCTACAGTGCCACACACTCACTGAGGTCGTGGATATACTGGACATCGACGGGGAGCGACTACCGAGCTTCTACATTAGCGATAGCTACAGTACTGTGCTGCGCTCGCTACGTAAGCAGATGGAGCGCACCTCCGAGGAGACCGAGCGAGACGAGCTAGCGGTCCAATGCGCTATCGAAGAGGATCGCGTACGGAAGCGACTCACCGAAGCTTTACACCCTTATGCTGATCAGATAGAGGAGGCGCTAGAGGCTTTGGCACAGATTGACAAGCTTCACGCTATCGCTCAGTGGGCTTTGGCACATGGCTGCTGTCGTCCTAAGCCTATACGCTCTGGCGAGAGCACTCTGACAGACCTAATACACCCAGAGGTAGCTCACCACCTAGCTGAGAGACAGGACAGATTCCAGCCAGTGACGATCTCCTACACGGATCAGCCTACACTCATCACAGGAGCTAATATGGCGGGCAAGAGCGTCCTGCTCGCTTCGATAGGACTAGCGCAGTGCCTGATGCAGTTTGGCTGCTACGTGACGGCACGACAAGCTCAGCTGGTACCAGTCGATGAGGTGATCTTCTCTATCGGAGACGATCAAGACATCAAGTCGGGACTCTCTTCCTATGGTGCTGAGATGCTACGCCTGAACCGAATTATCGAGTCGGTCAAGGAGGGTAAGCAGGTCTTAGCACTCATTGATGAGCCCGCACGCACGACCAATCCCGAGGAGGGACACGCTCTGGTGAGTGCCCTCGTACAGCTCTTCGCTCAGTATACTGTACGAGCTATCATCACGACACATTACAGTGGCATCTTGGGGCGATGCCACAGATGGAGAGTACGCGGCTTCGTGGAGGAGCGTCTACGCAAGCCACTCGAGATCAACCAGCTCAATCGTTGTATCGACTACTCTCTCATAGAGGATACCCAGACCGATGCGCCTCACGAGGCTCTGCGCATTGCAGAGATACTAGGCATGGACAGGGAGCTATTAGATTTATGCGAAAAGAACTTAGCAACAAAGAATGAAGACAAGTAAAGTAGGTATAGACTTTGCCAAAGTGGACAAAGCACGCAACGCCGCCGGCGCTATCGCCGAGGATGTGCAGAGCTTTGTTGACCGCTATACGACTGTGACGGTCGAGCGCACGCTCTGTCGCTTCGTCGGGATTGACGGAGTAGACGAGCACGATGTGCCTCTGCCTAACGTCGTCGTGACACATCTCAAGGAGCAGGAGGCTCTCTCAGACGGAGTCTTCTTTTACCTTGCCAACGCAATGCTGGCTACGGGTATGGATCCACAGCAGATCGCTGAGGGTGTGGCTCGTGACGAGATCAACTTAACGCACTATCCGGCGCGCACGCCTGAGGAGATAGCCGACGTGCTAGAGCCTTACATCCTCAAGGGTATGCAGCGCATCGTCGAGCATAGAGAGCGCCGTGAGAACTACCTCAACACGATCGGGGAGGGACCTAAGCCTTACCTCTATGTGATCGTCGCTACGGGTAACATCTACGAGGACGTGATCCAGGCGCAGGCTGCTGCACGACAGGGCGCGGACATTATCGCTGTGATCCGTACTACGGGACAGAGCTTGATCGATTACGTACCTTACGGCGCTACGACTGAGGGCTTCGGTGGTACCTATGCGACACAGGAGAACTTCCGCATCATGCGCAAGGCGCTGGACGAGGTAGGCGAGGAGCGTGGCAAGTATGTACGTCTCTGTAACTACTGCTCGGGGCTCTGTATGCCAGAGATCGCTATCATGGGCGCCTTCGAGGGACTAGACGTCATGCTCAACGATGCCCTCTACGGTATTCTCTTCCGCGACATCAATATGCAGCGCACGATCATCGACCAGTACACGAGTCGTGTGATCAATGGCTTTGCGGGCGTCATCATCAATACGGGTGAGGACAACTACCTCACGACGGCTGACGCTATCGAGCAGGCGCACACGGTCCTTGCGTCTGACTTCATCAATGAGCAGTTTGCCCTACAGGCTGCCCTCCCTGAGGAGCAGATGGGTCTAGGACACGCCTTCGAGATGGATCCGATGACCGAAAACGGATTCCTCTACGAGCTGGCACAGGCTCAGATGACGCGCGAGATCTTCCCCAAGGCTCCACTCAAGTATATGCCTCCTACGAAGTTTATGACCGGAAACATCTTCCGTGGTCACATACAGGATGCACTCTTTAATATAATAGGTATCTGGACGCATCAGGGACTACAGCTCCTCGGTATGCCGACAGAGGCTATCCACACGCCTTTTATGAGCGACCGCTTCCTCTCGATCGAGAATGCGCGCTACATCTTCAACAATATGCGCTCCATCGGTGACGAGGTTGAGTTCAAGGAGGGTGGTATCATCCAGAGCCGTGCTCGTGAGGTGCTAGACAAGACGCTAGACCTCCTCGAGGAGATCAAGGGCGAGGGACTCTTTACCGCACTCTCTAAGGGTATCTTTGCAGATATCAAGCGTCCTCTCGATGGAGGTCGTGGGTTGGACGGCGTCAAGCCAAAGAGCGAGCGCTACTACAACCCAACACTGGAACTAATGAAGAACCGTAAGATACAAGGCAAGCTATGAGTGGAGGACTATATTCAATGGAGTCGAAGGACTTTGACCGTACCCTCGACCTTTCGCAAGTAAAGCCTTACGGCGACACCATGAATGATGGTAAGGTACAGCTGAGCTTCACGCTACCTGTACCTAAAGGGGCTGAGGCCGAGGAGGCTGCTAAGCTCCTACTTAAGGAGATGGGACTACAAAACCCGATGGTTGTCTTCTCAGAGGAGCTGACCAAGGGCTTTACCTTCTTCAATTGTTATGGTAGTTGCACCCATACGGTTGACTACTCCAATATTTACGTGCCCAAGGTCGAGTCGACCACCTGGAGCATGGAGGAGACCGACGAGTACATCCGCACACACATCGGACGCAAGCTGGTGGTGCTAGGAGCTAGCACAGGAACCGATGCGCACACGGTGGGTATCGATGCGATCATGAATATGAAGGGCTTCGCAGGTCACTACGGCCTAGAGCGCTATGATATGATCGACGCTTACAACCTCGGTAGTCAGGTGCCCAACGAGGAGCTCATCGCCAAGGGTATCGAGATGCATGCCGACGCCTTGCTCATCTCTCAGACGGTCACGCAGAAGGATGTACACATCAAGAACATGACCGAGTTCATCGAGCTTATCGAGGCTGAGGGGCTACGCGACAAGATGATCGTCATCTGTGGCGGTCCACGTATCTCGCACGAGCTGGCCAAGGAGCTAGGCTTTGACGCTGGCTTTGGGGCCAACACCTTTGCCGACGATGTGGCTTCGTTCATCTGTCAGGAGATCGTGCGTCGCAAAGAGGCTGCGGGTAAGTAACCACCCCCCCTTGGCTCCACAAACTAAGAAGTAATATAAATCAAGGTATAATACGATATGGAACTAGACAAGAATCAAGTCAGAGAGGTTATCGCCAAGCGCGTAGCCCTAGAACTAAAGGATGGCGATGTCGTCAATCTCGGCATCGGTCTACCCACGATGGTACCCAACTATCTCAAGCCAGACGTGCATGTGATGCTACAGTCTGAGAATGGTATGATCGGTATGGGTGGTGCTCCTGCCGCTGGCCAGGAGGATCCCCTTTGGATCAATGCTGGTGGTGGTGCTATCACCGCTGTGCCAGAGGCTGCCACCTTCGACAGTGCTACCTCCTTCGGTATCATCCGTGGAGGGCACGTGGATGTAAGCATCCTCGGCGCACTACAGGTCGATGAGGCTGGTGACCTAGCTAACTGGATTATCCCTGGCAAGCTCGCCCCCGGTATGGGTGGTGCTATGGATCTGCTCGTAGGTACACGCAAGGTGATCCTTGCTATGACCCACACCGCAAAGGGTAAGGCTAAGATCCTCAAGAAGTGTACTCTGCCACTCACAGCAGCTGGTCAGGTAGACCTCATCATCACCGAGCTATGCGTCATCGAGGTACGCAAGGGTCAGGGACTCTACGTCACAGAGATCCGTGACGGCGTCACACGTGAGGAGATAGAGGCAGCCACAGAGGCTACGCTACACTACGTGGACGATGTCAAGCCCATGCGTCAGTAGTCTTACGACACTACCCTTAGAGCCTGCCGCCTTCGGGCGACAGGCCTTGTCAAGCAACAACACACTATTATAGACAATCATATTTCAAACTATGGACTTTAGTAAGACCCCACAAGAGGAGCTATTCTTGCAGATGATCAGAGAGTTTGCAGAGAAAGAGGTCAAGCCTCTCGCTGCAGAGATCGATGAGCAGGAGCGCTTCCCCATTGAGACTGTTCAGAAGATGAGCAAGCTGGGCATCATGGGTATCCCCATTCCCAAGGAGTACGGAGGCGCAGGCTCTACCGTACAGATCTACACGATGGCTGTCGAGGAGCTCAGCCGTGTCTGTGCTACCACAGGCGTTGTCGTCTCTGCTCACACATCACTCTGCTGCGATCCTATTATGAGCTTTGGTACGGAGGAGCAGAAGCAGCACTACCTCCCTAAGCTAGCTTCAGGTGAGTGGATCGGTGCATTTGGTCTCACGGAGCCCAATGCTGGTACAGACGCTTCCGCACAGCAGACCTTTGCTGTCGAGGAGGAGGAGTGCTACATACTCAATGGTAATAAGATCTTTATTACCAATGCTGAGTACGCTCACGTCTATATCATCTTTGCCATGACGGACAAGAGCAAGGGCAACAAGGGCATCTCCGCTTTTATCGTTGAGAAGGACGACCCCGGTTTTTCTGTAGGTAAGCATGAGCTCAAGCTCGGTATCCGTGGCTCTGCTACGTGCGAGCTGATTATGGAGAACTGTCGCATCCCCAAGGATCGTCTCCTAGGTAAGGTAGGCGGTGGCTTTAAGGTAGCTATGCACACGCTCGATGGTGGACGTATCGGTATCGCTGCTCAGGCACTCGGTATCGCTCGTGGCGCTATGGATGAGACTGTCAAGTATACCAAGGAGCGCAAGCAGTTTGGTCGCAGCATCGCTAAGTTCCAGAACACACAGTTCCAGCTAGCAGATCTGCAGACACGTATTGACTGCGCTAGCCTGCTCGTACGTCGTGCTGCGTGGTGCAAGGACAATGGTCTCTCTTACAACCTAGAGGCAGCTGAAGCTAAGCTCTTCTGCGCTGAGACCGCCATGGATATGACGACAAAGGCTGTACAGTTCCACGGTGGCTACGGCTACACCCGTGAGTATCCTGTAGAGCGTATGATGCGTGATGCTAAGATTACCGAGATCTACGAGGGTACCAGCGAGGTACAGCGTATGGTTATCGCAGCGCACCTACTCAAGTAATTGACCCCTTAGGACACTTATTAGACATATGAAGATTATAGTATGTATCAAGCAGGTACCCGATACCACTGAGATCAAGCTCGACCCCGTCAAGGGCACTCTGATCCGTGATGGCGTACCCAGCATTATGAACCCCGACGATAAGGGGGCACTCGAGCAGGCTCTGCTTCTCAAGGATCAGTATGGCGCTGAGGTGAGCGTGATCACCATGGGTCCGCCCCAGGCTACAGCTATCATCCGTGAGGCTTTTGCTATGGGTTGTGACAAGGGCTACCTCATTTCAGATCGTCGCTTCGGAGGTGCCGATACCCTCGCTACCAGCTATACCATCTCTCATGCACTCAAGACGCTTGACTACGATATCATCCTAGCAGGTCGTCAGGCTATCGATGGTGATACAGCACAGGTAGGTCCTCAGATCGCTGAGCAGCTAGACCTGCCTCAGATCACCTACGTAGAGCATGTAGACTATGATGGCAAGAAGACCCTGACCGTCATGCGCAACGTCGAGGAGGGACACGAGACCCTAGAGGTCGAGACTCCCTGTATGCTCACCTTCCTAGCATCTGCTTACGAGCCTCGCTATATGAACGTCAGCAGCATCATGACCGCCTTCGACAAGGAGATCACTACGCTGACGGCAGACAGCTTCCCCGTCGAGGAGGAGCGTCTAGGACTCAAGGGCTCTCCCACGCGTGTCAAGAAGTCCTTTACCAAGGGTGCCAAGGCTATGGGTACACTCCACGAGGATCTGACATCTGAGGAGGCTGCTGATTTGATTATCGAGAAACTTAAAGAGAAATTCATCATCTGATATGGATAAGACACAGTATAAAGGAATTCTAGTCTTCGCTGAGCAACGCGAGGGCGTCATCCAGAATGTAGCCTTTGAGCTCATCGGCAAGGCACGTGAGCTAGCCGATCAGATCAATGAGCAGGTCACCGCCATCCTATGTGGCTATCAGGTCAAGGGACTAGCCGACCAGCTCATCCATGCAGGTGCTGATCGTGTACTACTCGTCGATGATCCCAATCTCAAAGATTATCTCACCGAGCAGTACGCACAGGCTGTCTATCACCTCATCACCGTCTACAAGCCTGAGATCGTCCTCTTTGGTGCTACCACCATCGGGCGTGACCTAGCGCCACGTCTCTCGGCACGTCTACGCACAGGTCTCACGGCAGACTGTACGTCACTTGAGATCGGTGAGGATCGCAACCTCATGATGACTCGTCCCGCCTTCGGTGGTAACCTTATGGCGACCATCGTCTGCGATCAGAATAGGCCTCAGATGTCTACCGTACGCCCAGGCGTGATGCGTCGCAAGGCTGACGATAAGACACGCACTGGCGAGGTCGAGGAGGTCAAGGTACCCTTTGACGAGCGTCGCTTTAAGGTACGCCTCGTCAGCAAGAAGCACGAGACCAAGAACATGGTCGACATCACCGAGGCTAGCGTACTCGTATCTGGCGGACGTGGTGTAGGTACCGACGGTGGCTTTGACAAGCTCAAGGCTCTAGCACAGACTATGAAGGCTGAGGTATCTTCCTCACGTGCTATGGTCGATGCAGGCGTCATCGGTCATGAGAGACAGGTCGGACAGACTGGTAAGACCGTACGTCCTGACATCTACTTCGCATGCGGTATCTCAGGAGCTATCCAGCACCTCGCTGGTATGGAGGAGTCGGAGTATATCATTGCTATCAATAAGGACAAGTTTGCTCCCATCTTCCAGGTAGCCGACCTCGGTATCGTAGGCGACCTACACAAGGTCCTGCCCGTCCTCACGGAGCGTCTCAAGGCGCTTCAAGCTAATAAGAAGTAAATACTCCACACAGCCATGACAGACTTCCAGACCATACATTATAGTGTCAGTGCCAATGGGCAGATCGGCACCCTAACGATCGATCGCCCCGAAGCACTCAACGCACTCTCTACGCAAGTACTCAGTGAGCTAGAGATCGTCATCGATCAGATCGCTCAGGAGCGCACCGTGCGCGTCCTCGTCATCACAGGAGCCGGACGCTCCTTCGTTGCGGGGGCTGACATAGCCGAGATGGCAGAGCTAACGCCCCAGGAGGCACTCGCCTTCGGTGAGCGTGGCGCTCGTGTCTTTCGCAAGGTAGAGCTACTCTACTGCCCCGTCATAGCAGCCGTCAACGGCTTTGCACTCGGTGGTGGCTGCGAGCTATCCCTAGCGTGCGACCTACGCATCGCCAGTGACAAGGCTAAGTTTGGTCAGCCCGAAGTCGGTCTAGGCATCCCCCCAGGCTTCAGTGGCACACAGCGTCTCCCCCGTCTCATCGGGGCAGGCGCCGCCAAGGAGCTCATCTACACCGCACGTGTCATCAAGGCAGACGAGGCACTCGCTCTAGGGCTGGTCAATCGTGTCGTAGAGCCTGACGCACTCATGCCCACCGTGACCGAGCTGGCTGAGGAGATAGCGAGCAAGTCGCCACACGCCGTAGCGATCTCTAAGCGAGCTATCAATAGGGGGCTGCAGAGTGATATCGATACAGGCATCGCTATCGAGAACGATCTCTTTAGCAACGCCTTCGCACATCCCGAGCAGCGCGAGGGTATGTCCGCTTTCCTAGAGAAGCGCAAACCACAATTCTAAAACTTACTAGAGCGTGTCGCACTCCTGTGGCACGCTCTATTTCAAACCAATAACTCTATGAAAATAGTCGTATTAGGCAATGGCACCATGGGTGCAGGCATCGTGCAGACGATGGCGCAGAAGGGTCTCGCCGTCACGATGAAAGGACGTAGCAACGAGTCGCTAGACCGTGCTATGCAACGTATGAACAAAGGGCTCAACCGTCTCGTCGAGAAGGGCAAGATGACCGCCGAGGACGCTGAGCAGATCATCGGCCGTATCACCGTCACGACTGACTACGCTGACATCGCTCAGGCTGATCTAGTCATCGAGGCTATCTCTGAGGAGATGGAGGTCAAGAAGGAGATCCTTCGTGAGATCGATGGTCTCGTACAGCCCTCAGCAATCTTTGCTACAAACACCTCTTCGCTCAGCATCACCGAGCTAGCCAGCGTCACCAAGCGTCCTGAGCAGGTCATCGGTATGCACTTCTTCAACCCCGTACCTGTCATGAAGCTCGTCGAGGTCATCAGTGGTCAGTGCACCTCTGAGGAGACCCTCGAGGCTACCCTCACGCTCTGTGAGAAGCTCGGCAAGACAGCCGTCAGAGTGAGCGAGGCTCCTGGCTTTGTAGTCAATCGTATCCTCATCCCGATGATCAACGAGGCTATCGGTGAGTATGCTGATGGCGTAGCTACCGTCGAGGAGATCGATACCGCTATGCAGCTCGGTGCTAATCACCCCATGGGACCACTCGCACTGGGCGACTTCATCGGTCTAGACGTCTGCCTAGCTATTATGGAGGTGCTCAACAATGAGTACGCCGATCCCAAGTATCGTCCACACCCCTTGCTCCGCAAGATGGTTCGTGCCGGACAGCTCGGCCGCAAGAGTGGCAAGGGCTTCTACGACTACTCTAAGAAGTAGTCACTACCCCCCCCCCTAGTGGTCGCTCTACCGCATCAAGCCGAAAGCTAAACACTAGAGCTAAACACTAGGGCCACACACCTTCACCAGCGAGGGAGTATCACCAGCAGTGGTGGTACTCCCTCGTTTGGTTTGTAAAAAGAGACTCTTGCAAAAGTCAATAGTCTCATAAGACGTAAGGAATAGTCTCATCATCAACTACGACGAGAATCTTCTCCCCAGAGGCCATTGGCAGGGCTAAATCATAGCTCTCGATGAAGGTCGTTGCCTCCACGAGCTTCGTACCATCAGCACGGTAAATGGTCAGATCGTGATGCTTATCGTCAGCTACACGTATGGTCAGTCCTAGCTGATTTCGAGAGATTTGCAGATCCAGAGGTGTAGTCTTAGACGCTTCAATCGTCTTATTGCCAGTAAAGCCATTGATAGCCTCACAGATGCCTGAGTGGTGGAAGCGGTACACATCACCATTGGGTGCTGTATAGCATAGGGGTATGCGTGTCTCGTAGCCATAGCCACCAGTACTCTCTTCAGTCCTAATACCCGTAAATAAAAAGCCAAAGGAGTAGCCGATGCCCTCTATCCAGTAAATTTCATTAGCAGGTAGCGGGATGCCCGTCATATCCTTCATAACATAGACTAAGCGATCAGCATCATACAGGTGTCTTGTCTCAATAGCTGAGACGACTAGTGTATAGCGACTTTGCGTAGACTCACGCTGAGCTGTCGACCCATCTATGTCGTGAAGAGTAACTTGATCTCCTACCTTGAGGTTATAGTCCCACAGCACATACTCAGGGACTTCACCTTTCGCCCCTCCTTTGACGCCACTCTTGTGTCGTGCATAGATCTTCCCGCTAGGTAGATCTTCTCTCAGGTAGGTGTAGGCGTAGCCGTAGTCTGTCTCATCTCCTAAGACAAAGTAGCTCTTACCATCTATTGTCTCTAGCTTCGTCAGAGCGTATTGTTCTGTACTAGAATTCCAGTAGTTCCAATGTTCAGGCTTTTCACTAGTCTGACAGTATATACCGAAGACGACTTTGTATACCATCCATTTGGCTCCCGCCTGTATGGTGGGGATGGTCGGATGCGTCTTTGGGGTGGGCGGGGTCTCTTGAGCTGATAGGCCCCAGAGGCTAGAGATGAGGACAACTAGAGTAGCTGTGATTAGGTTGGTGATACGTCTCATAATTATCGTGGTTAGGTTATAGTTTGTGGATTCTCAGCGCATTATTTATTGGTTGTCCGTACCTAGTGCAGGGGAGTGATGTCACAAAGCAAATCATTGTACTGAACTGCACCCGTAGAGTTGCTTATAGAGATTACGTCCGCAAGTTACACGATTTCTTCTAAATATACAAATGCACACCCTCCAGTATCCAGTGGGTTGATCCCGACCTCAGTTTCAGCAAAAAATAAGTCAACCATTTTCAGGAACCCACAGAACCTTTTCAAGGAACGACCTCTAACTTCTAATCTCCACGTGGGAAAATTCAAATCCCCACGTGGATATTTTTTATTCCCCACGTAGGCGAGAAACATTTCCTCCGAAGTTTCATCCGATTCCTCCGAAGTTTTGTTTCGCCCCTACGTGGGGAATTTTTTTTCCCCACGTGGATATTTGTCCTCTTCCTGAAAAAAGTACACAGTTGGGAAGGTGTTACTGAGATGGTACT
>OHQG01000310.1_pt1 | contig 27225 bp, 23 predicted proteins | sample 1577871 | NCBI WGS metagenome assembly OHQG01 (sample SAMEA3879604, study PRJEB24766) | human gut metagenome | biome: human-associated habitat; feature: feces | place: USA | collected 1985/1987
CTGTTTTTCGGGATTCCCAAGGGGACTTTTTACAAAAAGTCCCCTTGGGCGGGGTGTGGGGCGGAGTCCCACAGAGCCAGCCTGATAGCTGCTTGCAGCCGAAGGCCGTGTTTTGTCCCGTTTTCCAAAGCAGTCAATAGCCACAGCCGCAAAAAGCGCGCTTCACCGGCCGTCTCCCACATGTTCTTTTCGCGGCCACCTTGCAAATCATGACGAATAATTGTAAAATAGGATGAATATGTAGTTGCATATGCAAAGCGCATATGCAAGGAGGTCAACCGTGGGTCTGTCGCTAGAAGCAAAGAAGTTCATAAATTCGGAACACACCGGCTATTACGTCGATGTAATGATGCCATACAGGGAGGATGCCAGGGAAAAGGGCGGCGCCTCATCCACAACGGTAAAAATCCATTACATGGACGAGGGCGCGGGCGAGCCGCTGATATTGATACACAGCGTGGGCCAGTCCATCTATACATGGCGCAGGCTGTTCGCCAAGCTGAGCGAAAGCTACAGGGTAATAGCAATAGACCTGCCTGGGCATGGCTTTTCCGACCGTCCGGTGCAGTTTAGTTACGGTATTGCGGATTATGCCGACATGCTGCGCAGGGTGATGGACGCCCTCAGGATCCAATCAGCCCATTTTCTGGCGTTTTCAATGGGATGCGCCTATGTGCTTCAGCTCGCCAGGATGAGTCCTGAAAGGATGGGACGCATAATAGCGCTGACGCCTGGAGGCGTAACGGCGGAAATGCCGTCTACCGTTCGCATGATGGAAAGTTCCGTGTTCGGCCCGATTGCATCAAGGCTTTATGGAATAAGAGCTGTTGAAAAGATGCTGGGCGAATGCTTCTTCGACCTGACGAACATTACCCCTGACGTGGTAAATGAGTATTACCGCACGGTGGCCGACCCCGACGCGCGGCGCGCGATACGGCGTACCCTGCAAAAATATGACGAAGACGGCCTGTTCACCGAGCTAAGGGCCATAGAAACCCCCGTCCTTATACTGTGGGGAAGCGAGGATAAGTGGCATCCAGCCGAGCTTCAGGAGCTTTACCATTCAGCGATGAAAAACGCCGGCTATGTAATCGTGCGCAACACCGGCCACCTGCTTCACGAGGAAAAATACGACAAGGTGCTGGAGTTAATCAAGGAGTATATACCGGTCCCTATCGATTAGTCCGGCCGGTTCTTTTGTGAAATTAAACGGGTTTTGGTCCTTTAGCCGGTTTGGGCCGCCTGTTTAAACCGGCTAAAAGGCATAGCAAATGGGTTGCTTCTCAAAAAAACCGGCCGCCCGACCGATATATAAAAGCCAGCCTTTGCCCCACTGACGCCAGGCGCACTGAACGCCAAGGGCTATCTTAACTTTTGGCCTTTAGCCCTGAAGGCCTCGCGACTGCCGTTCCATATCCTCAATGACGACATCGTAAATCTCTCCCAGCGATGCGCAATACTCCAATACGCTCCAAGGCTTATTGGTATGGAAGTGTATTTTAATCAGCGTTTCGCCGCCTACGGCAAGCAGGCAGTCCCCGTCAAGGTTTTCAGTAAAATATTCCGCTATTTCATCCGCCGATAGCCTCTCTCCTTCGACCAACAGCTGCGTATCGTATCTATATTCAAGCATTATTTCAAAACCTCCTCTAATTTCAGGCCCGTGCATAAATTCCATCCGGCTGGCGCCGGGCGCTTAAAAGCCGTGCGCCGCACGCAATCGCGGCTGAACCCCTACGCCCGCTATTGCCGAGGGTCCTCCGTAAAGGCCACTAGTAAAATACGCCGCTATTTCATCCGCCGATAGCCTTTCCCTTTCGACCAGAAATATCGCATCTATAATTATCCGGGCATTGATCTTTGATAGGCATAGGCCAGCTTAATTCTGTGCGGCTGATTGCCGGGGCGGTGTTCCTAAAGGCCGCGCGCAGCAGCGGATAAAGCCTTCCGCCTGTGCAGTCAGCTTCCATAGGGCTGCCCCTCGGCATTGTTTCTCAATATAAACACCCCTGGCGTAAGCCCGCCCGCCTCGGTCCTCGACTGCCTGATGAGCTCCAGCCGCGGGTTTTCAGCGACCAGCCGCTTCATAAGGGTGAATTCCATAGTATAGAGCACGGCCACGCCGCCTGGACGCAGCCATTCGCCCAGCTTCGGCAGCAATCCAGCGTAAAGCCGTTCATTGGACGAGTGGGTCCCCACCCTGTTTCCAAAGGGCAGGTTGGATATCACCTCGTCATATGGCCTGGACGCACGGAATTTAAGGCAATCCTTGCATACAAACTCAATGCCGGCCTTTGCCGCCTCGGCGTTTTTCACGGCTATGTCCAGCGCCTTTGGCGTTATGTCCACCCCTGTAAGCGCCGAACACCTGGACAGCTTTTCACGCTCGATAAGCATAGTGCCGCTCCCGCAGAATGGATCGAGCACGCGCGCGTTAGTCCTCAGGCTTGACGAAGCAAGGCGCAGTATCGCGGCGGCCGTGGCGGGATGCATCGACGCTGGAAGCGAGCCCACACGATAATCGAACCTGCCGTCCTGTATCGTATATAGCTTCAGGTAAAGCCTGCATGTCTCTCTATGGCGCTCCACACGAAGCTCGGCGTCATATGCCGACGGGGAATTTTTAAGCCCTCCTCCGTCCAGCGCGTTGGCCAGCTCTTTGATGAAATCCGATCTTCCGGCGTCCATCCCTCTCACGTCTACCCTGTAGCCGTACGGCGCTTCGCCGCCGCACGACGAGCTAAGCAGCCCAAACATGGCGCCTTTAGCCGCGGCGGCTATTTCCTTTGCGTTAAACGGCACGCTTTTCTTTATTGGAATTAGCATTTCGCTGAAGCACCTCGCTTCAAACAACGGCATAGGATCGGTTACGGTTACAAGCGCGCCGTCGTTCCACGCCTTTTTAACGCCGAAGCCCAGCTCGTCCAGCTCCTGGGCAAGCTGGGCCCCAAGGTTTCTGGCCGAGCGCAGCTCAACGTCAACCGGCGACGCAAAACCTGTAAAGCTTCGCGAAGAGGGCGCTTGAAGGCGGCTCAGCGCCAGCCTCAGCGCCTCCTGCTCGTCATTGAAATGCTTCCTCTCGCTCTCGTCGGCGGGCGGCTCTATTTTATATTCGACCAAAGCCTTTTTTGCCTCCCTTGTGCCAATAGCGCCAAGGGCGAGGATTACGCTTGGCCTGACCAGGCGCCGGCGTTCTCTCAAAAGCGCTTCGGCGAGCGGCGCGGCGTCCAGCGGATCCTTTAAGGCTCCAGCCAGCCTGGCCGCGTTTTTCCTCAGCTTTGCATCCCCTGATAAAAGCGCGTCCCTGATCATTCCACGGCCGCCTAGCCTTAGGTTGATCTCATCCCTGTACTGCTTTTTCTTGGCGATGGAGCTTAAAAGCCCGCACGCCGCCGCGTTTCCCTCAAGGGCAAAAAGCTCCCACGCCGCCTCAAACGCCGCCTCCGGCGTTCTGCGCATGCGTTCGGCCCCATTTGGAGCCTCCAGTTCCTTTTTCAACTGTTCCGCGGTTAGCTGTATCATTCACTTCTCCCCCGCGCTGTAGAGCGCAAATCAAGCTGTTATTCAAAATATACTTATCCTAAACCGTAGCACATGCGAAGCTCCCCGTCAAGGCCGCTTTACATACGCGCGTTTTGGCTGTATCATTGATTTTACAATAAACCACCGGAGGATATCATGTTTATAGCAAAATGGAAGATGGGGCTTGTGGAGTTTGAAGGGGTGCGGGCTGTTCGCGAGGAGGTATTCGTCGCCGAGCAGGGCGTGCCGTATGACGAGGAGTTCGACAGCTTCGACGGCATATCGTTCCATCTGTATATAACCACAGAGGAAGGCTTGCCCATAGCCGCGGCGCGCATCCATCCTGAAGGCGATAATACCGCAATCGGCCGCATAGCCGTTATAAAACGGTTCAGGAATGCGGGTTATGAGGAATTCGCGCTCCGCATGCTGCTCTTTAAGGCTCAGAACCTGGCGGGAGAGAGGATAACTACCCTTGCGCCGGCATCCGGCAGGGAGCTGTATGAACGGTTTGGCTTTCGTGCGGACGGCGATACGGAATCCATTCGCAATTCCGAATACGTACGCATGAGCGTAGGAAGGGACGAAATTACGTGGTTCAGCCAATGCCGGCACTGACGGGCTTAACCGCCCTACGGCCGAATGACGGGGAAATACGGACGCGGGCGTCGGCGGGCAAAACCTCCGCATGTTGTCTTGACCTGCTTGCTTGTAAGCCCAAAGCCGGCTAAAAAATGACTGTCTGCCTATTAAAGGCGGCCCTGGCGCTTATAATCAAAACACGAAAAGGGCGGCCGCGCCTTTTTTCGGGCGCCGCCGCCTTAAGCCGCGCTTAAAACCCTTATCCCACAACGTCGAATTCTATCTCCGGAAGCCGCCTTTGCAGCCGCGCTACAATGGTATCGCCCGATTCGTGCGGCGCGCCCATAATGATCAGCTCCACCCCGTTTTCATTGGCGTAATCTACCAGCGCATCCTCTACGTCGTCGGTTCGGAGCATGGTTAGATCGCCTCCGGCCAGCTGGGCGGCGGTAAAAAGGTATTCTATGGCGTCGGATTCGTCTTCGCTGTTTAAAAAATGCCTGCCCGTCTGCACACAGTGCACCACATGCAGCTTGGAACCCTCATCCCTGCGCGCAACGCCCCTGCTGATCAGCCTGTCGCATGCCCGCTGGCCTGTAACGCAGACCATTATATCACGTGTCTTTTTCATTGCTTCTCAGTGCTTCCTCTAATTTATCCGGCATTTCCACCGAAACGTACTGCCGCGCCAGCTCGATTGCCTTTAGCGGGGTATTTGCCACTGAAAACAGCCTAAGGTACCGCTTATTGGTAAACCCGCCGGAAACGCAGGCGTCAAGCTGGGCCAGGAGCGGTCCAAAAAAGCCGTTGACGTTTAATATTATAATGGGAGCGTCAATATAGCCCAGCTGTTTCAGCGTCAATACCTCCAACAGCTCCTCAATGGTGCCAAATCCTCCGGGCAGCGCGATATAGCCATACGACAGCTTCTCCATCGTCGCCTTGCGCTCGTGCATGTCCCTTACCACTATTAGCTCCGAACACAGCTCGGACGCTATCCCGGGCCTGTTGAGCCTCTCTGGTATTACGCCTATTATACGGCCTCCTCCCGCATACGCGCCCTCGGCCGCAGCGCCCATAAGACCCACGGCGCCGCCGCCAAATACCATGCCCCATCCATTTTCCGCAAGCAGGGCGCCCACCTCGCAGGCGGCCTCCTTATAGCTCTGGGGGATATTCCCGCTCGACGCGCCAAATACGCATATATTACCCATATGAGCGCCTCCCTTGTCCTTTTTTACATTCACCATTATAACATCATACGCCCAACGTTTTGAATAGACTAATTGTGACATTTGTTAAAACTTAAAGGGGAAAAGGGAGACCTGAATAAAAAATACCGCTGTGCGCAAGGAATATTCATTTCATGCATACAAACTGGGGGCAGCGGCCGGAGACTGGCGGCATAAACGCTTTCGTAAATTTATTACGCATATGTTTTAATCATCTAAAGGTCCCCCCTCCTTGTCCGCCGCCCGCGAACCGAGTTATGCTCCCCCTTTAAAAAGCTGTCATACGCCGGTGAATGACCCGACGTCCCTCTCCTGGGGTCATTCCAGCGCGTCAGCTTACCCTTGCAACCATTACGCTCATATCGTCGTCCTCTCCGTACTCCCTTGCCGCGCAAAGCACCGCCTCGGCGGCGTCCGTGGCCGTATTCGCCGAGCAAACCCGCTCGGCAAGCGTAGCTATCAAAACCGAGCCAAGGGCGTCCGCCGTTCCGTCGCTCATAAGCACAATCGTGTCGCCGCGCTTCAGGTTTACCGAATGCACCGCCGGCGAAGCCTGCTCAAGTATTCCCGCCGGCAGCGCCTCCGAATAGAGGGTATGCACCTTGCCCGAACGTATCACATAGCTGGGCGGAGCCCCGAATTTTACGAACTTGGCTCCCGCGTTCAATCTGTCGAACACCATTGCGTCCAGGGTTGCGTACATATCCTCGCCTGAGTTGTACGCCATTAAAATCCGGTTGAGGCATTCCAGCGCCTCGTCAAGTTCGAAGCCCACCGACAATAGGCGCGTAAGCAGCTCGGTCGCCGCGCTGCTTTCCGAGCGCGCCTGCGCGCCTGTGCCCATCCCGTCGCTGATCATCATGAGAATCGAGCTGTCAAGCTCCTTTACCGCCATGCTGTCGCCCGTTTCCTCACTCCCAAATTTTGCGCAGCCCGCGGCTCCGACCTGCACGTCAAAATTGTAGCAGCGGCGCCGCTCGCCTTCCGCCGTTCGCTTCAATACAGCCGACACCGAAGCAAGCTGCCTTCGCGCGAAGCCAATCGCCTCTTTGTCGGGCGAAACGGCCTCCTTCTCTTCATACAGTCTTGTAAGCTGTTCTATCACCTCCGCAGTCATGTAAAGACGGTCCCGCATGTCCTCAAGCGTCCTCTGGGCCTTTCTTCCAACCCTGTCCTCGTCGCGCATGCGTATAAAATTGAGCCATCTATGTGGCACCACCAGAAACATTACGGCCGCGATGGCCGTTTCAAAGATGCCGATAGCACCTTCGGAACCCAAATATGCCGCGGCGCTGAAGGCTGAGATGACAAACCCGCTCGCCACAGCCATGCGGTTGAACCCATTGAGCGCTCCCCCGCACAGAGTACACAGCGCAAGCGTGCCCATCAACGCCAGGCCGTCGCCGGCTATCGCCCTTCCCGCGCCCAGCGCCACGGCCGCAACCACCGCCGCTATGCCGTTGCCCTGAGCCGCGCAGAGCGCCGCGAACGCGGCGAATACCACGCCGAACCGAACGCCGCCCGCAGCGGCGTCGTTGAATGAAGCGGCAAGCATCATGAGCAGGGCGCATACCGCCGCCTTTTGAAGCGAACCCATGGAATAGCGCTTGAGCGCGCGGAACACGGCCCTGTCGGCCTGCGCCAGCACCGCGGCGGACGCAGCGGTAAGCGCTATATCAATCGTGGCGGTGAATGCGGCCGCGGTGCTTGTAAAGCTGAATATGGGCATCACAAACAGCTTTGCCACGCATATAAGCATGAGCTTGTCCGTTCGGGTAAGGCTTTTTTTCAGCGCCTTGCAGGCCATGCCCAGTAGCGGATACAGCGCCATGGCGCACGCGGCGGGCCAGTGCGCCGTGATAACCGAACCGGTTAAAGCGCCCGCAAGCGCGGCCGGAAAATGTCCCGTTCTTTTAGAAAACCATGCCGCCGCTACCGCCGCCGCGCCAAAGGGCGCCAGGCCGTTTTCGCCCGCGCAGGCCAAAAGCATTGAAACCAGGAAATAAACCGAGCACTCAATGTAGGTACTGCTGCATATGTATGGCACGAGCTTCTCTTTTAGCCTTGCAACGGTTTCAGCCATAAAATCGCCTCTTCATCAGTATGTATATACATATGTTACATCCGCTGGTATGCACAGGATGTCGTGATTGCGCCGGGCCTGCTGTCGATGTTTGGGAAACGGCGTGTTTCGTGCGACATCCGCCGCGTTGGGCCATGGGGGATTATCGGGGGTTGCGCGGGATTTTCGGTTATGGGGGGAGGGAAACGTATTTTTGTATTTGTTTAAGCAATATTTTAAGTATTGTCGACTTATAACTCCTCTAATGTTATAATGGTATTATTTAAGCTTATCGGTTAATGCTTGTTATACTGGAGGTGAGTTAAAATAGTGGTTCTCAGAATAATAAAAATCTATAAGGATGGTGATTAGGTGCGCTTTAAAAGAATAGTACTAATCTTGTTTATTTTGGTCTTTATTGTTACTTCATGTCAAAGGTATCCCGAAAACAATCATAGGTTGCAGTGGTGGCTTACGGACATTGGCTGGGACGAAGGGAATAGAATTCGATCAATAAACGGTGAAGGCGTCGTCATTGCCGTTATAGACACCGGTATTGACGCTACACATCCAGATCTTGAAGGAAGAATAATTGAGGAATACCGCGTTGACGGTATAGGATACGCCGTTAATTATGAGCACGGTACCGCTGTCGCCGGCATAATCTGTGCTAAGCCCAGCAATAAGGAAGGCGTGCTTGGAGTAGCCACGGGAGCAAAAATCATTTCCATAGACATAAGCGACGAGGAAACCACTGATGTGAAAAAGCTTATTGAGGGAATAGAGTACGCTGTCTCAAAGGATGTCGACATAATAAACATCAGCGCGGGTATTGCTGAGGATAACCCTGAGCTGAAAGCCGCAATAGACAGGGCGTATGAAGAGGGTATAATAATAGTAGCGGCATCGGGCAACGATATAAACGGCGAAATTTTATATCCGGCCCAATATGAGCATGTCCTATCCGTGAATTCTTATGCGCCAGACGGGCAAAGGCCGTTTGGCAGTGATGCGAAGTCAGTTTATCTTCCGGGGGGTGATATTGTGACCACACATTCGTCAATATACGTTCCCCGAAAATATATAAGCTATACGGGCACCTCCGTTTCCTCCCCTATCCTGACAGGCGTGATAGCGCTGGTACTTCAGCAGACTCCAAACATCACAAACGAGGATATTTACGGGTATTTCACGGATTACTCAAGAGAATTTAAAGTAAATACAATACTATCCGACTTTAGAGAAATCAATAACACTAAATTAAGGTAAATTCTAAGAAGGAGATTATTATGAAGAAATTCTTATCCGTTTTATTGACAGCGGTTCTTATGCTTACAATGGTTTCAACAGCGCATCCGGCAGCGGAAGATGGGACCACCGACATACAAAGACCTGACCAGCTATGCTTTGTTGATTCAGATAGCGTGGAAGAAAAGCTGTACGTCAGCATTTCCGATTTTAACTCGGCGTCAAAGCTAACGTCCTATCAGTCATACGATCTCATCTACGCCTACTATAATACGCTGAATACTGTTGACAGCTCAAAGCTGATCCAGCTTATCGATAACGGAAGCGTGATATGCGTCAGGGGCAATATGCGTGCTTTGGATCTATATGAAAAACTTGGCCTGCCCTTTGACGGCGGCGAGACCTTTGTAAGCGGGGTTACGATATCCGGCATGTTCCTCTATAACCAGAGCGGCAATTATTATTACGGGCTTATATGCGACACAGAGCTGGCTGAAGGGGTTGAGGAAGAGACGTTCGAAACCCAGGACGTGGAGCAGGAACCCATTCCGACTTTAACGGCCATGAGCCTTGAAGAGGGCGAATCATCATACGCCCCAACCGACGAGTAAGGCTCCTTTGAATACCTAGACGTAGGAGATTTCTATAATGCGCTTACGGGATTCCGCTCCAGCTGTGTTCAGCAGGGGCAGAATGCTGAAAACTGTGATACCGTATTTTTCCAACTGCCTGGAAAGGACTTCAACGGACGGCCATACTACGTATATGTAACCGGCAGGCGCAACGGGGAACTGATGGGCTCCATATCCATAACCCAGTACCGCTATGACATATGCGTATACAGGGAAGGCGGGGTCAACAAGGTAATTACCGATATCGTTTCCCAGGTTACGGTTTCGTCCGCGTCATCGGTGCATCTGCTGGATTATAAGGCCAATATGAACGCGAACGTATCCAATATGAGCGTAATCGGCCAGAGCTATCTTAATTCACAGTCATCTACAACCTATACGCTCTCAGGTGGAATAGGGGTAAACGGCAATGTAATATCAGGCAATATTAATGGCTCCACTTCCAACACATACTCGGCCAACAACCAAAACATCACTAATCACTTTTTAAAGCAGAAGATCAAGGAATGGTGGTGCGACCCCACTAAGAACTGGAAAGGCGCCTCATGGGAGCTTGAGCCAGCTATCCGTATCAGAAACAACAATGCAAGCTCCTGGAAAAACCAGGCTTATACGTGCGTTACAGACGCAAGGTGGCAGAAGAATCTGTTCGTTGGATATTACATTCCAAATGCCATTGAAGTCGGGGGCGCTTGGTAACCGTCGCCCAATTTTTGAGTTCGCCGGTTACAAGACCGCCCCCCGCGCGCATAAAACGCGCATCGCGGCCGCCTGCCTGTTTGGGGCGTGACGACAGGACCGTCTCCGCGCGCATAAACGCGCTGTTCAGCCGCCCTATTGCCATGTGTGAGGTAGTCCAAGCGACAATGCGGCGCCGCATGACGATCCGCCAAAAATCCCTTTCGTAAGGCGCCGTTTTATTCCAGCCGTCAGCACAGCGCACAGGGACGGCTGAACAGCGCGGAGTAAGGCGGGCGCCCTTTCCTAAAAAGAGCAAAGGGCGCCCGCCTTATTTTTCGCGAACGCCCTCGCATAGGGGAGGTAAACCACATGAAGACCATTTTTCGCGGTCCGTCCGGCTGTAAATTACGCAGCGGGACGAACCGCCTGACAGGCTGGGCCGCGTCCGGCCCTGCCTTCAGATCGAGAACTCTATCTATCCTAAGCGCGGCCGCATGCGTTATTGAAATATAGCGGACGCCAGCCCGTCAAACAGCATATCCACTCCGTCAAAGTCCATTGCGTCGATATAATACTGCTCAAGCTCATTATGAAGCTGCTTAGCGCTGCGCAATGAGTCCGTCATTCTGTCTATCATTGAGTCAAACAGCTCCTTTCCCGTTTCCGCCTGTGCCGCGTCCAATAGCTTTGCGTATGGATCCAGCGCCGCGTCCAAGTCCGCGCTGACGTCGTCGCCGTGACAGCCGTTATCGGTGGTTATAAAAAGGCTTCCGTCAATTATAAGGTGATCCGCCCTGCCCGCGTTAAGCGCGCAGCGGCACCGTTCGACATTCATACCATACGACCTTGCGGTTTTTGCAAGCGAGAACAGGCATTCCGACGCGTCGATGCCCCAGGGCGTGTGAATCTTCCATACCGTATCCGCGTTTACGCCGGATATAAACTTTACGTGGCCCTTAGGGGTAAAGGCCGAGAGGTAAAAATCCCTTACCCTGCCAGCCGGCGGGCCAAAGCCGCCCCTTTCGGCAAGCCTTTGCGTCAGGTCCGCCTGAAGGCGAAGCACGCCCCTTTCGTCCACGCTGTAAGCGCCAGCGGAGACCGCGCGCATCCTTTCGGCGGCTGCCGCGTAGCAGTAAGCCCTGTCGAACATACGCTTTATCTCTTTTAAAAGCATATTTATCTCATTCCTGTGCGCAGCCAGTTCGCCGCTGTCAAGATATTCGCCAAGGTTCACTATCTCGTCCGTGGCCCCAGGCGCCTTTGGATCAACCGTGTGGGGAGCGGTGCCGTCCATCATGGCAACGCGAAGGCGCGGCAGACATACCCCGTCGAGGCTGTCGGGGTCGCTTGAACAGTGAAAGTACTCCACAGGCTGGCCGAGCTCCTCGGCAAAGCTTCCGATCCTGCGCATAAGGCTGCTCTTTCCAACGCCCGGCCCGCCTTTTATTATGTAGATCCTGTTTGCCTCGTATACGTTGATAATATCCGAAAAAAAGCCTACAAACCCGTCGGCCGTGTTGCCGCCGGGAAACAGGCGGCGCGCCGTCCTCTTATACATGCGACTATCGCTCCTTACTTGAGTTCTCTTCACCAGTATATGATTCGCTTCCAAAATTGTTACATGCCGCGCAGTAACAAACCGCGCCCGGCGCGTCATATACTTGTATGGGGAATTACCCAATTATTTTGGCTTAGGGGGTGCGTTTCTATAGACTTTTTCATTGAAAAAAGCGATCAGAGGATGAAATACCTGAGCGGTATTCTCTCGGGCAGGGGTTATCCGGTAAAGGGATTCGATTCCTCGGCCGACGGCCCTGTCTGCCTTATCGTGTCGCCTGGAAAGACGCCGGATATGCTGGTCGGGCTTATCGAGAGGCTTTCTCCAGGTTCGGTGCTCATAGGCGGCCAGCGCAGCGGGCTTGTGTACGACAGCGCAAAGGAGCATTCAATAAGGTATATCAATATCGCCGCCGACGAGGCCTTTGCCGTGAAAAACGCGGTCCCCACCGCTGAAGGCGCGCTCATGCTCATCCTGGAAAACTCCGACCGAACCGTCATGGGCATGCATGTGGCGATCACGGGGTTTGGGCGGATAGGCAGAATACTGGCGAAAATGCTTCATTCGCTCGGGGCCAGCGTACACGTCATTGCGCGGAACCCGATTGACAGGGCATGGGCTATGGGCTATGAAAGCTACGGGCTTGAGGACATGAAAGAGGTGTTTTTCAGGTGCGCCGCGGTGGTAAACACGGTTCCAGCGCCCATAATCGGCAGGGATGAGCTTGACGCGCTTGAACGCGGCTCGCTCATAATCGAACTTGCGTCGCATCCCTACGGCTTTGACGCCGACATGGCAAAGGAGCTGGGGCACCGCGCAATCGTCGCCCCGGGCTTGCCCGCCAAAACAGCGCCCTACAGCGCCGCCGAATTCATGGCCGACGCAATAGAGCGCCTTATTTAATCAAACATGGACAAACGCGCCCAAAAGGCGCGGATCCAAGTACAGGAAGGAGCTAATAAGGTGTTGGAAGGAAAGGTAATAGGCTTCGGGCTTACCGGATCGTTTTGCACGCTTTCGGAGGTTATAGGCCAGCTTGAGCAGCTTGCGCTCACGGGCTGCAGGATTATTCCCGTGGTATCGTATTCCGTTGCGACTATGGACACGCGCTTTGGCAGGTCCGCCGAGTTTTTAGAGCGGATAGAGACGATATGCGGACGTCCTCCCATACGCTCAATTCCCGAAGCGGAACCCATCGGCCCCAAAAAGCTCTTGGACCTTATGGTTGTGGCGCCCTGCACGGGCAATACGATGGCAAAGCTTTATAACGGGATAACCGACACGCCCGTGACAATGGCCTGCAAGTCCCACCTTAGAAACGGCCGGCCGCTGCTCATCGCCCCAGCGACAAACGACGGGCTTTCCATAAACGCGCGCAATATCGGAGGGCTTATGAGCATTAAAAACGTGTATTTCGTACCATTTGGGCAGGACGACTGCCACAAAAAACCAACGTCGCTGATAGCCGACTTTGAGATGATAATACCGTCGATAGAAAAGGCGTTTGCCGGCGAGCGCGCGCAACCCCAGCTGTTCTGAGCGCTGTATCTTACACATGCTTAGGACTATCGCCGCGTGTCGTGCAACGCCGCCGCCTCGTAAGCGTCTGCAATTCCTGGGGCCGCGCGATAAACGGCCTCTTTTTATTGTTTAAAATGGTATATATTCCCGCTTTTTAGCCTGAAAGCATATTAAACGCAAACCTTCCGCGCCCGCGGGTGCTTTGCATATCGGAAACGTTAAACAGGCCCCTGCCATTCAATCCAGCTATAGGGAACAATGACGGCTTGGGATAAATTTCGTCCGCTATGTCATATACGAAGATAGCAAACCGGACCGTATTTACATTATAACAGCATGACGCGCGGATGAATATATTGGTTATATCTGATATCTGTAAAGGAGCGTTTATATGCTTATTGTAATGAAGTTCGGTGGATCGTCCCTTGCCACCGCTGATAGGATAGATAATGCCGCAAGGATTATTGCAAAACGCAGGGAAGAGGGCGACGACGTTGTAGCGGTTGTATCCGCGCAGGGCGGCGTAACGGACAAACTGGTAAAAAAGGGACTTGAGACAGCCGAAAGCCCCTCCCTCAGGGAAAACGACGTGTTGCTTAGCTCGGGGGAGCTCATCTCGATGTCGCTCATGGCGATGAAGCTGTGTTCTATTGGGATTGACGCAATCTCCCTAAGCGGCTGGCAGGCCGGCATACACACCAGCGGCCAGCATGGCGGCGCAAGCATTTCATATATAGATACTAAGCGCATATTGGCTGAGCTTGAGGCCAAAAGGGCCGTTATAGTCGCCGGCTTTCAGGGGATAAACGACGCTGGGGACATTACAACCCTGGGAAGGGGCGGCTCTGACACGACGGCCATTGCCCTTGCCGCGGCGCTTCACGCCGATTCCTGCTATATCTACAGCGACGTAAGGGGAGTATTCTCCGCCGACCCCAAAACCGTGGACCACGCCGTCAAGCATGAAGAGATATCATACGACGAGATGCTGGAGATGAGCTCCCTGGGCGCCAAGATACTCCACAACCGCTCGGTAGGCATGGCAAAGCAAAGCGGCGTTCAATTCGAGGTGTTGTCAAGCTTTGACGGCCAGCGAGGAACGCTTATACACGATTTTTCGCGGGAAAACTGCGTAAGCGGTATAGTCTGCGACGATAACGTGGCAATGATAAGCGCCATAGGCATTGACAGCGGGGGGGCTACCTCAAAGCTGTTCTCGTTCCTTGCTGAGAACAACATACACGTGGACACCATTATACGTTCGCCCAGAAGCGACGGTTTACGGGGAGTAGTAAGCTTTTCGGTGCCTGGAAGCAGCCTGAAGGATGTAATAAGCGCCATTAATGGCAAAAAGGGAGCGGTTGAGTTTGAAAGGCTGGCGGTTGAGGATAACCTTGCAAAGATATCCGTCGTGGGAACGGGGATGGCCGACGGCTGCGGCGTCGCCGCGAGGATGCTGGTGGCGCTGAGCCGTATAGGCATAGAGCCAAAGTACATTACCACGGGCGAGATACGGGTATCCGTAATAATTAAAAAGGCCTTGGCGGAAGTTGCGGCCAACGCCGTACACGATGAGTTTTTTAACTGATATTCATTTGCGCGGCAAGCGGCGCCGGCAAAGCGTTTCGAGGATGCTTTGCCGGTATGCCATGCATTTTGCTTTGAGCCGGAAGCCGTTTTAAGCGCTATCGCGCGCGTGCCGGCGGCTGTAATATCAAAAGGTTTGTGTTTTCAACATCGGGCATTTTAATACGTACCGGCGGACGGCAAAGGCCAGGCGCTCTTACATGCCGCTAAATGCGCGGATCAAAGCCGCCCCCGTTTACGTTTTTCCTATAGTGGCACAAGCCTTGCGCTTTATAAAAATTGCTGGCCACGCTAAATAAGCGAAACAGCTTCCATAGCTGCCCTAAGCCGCTCAAGCTTGCCCGCGGGCATTTCGCACAGCGGAAGGCGGTAGCCTCCCACCTCCAGGCCCATAAGGTTCATTGCCGCCTTGACCGGAATCGGGTTGACGTCCATAAACAGCGCGTCCATTATGTCCATCAGTTTGATATGGAGCGCCGCGGCTTCGTGTATGCTTCCTCTCGCCCACAATTTGCATATCTCGTGCATCTCCTTTGGCATGATGTTTGACAGCACGGATATTACGCCGTTTCCTCCCAGAGCCAGTATCGGCACCGTCTGGTCGTCATTGCCCGAATATATATGCAGCTCGTTTCCGCACTCGGCCGCTACCTTGGCAATAAAGGATATATCGCCCGACGCCTCCTTCGTCGCCGTTATGTTCTCGTGGCGGCAAAGCTCTTTATACGCGTCAATACCTATGCTTATCCCGGTTCTGGAGGGAACGTTATACAATATAACCGGAATCTGCACGCTGTCGGCTATGGAATAAAAGTGTGTGATCAAGCCCTCCCGCGACGCCTTGTTATAATACGGCGTTACGCACAAAAGCGCGTCCGCGCCAGCGCCAAAGGCAAACCTGGACAGCGCCACGGCGTGCTTGGTGTCGTTGCTTCCCGTTCCCGCTATAACGGGCACCCTTGAGCGCACGCATTCGACGCTGAAACGTATTATCTCCCTGCGCTCATTGTCGTTGAGCGTAGCGTTTTCTCCGCTCGTACCAAGCACCACTATGGCGTCGGTTCCCGACGATATCTGAAACTCGATAAGCTGCCCCAGCTTATCGTAATTGACGCTGCCGTCGGGCAGGAACGGCGTTACCATTGCGGTTGCGGAACCGGTAAAGGGAAGTTTTTTCATATCATCCGCCTCCTATGACCTGTTTTTAGCCTATATATCCAAGCGCGCATAAAAGTTCCGCAAGGAGGACGGCCCCTCCCGCCGCGCCGCGCAGCGTATTATGGGAGAGGCCCATGAAGCTTATGTCATATTGGGAATCGTATTTTAGCCCTCCGGCGCATACCGCCATCCCATGCTCAACGTCGCGGTCAAGCCTGGGCTGGGGACGGTCCGGCTCGCTGAAGCAATGTATAAACCGTTCCGGCGCCGACGGCAGCTTCAGCCGCTGGGGAATGCCTCCGTATGCGCTCCAGGTTTTTGTCACCTCTTCAAGCGTGGGTTTGATTTCAAACGACGCGTACACCGCCGCGAGATGTCCGTTGCTGACCGGCACGCGGGCGCACCTTGCGGAAAACCGCGGCGTGTCCGACGGAACTATTATCCCGTTTTCAATCCTTCCCCATATCTTTTGGGGCTCGGTTTCGCTCTTTTTCTCCTCGCCGCTGATATATGGAATTATATTGTCGTGGATTTCGCCGAAGTCCTCGAGCGTTCTCCCTGCCCCTGAAACCGCCTGATAGGTGCACGCAAGGGCGTTTTTAAGCCTGAAGCGCCTGTCAAGCGCATACAGCATAGGCACAAAGCTTTGTATTGAACAGTTTGATTTCGCGGCAATGAAGCCCCGTTTGACGCCAAGCCGCTTTCGCTGGCAATCGATTACGCCGGCATGGTGAGCGTTAAGCTCGGGAATGATCATGGGGACGTCCGGAGTTGACCTGTGGGCGCTGTTATTTGAGATAACGGGGCATTCCGCCCTTGCGTAGGACTCCTCAAGCGCTCCCGCTTCCGAAGCTTTCATGTTTACCGCGCAGAATATGAAATCCACCTCGGACGCTATTCCCTTTACGTCGGACGCGTCCGCAAGCTTCATATCCTTCAGCTTTTGAGGCATTGCGCCTATGCCCGCCCACCGGGCCCCAACCGCCTCTTCGTAGGTCTTGCCCGCTGATCTGGGGCTTGCCGCCAGCAGCACAGGCTCAAACCACTCATGAGCGGCCAGCAGCGCGGCAAACCGCCGTCCGACCATTCCGGTTGCTCCGATTATACCGGCCCTAAGTTTTTTCAAAGCCCATCATTCCTCCATAAAGACTGGTTATACGCATGTTGATCTTTATGCATGGCGGGGTGCGCTTATTACGCAGTTAGGATAAAACCTCCATTGTGCAATATTTTACGCTTAAGGCGGCCGCGGCCGCCATGGCGTTGCCACGCAAGGGCTATCGCTGCGGGCGCGTCCGCCCCCGATAAAGCCCACGCGACCCAATGCGGCTTAAATCGATTCATAACGCTATGGCGCCCGCCTGTCCGCCGTCCGGCAACGAAAAACGCCCCGTTAAGGCAGGGGCGTTTTTTCGAATTCCCTGGTTAGGCCATCGCCGGACGTGCGATACAGACCGGTGTAAGTAAGGAGGACAGCCGAAACCAATGGGAATAATATACCGGTACGGCGAATCGGCCGTGCCGGAGGGATGCCTCAGCCCTTTCCAGAGCTCTCACATCACAGGGGGGTATGATCAACCGGATCTCCGGCAAACCATCTGGGTATTCTCTGTAGGTCCTATTGTGCGATGTTCCATACTATACATTTCGCCACGAATATGTGTATATACTTATAATATTACTCCATACCACAGAAAACAATGTCCTGAAAGTACATAATAGGCCGAAATTCCCGCCAATATTGGCGGGAATTTCGGCTTACATCATTTTATCCAGGAGGCGGGGGCTGATTTGGCTAGTGAGTTCCCCTTACAGAGCAGTTCCGCGAATACCGGCGGAGATTTTGGCTTAGCCAATATGAATAAAATGCCCAGCCGGTATTCGGGACCTAACCGTTCCAGTCTTATCGGCTATGCCAGAGCCAAGCTGAAGCGTATCTAACGCTGTGCGCAGGGCCGCTTCGACGCTGGCGGCAGCAGCCGTCCCATAGGCTTAATCCCCATAGCGCGGCGGCTGTCTTTTACCCGCTCGGCGGCACGCGGACTTAATGAACCGGTTTACGCGGCGCTTTCCATGTCGATTACGCCGTCGAACGCGCCGATACGCTCGCCGCTGAACTGGTGCGATACGACCACAAGCGTCCTGTCGCTTATTCCCAGCAGCAGCGACTCGATGCTCCCCGCCGTATCGCCGTCCAGGTTTGCAAGCGGCTCGTCAAGTATAAGCACCTCCGTATCCCGCATCAGCGCCCTGGCAAGGCATAAGCGCTTCTTCTCGCCGCCCGACAGGTTGGCCCCGCCCTCGGCGACCATGGCGTCAAGTGCGTCCGCGTTTGCGTACTTTGAAAGGCCAAGGCTGTTTAGCAGGCCGATCAGCCTGGCGTCGGGTATCTCCTGGTACATGGTCAGGTTGTTTCTCAGGGTGTCGCGAAACAGCACGGGTTCCTGCCTTACTACCGTGATAAGGGGATACGTGTCGCAAAACGAGCCAATAGGTTCCCCGTCTATGGTTATGCGGCCCGATTGGAGGTCATGGTACCTTAAAAGCAGGTTGACCGCCGTGGTCTTGCCGCAGCCGCTGGGCCCTTTTATCAGGTAGCGCCCGCCTTTTTTTATCACAAGGCTGAAATCCCTGATCAGCGGCTCTTCCCCGTCATATGAGAAGCACGCCTTATCAAAGCGTATCCCATCATTCAGCTTGCCGCAATGAGAGCCTAAGGCGCAGCCTTTGGAAGAAGCTATAAAGTCCTCCATGTCATGGCAGGCAGGTCTTATGGAGACCAGCTGGCGGATTATTCCGGAAAGGGAAATAATCGGATACGAGAGCTGGTCTATCATGCCAACCGCAACAAAGAAATCGCCGGCTGAAAAGTCGCCCCTCAGCACAAGGAAGGCCGCGAATGCCAGCACGATAAAATATGACAGGTACGACATAAGGGTGGTTATCAGGTTTCCCAGATTGCCGAGCTGTTTTCGGTGCAGGTCCCTGGCCGCGGTATAGCAGTTTGTTTCAGCAAACCTTGACATGACGCTCCGCTCTATGGAAAAGTTCTTTACTATCTCGAACCCTGACAGAATGTCCGTTACCATTGCAAGGTTTTTCTCAACAGCCGCTATATAGTCCTTTTGCGCCCTCTGAAGGCGCTTTTCAATCAGTTTCGGCACATACAAAGGCATTGTAAGCAAAAATATGGTTACAAGCGCGATCCGCCAGTCAAGCCAGAACAGCGCCGCGGCTACCATCAAAACCTTGCCGAGTATCTGTACGAGCATTGGGAGCATTGAAAAGTGCATCTCCCCTATGAGCTGCGCGTCGTTTGCATACTTGGCGATATATTCGCCGTGCTGCATGGATTTGAACTGGGTAAAGCTCCTCCCGAGTATGCCGCAAAACAGGTCGGCTTTAAGCCCGCGCACGCAGCTTACATGGAAGCGCGCCGACAGGCGGGAAAACAGATAGTAGAACAGGACTTCAAGCAGGATAAAGCCTATCAAAAGCAGGGCGTACCGTATTGCTTCATATGTGTTTCCCGCAACCGCGTAATCGAGCACATCGCCCTTAAAGAACTGAAGAATTGTGGCAAACACTGTGCCGATGAGAACACAAACTGCAGCCCAGGCAAAAGCTGAGCAATTTTTTCTTATATATCTTTTCATTGTTTCCTCCTATGGATTGCCGGTCAGCAACAGAAGGAGGCGAATTTTATTTCCTTCTATTGCTTAGAAGGAAACGCGGTACTTAACCATAGCTGTCACCACATTTTATTGGTATTTATATTATAGCATATGGCGGGAAGGAATGCCACGTCAATCTATGAGAACCCGCTATGGCGCGTGTTTTCAGGCGAACGCTTGGCGGTTTATACCGTTTACGCGTTAATCTATCCGGCCGCCAGTGAAGCAAAGGACGGTTTCCCCATTAAAACCGGACTCCATAGGCCTTACATTTCACTTTCCTGATTAAGCTGCCTGAAGCGTTCGCGCCTTGCTTCATAGTATTTATATTCTTCGTTAAGAATATCAGCAACGCGGCCGACCATCCTCCGCGCACCCAGTTCCTGTATCCTTTCGCTGTACAGCTGCAGTAAAAGCCGCTTTTCCGTGCGCCCGATCACAGGGTCGTCCGACGTTAAAAGTATAACGGGCAGAAGACATTCATAACCCTCGAATTGGTCCATATTGATCTCCAGAATTAAATCCCTGCAGGCAAACTCCTCTCCGTATTTCATGAAGTATGAAAGCCTTTCCAAGCCCTCAATGTTTTGCTCCAAACATTCCAGCACTTTGTTGTTCAGCATAGCTTTGCTCCTAAAACTTTATTTTTGCAACTATATAGTTGCATTATATCATGCTTAATCCCCTATAATCAAGACATATTTGCAACGATATGGTTGCCGAGGAGGACGGTTATGCAAAAGTTAATTCAAAACTCCGGCTTTGGCCAAAACTTAAAGCGTATTCGCTTAAAACAGGGTTTTACCCAAAAAGAGCTTGTGGGTAAAATGCAGCTGCTCGGGAGCGTTATTTCCCGCAGCGGGTACTCCATGATAGAGCTTGGGACGCGCAATATAAAGGTGACGGATCTGGTAGCCCTCCAGCGGGTATACGGCGTTGATTTCGCGGAGTTTTTCAAAGGCATTGAGCCTCGGGAGCAGCATTGATTTAAATTCCATTACCCTCAAGTTGACAAGGGGGGACAATATCCATTACAAATCATAATCAGTAGCCAAATAACGTTTGCCTTCCATTTATAATGCAGGCTTTTATACGCCGCCCTTTTCGCGTCAGCCATGTGAAGGGCGGCTTGCACGCGTCCGTTACGCGCTTAATCCTTAAAGCGCGCCCATTGCCGCAACCGCCGCGTTTCTATCCGGGTTTATCAATCGGCCGCGTTTGCCGTCCGCCAATAGCGCATGAGCCTTAATCGGCCCCGCCCTTGGCTATTACATAATCTTTACATGCCTGGTGCGCGGTTAACCGGATATTCACAGGGATTTGACCGCTTCACGCTTTCATGGCGAACGCTTCAAATGTATACTTAGACCGAACTTGAAACGGAGGGCTTTGGCATGAAAAACAAAAGATGGATTAAGGCCATAGCAATCGCCTCATGCTGCCTGGCGCTTACCGCCGCCGCCGTGGCGATACTTCACAGCAACTGGGACAGATGGTTTAACGCACAGCAGCAGGCCGGCATTGTAATGAAGCTTGACGGGGACGCAGAGGAGTGGGACACGAGCGGCCTGTCCGGCGGAGCAAAAACCGGAGGAATCAAAATCCCTGGATATGAGGTTGTGCGCTTTCCAAAGGGCGCGCGGGATGTGGAGCTTCCCCTGGTAAACCCTGAGGAAAACAGCTGCTACTTCGCCTTTGAGCTGATACTCGACTCCACCGGCGAACAGCTTTATGAGTCCGGCCTGGTAGAGCCGGGAAAGGCGGTTTCCAAGATCACCCTGACAAGAGCGCTTGATGAGGGCGAGTATAGAATCACCATCAGGGTCAAACCGTACGATATGCAGAGCATGGCCGCGCTTAACGGCGCAAACGTTCAGGCAAAGCTGTATGTGATCTGACAAACAATGGCTATCATCACGCGAAAGCGTATGATATATAAACTTTTCAGGAGGAACTTAACATGAAAAAGGCTGTATCAATCGTTATGGCGCTCGTCATGTGCGCCGGCATGGCCACCGTTGCGCTGGGCGACAACTATCATCAGGACGGCGACGCAAGCACGCTCATCTCATTTGAGTGGAAGAACGACCCGACGTATTCAATGACCATACCCGAGTCCGTTGTAATGACAAACGAGGGCGTTGACGTTGATTTCACAGCGTCCGACGTGGAATATATGGAGGGCAAGGAACTGGTGGTATCCATATCCTGCACGGACAAATTCCGCGACCAGATGCTCCTAAGCTCCACGGACAGCAACCATTCCGTGCGCTACCAGCTTGTAACGCCGGACGGCAGGGTTCTTGAAACCACGGGCAGCAACATAAACGGAACCAAAATCGTATCCTTCACTGAAGACGGCGTACAGACCGTTACATTCAGGCCCGTTCTCGTCCAGACCAGCTCGGCGCGGCCTGGACACACCTACACAGGTTCAATATTCTACAACTTCAGCGTAGTCGAGATTAACGGTTAAACAAAGGCTTGCGCCGCTGGCTGCGGGGAGGACCAGATCAGCTTCATTAGTTTTTACCTTCCTATTTACTTACTAGGGGCGCACGGCCTCTAGTCTTTTTTTGTTGAATCTATAGACGGAAATCATTTTATTATGTCTTTGCAAGTGTTTATAGAATCTGCCTGAAAGCGGCTTCAAACAAAGTTTTTTTATATACCCCCTGCTTCTTGCTGTATCTCTTTAAACGCTTTTTTGTAAGTTAAGGCATTAAAAAAGCGTCAAACGGCACTTTAAAGCCGCCAATCATTGGCTGAGGGAATCGTAAAAATCCCGCGTTTAAGATTTGCCGCCCTTTTTAACATCAGAGTTAATCAACACAATGCCCGCGATTATTATAGCATCGGCAATAAGCACCGCAATGAATATGGACGGCTCCAGCAAATACTCCAGCGCCGTACTCCTGGGCGCGTAATTGGTGTTGCGCTCTAAAAGCTGAAATATTTTCAGCCCATACAGCTCTAACGACAGTAGAATGCTTCCTAAAAGAACGAGAGCCCATCCTATAAATGACTTTTTCATGTTTTCACCTGACCCTTAACCATTTTTGACCTTAAGTCCATATGGACTGTTATACTTTGCACCTATTTCATTAATTAAAGATACCCTTATCAACTTAGGGCGCCATTATACTATCATGACCGGCATTAATTTGCAATAAATGTATATAACGATAAAAACGAGTAAAACAGCATTCTAAAACGAGAATACAAACGCTTCTAAAAGCCCAGGATGCAGCTGGGGGGAGGGATAGAGCGATATAAACCCCATTTCATTACCCTCAGTTGACAGGGGGTATAATACCTGCCCGAATAAAGGAGACAAAGCAGGAACAGGCATGCAAGGAAGGTCAAAAAAGCTGGGCTGCAACGCGGGCGTCGCGCAAAACAGGTGAGAATAGAATGTAAGCGAAGATGAACGAAAACAGCTGGAGGGGTTTATAAAGGGAAAGAAGCGCAAAACCTGATCCAGGCGTGGGCCTTACTTTTTACAGGGAAACGAAGCGGTAAAAAAACAAACCAGGCGCTGCGGTGGCGGCCTGCTCTTCAAACAAAAAGCGGCCGAAATTGCATTGAACAGCAAAAACAGCCGATCCGAGGGATCGGCCGCTTCTTCGCCTCTAAGATCAAATGCGTGGTCACCCTCACCTCGCCTCTAAACAGTAAAGGCATGATACCCCAGCCGCGCTCTCGCCAGACAGCAAAAAAGCGGTAACCCCGATGAGCGGACCGCTTTTTGAGTAATTGTAACCGGCAGCTGCCTATCTTCCCAAGCCGTCTCCAGCTCAGTATTTTCGGTGTTTAAGGGCTTAACTTCTGTGTTCGGTATGAGTACAGGTGGGTCCCCTTAGCTTAACCACCGGTTTGGTAAGGCGCCTCTTTTTGAACGCCTTGAAAACTGCATATTCTCTCGTAATTCGCTTCCTTGATCAAGCTTTCGACCTATTAGTATCGGTCAGCTGCATACGTTACCGTACTTCCACCTCCGACCTATCAACCTTGTAGTCTTCAAGGGGTCTCTCTTCATTCCTGAATAGGAGATCTTATCTTGAGGTCGGCTTCACGCTTAGATGCCTTCAGCGTTTATCCGTTCCGCACTTGGCTACCCGGCCGTGCCGCTGGCGCGACAACCGATTCACCCTTGGTGCGTCCATCCCGGTCCTCTCGTACTGAGGACAGCTCCTCTCAAATCTCCTGCGCCCACGATGGATAGGGACCGAACTGTCTCACGACGTTCTGAACCCAGCTCGCGTGCCGCTTTAATTGGCGAACAGCCAAACCCTTGGGACCTGCTCCAGCCCCAGGATGCGACGAGCCGACATCGAGGTGCCAAACCTCCCCGTCGATGTGGACTCTTGGGGGAGATAAGCCTGTTATCCCCGAGGTAGCTTTTATCCGTTGAGCGACGGCAATTCCACTCTCTACCGCCGGATCACTAAGCCCGAGTTTCCTCCCTGCTCGACCTGTCGGTCTCGCAGTCAGGCTCCCTTCTGCCTTTGCACTCTTCGAATGGTTTCCAACCATTCTGAGGGAACCTTTGGACGCCTCCGTTACTCTTTCGGAGGCGACCGCCCCAGTCAAACTGCCCATCTGACACTGTCCGAACGCCGGTTTACGGCCGCTCGTTAGAACTCCAGTAACACAAGAGTGGTATCCCAACGTTGGCTCCATTAGTACCGGAGTACTAACTTCCATGCCTCCCACCTATCCTGTGCATGTGTTACCAAAATCCAATGTCAAACTACAGTAAAGCTCTACGGGGTCTTTCCGTCCTATCGCGGGTAATGTGCATCTTCACACATACTACAATTTCGCCGGGTCCCTTGTTGAGACAGTGCCCAAGTCGTTACGCCATTCGTGCGGGTCGGAACTTACCCGACAAGGAATTTCGCTACCTTAGGACCGTTATAGTTACGGCCGCCGTTCACCGGGGCTTAAGTTCCGTGCTTCGGCCTAAACCTAACACTTCCCCTTAACCTTCCGGCACTGGGCAGGCGTCAGCCCGTATACGTCGTATCTCTACTTCGCACAGACCTGTGTTTTTGGTAAACAGTCGCTTGGGCCTATTCTCTGCGGCCTCTCTCGAGGCACCCCTTCTCCCGAAGTTACGGGGTCATTTTGCCGAGTTCCTTAACAAGGGTTCTCCCGCTCGTCTTAGGATTCTCTCCTCGCCTACCTGTGTCGGTTTGCGGTACGGGCGCCTTTTCGCTCGCTAGCAGCTTTTCTCGCCGGCGTGGATTCAACAACTTCCCTACTTGCTTTTCGGTCCCCCTAACGACTCAGAATTTTCAGCGAGCGTACTTCACTACTCGCCTCCCTTATCGCTTGGACGGGGGTTTCCATCTCCCCGCTTTGTCTATCCTTCCGTGTCACTGCTTCGCTCAATCGCTATCGGCGGTACAGGAATATCAACCTGTTGTCCATCGCCTACGACTTCTGTCCTCGGCTTAGGTCCCGACTTACCCTGAGTGGACGAACCTTCCTCAGGAATCCTTAGGCTTTCGACGGCTAAGATTCTCACTTAGCTTTCGCTACTCATGCCGGCATTCTCTCTCCAATACAGTCCACACGACCTCCCGGTCTTGCTTCTGCCCGTATTCGTTGCTCCCCTACCCAGTTACTTTCGTAACTGCCAAGATTTCGGTATCAAGTTTAGCCCCGGTACATATTCGGCGCACATTCACTCGACCAGTGAGCTATTACGCACTCTTTAAATGTGTGGCTGCTTCTAAGCCAACATCCTGGTTGTCTGCGCATCTGCACATCCTTTTCCACTTAACTTGAATTTTGGGACCTTAATCGTTGGTCTGGGCTGTTTCCCTCTCGACAATGAAACTTATCTCACACTGTCTGACTCCCGAGTATCTATTATCCGGTATTCGAAGTTTGATAGGGTTCGGTAAGCTTTGTGGCCCCCTAGCCCATTCAGTGCTCTACCCCCGGTAATCTTCCCTCGAGGCTAGCCCTAAAGCTATTTCGGGGAGAACCAGCTATCTCCGAGTTCGATTGGAATTTCTCCGCTATCCACAGCTCATCCCCGCACTTTTCAACGTGCGTGTGGTTCGGACCTCCACGCTGTTTTACCACCGCTTCATCCTGTCCATGGATAGGTCACCCGGTTTCGGGTCTACTGCATGCAACTCTTCGCCCTCTTCAGACTCGCTTTCGCTTCGGCTCCGATGCTCTACATCTTAACCTCGCTGCACACAGTAACTCGCCGGCCCGTTCTACAAAAAGTACGAGGTCGCTTTCGCTCCCTCTGCTTGTAAACATAGGGTTTCAGGTTCTCTTTCACTCCCCTCCCGGGGTGCTTTTCACCTTTCCCTCACGGTACTTGTTCGCTATCGGTCACCTTCAGTATTTAGCCTTGGGGGGTGGTCCCCCCGCCTTCCCACCGGATTCCTCGTGTCCTGTGGTACTCCGGATCCCTGCCCACTCGTACACATTTCGCTTATCGGGGCTCTTACCCTCTCTGGCTGCGCTTTCCAACGCTATTCTGCTATATGTACTTCGCTTTTTGCAGGTCCTTACCCCATAGGTCCGTAGACCTTTGGTTTGGGCTCTTTCCCTTTCGCTCGCCGCTACTTAGAAAATCGATGTTTCTTTCTTTTCCTCCGGCTACTTAGATGTTTCAGTTCACCGGGTTCCCTCCATATGACTATCTATTCATCATATGGTGACAGCGCTTTACCACTGCCGGGTTTCCCCATTCGGATATCTGCGGTTCTTCGCTCGCTTGCAGCTCCCCGCAGCTTTTCGCAGCTTACCACGTCCTTCTTCGGCTGTTGGTGCCTAGGCATCCGCCCTATGCTCTTCTCTTGCTTGATCTATTGCTTTTCCTCAGCTTTTTATTGCTTGAGTATAGTCCTCTGCTGAAATTGTAGCAGTCTTGCTCTCGCATTACCGCTTTATTTTCTTGCTCTTTTTTTCTCCGCGAATTACTTCTCTCTATGCAGTTTTCAAGGTGCTCTTCTGGTGGGCTCAAGTGGACTCGAACCACCGACCTCGCGCTTATCAGGCGCGCGCTCTAACCTGCTGAGCTATGAGCCCGTCCCTTCCCTCAACTCTTACCTTTCCTGGTGGAGATGAGCGGGTTCGAACCGCTGGCCTCCTGCTTGCAAGGCAGGCGCTCTCCCATCTGAGCTACACCCCCATGTCGGTCCTTTCGTTCTCCCTAGCTCTTCCGAAGATACTTCCGTACCTTCAAAACTATATAGTGCTCTCCGCTTCCTTTTTCCTTCAACAGCTTCTTCTTCTTTCTTAATACACCTTAGAAAGGAGGTGATCCAGCCGCACCTTCCGATACGGCTACCTTGTTACGACTTCACCCCAGTCATTGGTCTCGCCTTCGACGGCTCTCTCCTTGCGGTTAAGTTACCGGCTTCGGGCGCTCCCAACTCCCATGGTGTGACGGGCGGTGTGTACAAGGCCCGGGAACGTATTCACCGCGGCATGCTGATCCGCGATTACTAGCAACTCCGACTTCATGTGGGCGGGTTGCAGCCCACAATCCGAACTGGGACTGCTTTTATGAGATTCGCTTCTGGTTGCCCAGTCGCTTCCCTTTGTTACAGCCATTGTAGCACGTGTGTAGCCCAAGACGTAAGGGGCATGATGATTTGACGTCGTCCCCACCTTCCTCCGAGTTGTCCCCGGCAGTCTCACCAGAGTCCCCGCCTTTACGCGCTGGTAACTGGCAACAGGGGTTGCGCTCGTTGCGGGACTTAACCCAACATCTCACGACACGAGCTGACGA